>OGEU01002213.1_pt1 | contig 14421 bp, 11 predicted proteins | sample 1570651 | NCBI WGS metagenome assembly OGEU01 (sample SAMEA2582129, study PRJEB24529) | metagenome | biome: Human gut stool | place: China | collected 2011 | reverse complement strand
GGGACCGTATGAAAAAGGAGGAAGGCGAAGCACGCAAAGAGAACAGGGAACCGCACACATGAAGGAGGGGAAGCGGCCGAATTCCCGGAAAAAGATTGCCGGCACAGCAACCGTTTCCAGGCTATTTTTCGTATCTTTGCCTCACGTCACAAACGGAGGGACAAAAATGGCAGACGATTATTTAGGCAGAAAAATGGAAGAGTACATGGCCCGCAAGGCATCGGGGCAGAGCAACCGCAGGCCGCTGGCGACATTGGGACGGTTACTGCTGAAAAACCGCAGCCACCGCGGTTACGACACCGGGTTCGTCGTACGCGAGGATCAGCTCCGGCGCATGATCGAGGTGAATACCAGGATCCCCTCGGCGCGCAACCAGCAAGTGCTCCGGTTCCGCCCCGTGCTGGCGGACGAAGCCCACAAAGTCCTGCCGCACATCCGCCTTGGCGGAGCCCTGCCCGCACTCCGCCTGCCCTTTCCGGGTACCGAGCCGAATGCCTTTATCATCATCTGCTCGACAGTCGAAGAGAACCGCTACGTCGACATGGATTTGGGCATCTCGGCCCAGAGCATGCTGCTCCAGGCAGCGGAGATCGGCCTGAACGGCATCTGCATCGGCGCATTCGACAAGGAGCGGATCAAACAGGAATTCCACCTGGCCTACGAACCGCTGCTGATCCTCGCCGTCGGCAAAGGCATCGAAAAGATCGAATTGGTGCCCATAGGCCCCAGCGACAGCCACACCTATTACCGCGAAAACGGCACGCATTACGTCCCAAAACTCCGCGCCGAAGAGTTGACAATCAAGGAATGATCCGCCCGTCGGTTCATTCGACCGCCTTCCACCATCGTCCGGGACGTCGCACCCCGGTGAGGGGATCTTCGGAATAGGTAATGCGGCAGGCCACATCGATTTTGCAGGTTGTAGTTCTCCAGATAACGCATCTCTCCGGTGTCGTAATCCTGCAACAGGCGCAGCGAACGGTCGAAGCTCAGCACCTCGCCGCTCAGGTTGAGCGACGGAAGCCGGCTCGCCTGGTAGGAGCGGAACGACCAGTACGAGGAGAGAAACGTATATTTGGCGACCATCGCGGCGATCGAATGGTTCTGCGCCGAATAGATCGCCTTGTCGAGCGTCAGGCGGAGCTGGATCTAAGTCCGGCTCGCAACCTTCTCCCGAACCGAATCCTGCGGCAAAGGCCGGTCTGCCCCGGATTGCGCCGAGGAAGAGATCGTGATACCTGCACAAACGATAAATATCAATGTACTTCGTACCGATATGAATTTCATAGGCTATTACAGTGAGATCGTGACGCAATCGGGGATATTACACAATACTATTATAAATCAGGAACCATCCACTCACCATAAAAACATTCCGGGCCGCTGCAATCGCACGACAACGAATCGACGGCAAACGAACCCGGATTTATTAAGTACTATGTATTATTCCACATATAAATTTAAATCAAAAAAATGAGATTTGCAACTATGCCGGAATAAAAGTTCGGGAAGGAGATAGATCGGGTCGTTTTAGGCGTCTCGAATGACATAAGACACCGGATCCCGCTCGGTACAACGCCTTTGCCATCTTTTCTGTTTCGTATTTCCATTTTCCAAGACGGCTTCGCCATCCACAACCAACGCATTGACCACCAAGTCATCGACGGATAAGCTTCGCTTGCAGCATTTTTGGCTGGCAGCACAAAATACGAACAGTTGCCGCCAAGTGGTTTCCCGGTTTGACTTCCGGTTTAACCAGACAGCTGAAAAACGCTGAAATACACGAGAATAGCACAAAAAAAAAGACAGCTGCATTTCTGCAACTGTCTGATTTTCATTGGTGGGAACATGCGGATTTGAACCGCAGACCTCCTGCTTGTCGAGCAGGCGCTCTAAACCAACTGAGCTATGCTCCCGGAACAAAAAAAACCACTTGCATTACTGTAAGTGGCTGATTTTCAGTTGTGGGAGCTGAGGGATTCGAACCCCCGACCCTCTGCTTGTAAGGCAGACGCTCTGAACCAGCTGAGCTAAGCTCCCGTAGTGAATGGCTTGGGACTGCAAAGGTAATTCAAAATACATGAATTCCAAATTTTTCATCGAAATTTTTCATTCTTTTTATCACCTACCCTGCAGGCGTTTCTGAAAGAACCTTACGCAACCCTCGCGCATCTGCGCCTGAACAAGGACTTGAACCTAGGACCCCATGATTAACAGTCATGTGCTCTAACCAACTGAGCTATTCAGGCATTCGGAAATCGGTTTTTCAACCGTTTCGGAGTGCAAATATATAGCAAAATTTCATTCCCGCAAAATTATTGCACGATTTTTTCTCAAAAAATGTACCTTTGCATCATAGACACCAATCAGCACCATGACGGCACGACGACATATCCTCCTCACACTCTTGGCTCTTTGCGCTTTCGCAACGGCGGCGCAGGCACAACTGGTCTTTACCCCCGACACCTGGGATTTCGGCACGATCCGCGAAACCGACGGCCGTGTGAGCCATACCTTCACGGGCGAGAACCGCGGCAATACGCCCGTAGTGATCCTCGACGTGGTCACCACCTGCGGCTGCACGGTACCCCAATTCACCAAGCGTCCGATCCGCCCCGGCGAGAAAACCACCGTCAAGGTGACATTCGACCCGGCCAACCGCCCCGGCGCCTTCACCAAGGAACTGGGCGTCTACTCCTCCGAGCGGAAAAAGGTCGCCACGCTCACCATCCGGGGCAATGTCACGCCGCGCATGAAATCCACCGAGGAGCTCTACCCGGTCGATGCGGGCGGAGGGCTGCGGCTCTCCACGACCCTCAACGCCTTCTCCTACATCCGCCCCGGGCAACAGGTACAGTCCGCCATCGGCTATGCAAACACCTCGGGCAAAACCATCCGGCTCGAACTGCGCCCGCTGGAATCGAGCGGGCTGCTGACGGTGACCGCCCCGCGCGAGATCGCACCGGGCGAACAGGGATCGATCAACGTTGCCTACCTCATCCCCGAGACCGATCCCCGCTACGGCACGCTGCGCGACGCCCTCGAGGTACGCGTCGACGGCCGCACCAACGGCACGGCGATCGTCACCCACGGCATCGGCATCGACCGGGCGGAGGCGGGTACCGGAGGACAAAACGCCCCGAAAGCGCAGATAATCGAAAATATTATTAAATTTGGCCCGGTAAAGCATGGTGCCCCCAGGCAGGAACGTACCTTTACGCTCTCGAATACGGGCAGTGCCGAACTGGTCGTGCGCGCCGTCGAAACCAACGGCAGGATCGCCACGACGCTCGTCCCCGGACAACGCATCCCAGCGGGCAGTTCCTTCACGGCGAGGGTGTCCGTCGACCCGGGCGAACAGGATTTCGGCGTGCTGACCGATTTCGTGATGATCGTCACCAACGACCCGCTGCGCCCGATGCGGAGGCTGAGGGTGACGGCCATCATCGAAGAATAACGACAATATGCGGCTTCCGCCCGAGGGCAGCGGCCGGAAAAAATATAGTAATGTACCCGATACTTGAAAAAAGACTCCTCGCCGAGGGCATCTGGCTGATGCAAGTCCTCGCACCGCGCGTCGCACATTCGGCGCAACCCGGGCAGTTCGTCATCGTCCGCGTCGACGAGCACGGCGAACGCATCCCGCTCACGATCTCGGACTTCGACCCCGCGCAGGGCAGCGTCACCATCGTGACGCAGGCCATCGGCGCCTCGACTCGCAAAATATGCTCGCTGGATGCGGGCGATGCCTTCGCCGATTTCGCAGGCCCGCTGGGACACCCCTCGGAATTCGTGAAGATGCAGCCCGACGAGCTCCGCAAGCGGCGCTACCTCTTCGTGGCGGGCGGCGTGGGCACCGCCCCGGTCTACCCCCAGGTCAAATGGCTCCGCGAGCACGGCGTCGCGGCCGATGTCATCATCGGTGCCAAGACCCGCGACATGCTCATCTACACCGACGCCATGCGTGCCGTGGCCGAAAACCTCTACATCGCCACCGACGACGGTTCGGAAGGGTTCAAGGGGCTCGTCACGCAAGTCGTCGAGGAGCTGGTCGAAAAACAGGGCCGGCATTACGACGAATGTGTCGCCATCGGGCCCATGGTCATGATGAAGTTCGTGGCGCTCACCACGAAAAAATACGGGCTCAAAACCACCGTGTCGCTCAACGCGCTGATGGTCGACGGCACGGGCATGTGCGGTGCCTGCCGCGTGACGGTCGGCGGCAGGACGCGTTTCACCTGCGTCGAAGGCCCCGAATTCGACGGCCACGAGGTCGATTTCGACGAAGCCATGCGCCGGCAGGGCATGTACCGCACGCAGGAACAGCGCGCCGCGGCCATCGAGGCCGAACGCGCCGCCGGGCACCAATGTAAAATAGGACTGGATAAATAGACACCGCCCGGGACGCACACCCCGGGAGTCCCCAAAGCATACACGACAATGGCAAACAAGATACCGCGCGTCCCCGTGCGCGAACAAGACCCGCAAATCCGCGCGACCAACTTCGAGGAGGTCTGCTATGGTTACGACCTTGACGAGGCAAGGCTGGAAGCGTCGCGCTGCCTGCACTGCAGGAATCCCCGCTGCGTGGCAGCCTGCCCCGTCAGCATCCGCATCCCCGACTTCATCGGAGCCTTGCATACCGGGGAGTTGCAGCAGGCCGCCGACATCATCGCCGGCGACAGTTCGCTGCCCTCGATCTGCGGCCGCGTCTGCCCGCAGGAGAGCCAGTGCGAGGGCAAGTGTACCCGCGGCATCAAGAACGAGCCCGTCGGCATTGGCCGTCTGGAGCGCTTCGTGGCCGACTGGCACCGTGAGAATATCCACACTGCCCCCGTCGTGCCTGAGTCCAACGGCCACAAGGTCGCCATCATCGGCGCGGGTCCTGCCGGTCTGACCGCCGCAGGCGACCTCGCCAAGCTGGGCTATAAGGTCACAGTCTACGAGGCCCTTCACGTCGCAGGCGGCGTGCTGATGTACGGCATCCCCGAGTTCCGTCTGCCCAAGGCCATTGTCCAGCAGGAGATCGACGGCCTCAAGAAGATGGGCGTCGATTTCGAGTGCAACATGGTCATCGGCAAGGTGCTCACCATCGACGAGCTGATGGGTGAGTACGGCTATGAGGCCGTCTTCGTGGGTTCCGGTGCCGGCCTGCCCCGCTTCATGGGCATCCCGGGCGAGAGCCTAAAGGGCGTCTACTCCGCCAACGAGTTCCTCACCCGCTCCAACCTGATGAAGGCTTACCTGCCCACCAGCAAGACCCCCATCCGCACCGGCAGGAAGGTCGCCGTCGTCGGCGGCGGCAACGTGGCAATGGACGCTGCCCGCAGCGCCCTGCGTCTGGGCGCTGAGACGGTCTACATCGTCTACCGCCGCGGCATGGCTGAGCTGCCTGCCCGTAAGGAAGAGGTCGAGCACGCCGAGGAAGAGGGCATTATCTTCAAGACCCTCTGCAACCCCGTGGAGATCCTGCCCGATGAGGACGGCTTCGTCAAGGCCATCACCTGCATCGAGATGGAGCTGGGTGAGCCGGATGCTTCCGGCCGCCGCCGCCCCATCGAGAAGAAGGGCAGCGAGTTCACGATGGACGTGGACACCGTCATCATGAGCCTGGGTACCAGCCCCAACCCCCTCATCCGCTCCACCACGCCGGGCCTCGAGACCAACAAGCACGGCTGCATCGTCACCGAGGGCGACGAGGGCAAGACCAGCCGCGAGGGCGTGTACGCCGGCGGTGACGCCGTCACCGGTGCTGCTACCGTCATCAAGGCCATGGGCGCAGGCAAGGCTGCCGCCAAGGCCATCGACGAGTACATCCAGAACAAGTAACCACCGATAGCAAAAGCAGGTCATCCCGCCGGGATGGCCTGCTTTTTGTTATCGGTAAAGATTTGCCGCCTCCGCGTTTTCCAGCATCAGCAAGCGCATCTTCTTGTCGATGCCGCCCGCATAGCCGGTCAGGCTGCCGTCGCTGCCCACCACCCGATGGCAGGGTACGATGATGGAAACAGGGTTATGACCCACCGCGCCGCCCACGGCCTGCGCGGAGACGCGCTTTCCGCCGTTTATCTCCGCCAGCTGTTTTGCCAGTGCGCCGTAGGTCGTGGTCTGTCCGTAGGGGATCTGCAGCAGCAGCGCCCACACCGCCTGTCGGAAATCGGAGCCGATAAGATGGAGTTTCGGAGTAAAGTCCGGCTCCCGGCCTGAAAAATAGACGTCCAGCCAGCGGCAGGCGTCTCCCAGCACCGGCATTGTCCCCTCTTCATGCTCTGGAGGAAGCTTCGCCGCAAAATATTTCTGTGTCTCGAACCATACTCCGGTCATCCCCTCTTCGTCTGCTGCCAGCAGTATCTTTCCCAGCGGCGAATCGTAATGCATCGTATCGATCATGGCGGCTCACCCCTTCCTTTTCGGCTTTTGGGCCGTTGCGTAGTCCTTAAGGCCCGGCACCGCGCCGCCTGCTGCCGCCCAGAGGTAGAGGCTGGCCACGCTGCAATAGGGACTGAACCGGCGGCGGTACTTTTCGAACAGTTTCCGGTCAATTTTTCGGTGGTGGTACACCATCCGCAGCCCACGCTGGATGGCAAGGTCGTCGTAGCTGAACACGTCGGGCCGCTGCATACAGAAGAGCAGTATCATCTCTGCCGTCCAGACACCGACGCCTTTCAGGCTGCTCAGCTCCCGGATGGCCTCATCGTCCGGCCTCTGCCGGATACCCTCGAGGTCAAATTCTCCGCTCTCGATTTTCCGGGCAAAGTCCGTAATGTATTCAGCCTTTCGGAAGGTCATACCGAAGCTCTGCAGCTTCTCAACCCCGGCTCCGAGGACGGCAGCTGCATCCACCACGCCGAACTCGTCCCGCATCCGCTTCCAGATGGTCGCCTGCGCTTTCGTGGAGATCTGCTGGCCGACGATGTGGTGTACCACCGCCGAAAAGAGGTCGGTATCCACTTCCCTCTCGATGTGTCCCGCCTGTGCGATGACCGCCGCCATCCGCTCGTCTCTTGCGCTCAGATACGCCGTTTCCGCTTCGCCGTATTGGAAATACATCTGTCCCGCCTTCTTTCTATACAACCTTTCGTTTGCTCATCAGTTGTCGATTTGATTATAACAGAACGTACGAAGTTTTGCAATATAAAAGCGCTCTGCCAAAAAGCAGGGCGTTGAAGGTTTGTTGGCAAGCCTATTCTTGGACGTTCAGGATGCAGCTCTCTTTTAAATGATAACCCTGCTTTTTATCGGTACGGTGTACAGATCACTTACATTCCTTCTTCATAGCAGAATAGCCGATGAGAACGGTCCACACATAGGCGCAGGTCTTGGGGATCATCAGCATCCCGATCATGGGGATGGCATTGGCCCAAAGAACAACGGGAATGTAGAAACCGAAGCTCAGCACGATGGTCAGCCACATCCAGCGGAAAGCCGAGTCGTTATGCTCCTTGGCGCTGCGGTAGAACAGCACGATGATCAGCAGGCCCATCAGTGCAAAAGGAATATTACGGTAAATGCCCCAGGACAGCGGGGATCCGTCGCTCAGCCACTGGTTCTGCGGCATCATGCACAGGATAACACGCACAGCAGCCAGACCGTAGACGGCGGCAGTCAGGCCATTGCTGCCCTTGACCCGGTAGCGCTCACGCCAGACATAGTACAGCAGCACATAAAAGACTGTCATTGTCACAGAGGTGATCCACTTACCCAGACCCAGGGGAACGGTAAAGTTTTCAAGACCCGTGGTGCATAGAGCCAGAGCACGGGGAATCAGATGGAACGAGTCGCCGGCACCCAGAACGACAGCCATCAGACCGAACAGCTTGAACTGGTGGCTGCCCTTGCAGCCGTGGATCATCAGGATACCGATGGTGATGACGGATACCAGATACACCGCATCAAAAACAGTTTCTACGATTGCTTGCATAGTTGATCGCTCCTTGTCGATACATCAAATTTATTGTAACACTGCATTTTTTGCAGGGTCTCCTTAGTTTTTACGGTCATCAGGGGCTTGCCTGGCATAGCTGCATCCAAAGCGCAGGATGTTGAAGCTGGCAGTGCTCCACACAAGGCAGGCGAGCCGCAGCAGGATACTGCGATGAACTTTCCTATGAGCGTCCCCTTTGAGTGAACAGTGTTCAATTTGGACGTTATAAATTTCCCACAGCAGTGTGGGAAGAAAATGCGGTCAATATAAGGTCCTGCGCACGATCTCCAGCACAGCGGCGGGGTCGTAGTCCTGCCGCAGCAAAGCAGACAGCATAAGCGAAAACAGAACATCGGCAAATTTTTCAACGGTGAATTGCTCATTAAAAGCGCCCGGACGGATCTTGGCATCCTGTTGCAGCACCGTACACAGACCGTTTAAGATATGGTGCCAGATTCGCTGCATGTGCCGTTTGCCATCGGCCTTGTCCTCCTGCATAAAGCCGAGAGAGTGCAGTGTGAAGAATCCGGGATACTGCTCATAGCCGTAGGCCATGCGCTCGTACATCCATTTGACACAGGTCTGCACGTCCTGAAATACGGCCTCGTCCTGCGGGCGGTGGAAAATTTCGCACCAGACGCTCTCGACCGTGGCGCTGATAAGCTCAGCTTTGGAGTCATAATAGTTGTAGATCGAGCCGACCGAGACCCCGCATGCCGAGGCGACAGAACGGATGCTGACTGCCGCCCAGCCCTTTTCCCGGATAAGCTCCCGGCTGTTTTTTAAGATCTCTTCCTTGGAGGTCACGATCGTATTCATGTAGTCACCCTCAATATGAACAATGTTCATATTTATTATACTGCCTCTTCCCACTTTGTCAAGAGGATTTCATAAGTCGCGGGCCGGCTGGAAGCTCTGGCTTTCCCAGGGAAGAAGAAACTGTGATACTGGTTTGATTCTTCCTCGGGTGTTATTTTTTCTGTTGCTTTGGACGCGAAAAAGCCCCGCCTTCAAGCGAAAATTCTTGAAAGCGGGGTTTCTTTTTATACGTTGTTCTGTTCTATTTTCGAGGAGCTCAAAAAAAAAAACGGAAGGCAAATTTTTATTACTCGAGCTCGGTAAGTTCGGGTTCCTACTAAACAAATTTGTTTAGTAGGGCTATTCTTGAATGTTCACTTTTTCATGAGATTGCTGTGCTAGATGTGGCTTGATGATTTTTTAGTATCAGGATAGTATCACATAGCCAGCAGAATCTCTGTGAATATTATAGCAGTAGATTTTAAATTGTGCAATCCCCCTTTCATAACAATGCCGCCAACTTCTGTGTTTCCGACTTTCCCCCATAGGGGGATGTCTTTATTAAGCGAAGTTTATATTTTTCCATTGTCTCCAGTCTTCTTTGAATTCTTCGCAGATCGTCAAAAACAACTTTATAGATGAGTCGATAATCTTTTGCATATAAAGGCTCTTCACTCCATCTCGGAAATTTGTCATCCATATACTTTAAATGTCCCCTTACAACCTGATATGTCCGAACTATAAAATCCTTATATGCTATATCGCACTCATCAAAATATTTATGAGTCACAATTCTCTCAATATTTTCTGTTAGTGCTTCAATTGTCTCTTCATAAGTTGATTCAGTTATCGCTCCACTTATTTTATGGTTCAGCTCATAGCTGAATTCGCAGAAAAAGCATTTTCCTTCTTCTTCATCTATAAACTTCTCCCATGCCAAAAGATATTGGTTTAGCAAAAATATTTCGTATCGATGTTCTTTTGAGAAGATTGATATATATTTTTTCATTTTATGTTTTTCAGGAATATACACTTGTACGACATAAAATATGTATGCTGCTATAATGCTTACGCAGATATTATAAAAAGTTTTATCTCCTGCTGACTCAGAACAAAACAGAAGTCGAAACATTTTGTTATCAATCAGTAATGGTGCTGTTGACCCTCTTATCACAACCAGAATTGCTCCAACCAATACTATCGTAAGCTTTAATAATGTTTTTTGATAGTCATATATAAGCGGATTGCCTAATCTATCAGCTATTGAAAGTTTCCATTTATTCAACGCATTAATAATTGTATACTCAATCTTTTTCATTGAAGTTATTTCCACCAATCCCAAAGAACTTATCAAAGAAGCTCTTCAACTTATCGATCACGCCTTGCTTCTTCTGCGCACGGCCACCGCCGCCAAAGCGCGAAACGGGCGGCATCAGCTTGTCAATATCAGTGCCAACAGTCTTGATTTCGCCATCCCGGAACGCATTGGCCAGATACTTGCGTGTCTCCGGCTCCTTCAGTTTTTCCTCTTGGATGATCTTTGCAAGCTCTTTCTCCCGCTGTTCGGACACATAGGTGTTCCACTCTGCCATCACATCATCCACATCGTTGACCCCTGCAATAAACGTTTCAATCAGCTGCTTTTTGCTACGCAGTTCCGGGCTGGCATCAATCGCCTTGCGAATCGTGATGAGCACCTCTTTGTCATCGCAATGGGTGTCATGGTACTTTTTGACCAGCATCAGGATGTAGTCAATGTTGATCTCGACCTGCCGAATCAGCTCCACCTCAAACACCACGTCATCGGTGATGTCCTCTTTCGTTTCATCACGCTTCTTGTTTCGCCATTCATCCCGCAAATCCTGATAGCGGCCCAAATAGTCCTGTAAATCCCGTTCCGAGATCATCTCGTTGCCTTTGAAATCATCAAAGGAGGACAGCAGGTTCCGCATCCGCAGCAGTGCGCCAAACAGCACGATAAAGTCTTTCTGGTTCTGCTCCCCGATGATTTGCGGCTCTGTCAGTGGGAACTTCTGCGTCAGGTCATCGATCATGTCCGTATAGCCCTGATGGTATTTTCCCTGCTCATCCATATAACCGTGGTAGTAGTCCGCATATTTGCGCAGCAGAACGATGCCGCCCGCATTTTTATCTCCAAACAGCGAAATTGCCGCATCCACCCGCTTTTGCAGATTGCGGAAGCAGACGATATTGCCAAAGGTCTTGATGCTGTTCAAGATACGGTTCGTCCGGCTGAACGCCTGAATCAGACCGTGCATCTTCAGGTTTTTGTCCACCCAAAGGGTATTCAGGGTCGTGGCATCGAAGCCCGTCAGGAACATATTGACCAGGATCAGCAGGTCAAGTTCCTTGTTCTTCATGCGGAGCGATACATCTTTGTAGTAATTCTGGAACCGTTCACCATCGGTCGAGTAGTTCGTATGGAACATCTCGTTGTAGTCCTGAATGGCTGCATCCAGAAAATCCCGGCTGCTCTGGTCAAGGTTGGAGGTATCTTCCGGGTTTTCCTCGTCCAGAATCCCGTCTGTTTCTGCTTCATTGGCTCCATAGCTGTAAATGGTAGCAATGCGCAGCCGCTTGGTCGGGTCTACCGCCATCTGCTTCTTGAATTCCTGGTAATACAGCTTCGCCATCGGCACAGAAGCCACGCAGAAAATCGAATTAAAACCGCTGACGCGCTGTTTTTGCTTAATTTCATCCACCGCACCACGCTGGGCAGAGGCCACCTCTGCCACATTCGTCAGCAGATTAAACTCATACGATTTGTCTCCCCGATAGGTTTTCTGGTCGAAGTGGTCGAGGATGTACTTTGTCACCAGCGAGATGCGATGGGGTGCCATGAACGCCTTTTCCCGGTCGATATCCCAAACCTGTTTATCGTCCATGTCCGGCTCTGCGTCCATCGTCTTGATGTAGTCCACCCGGAATGGCAGCACATTCTTGTCGTTGATAGCATCCACGATAGTGTAGGTGTGCAGTTGGTCGCCGAACGTCTGCGCCGTGGTGAAATAACGCGGATCGGTGGAACTTCCTGCGTTTACTGCAAAAATCGGCGTTCCAGTAAAGCCGAACAGGTGGTACTTTTTGAAATTGTGAACAATGGCCTTGTGCATATCACCGAACTGGCTGCGGTGGCACTCGTCAAAGATGATCACCACGTGCTTCTGATAGACCTCATGCCCCGGATTTTTCTTGATAAAGGTCGCCAGCTTCTGGATGGTGGTAATGATGATATGAGCTTCCGGGTTTTCCAACTGGCGTTTCAGGATCGTAGTGCTGGTGTTAGAGTTTGCTGCCCCCTTCTCGAAACGGTCATACTCTTTCATAGTCTGGTAGTCCAAATCCTTGCGGTCTACCACAAACAGCACCTTGTCGATATAGGGCAGCTGCGATGCCAGCCGTGCCGTTTTGAAGGAGGTCAGCGTCTTGCCGGAGCCAGTGGTGTGCCAGATGTAGCCGCCGCCCTCGATGCTGCCATACTTTTTGTAGTTGTTGGCGATCTCGATGCGGTTCAATATCCTCTCGGTTGCCGTGATCTGATATGGGCGCATCACCATCAGCATCTTTTCTGAGGTAAAGATGCAATACCGGGTCAGCACGCTCAGGATCGTGTGCTTTGCAAAGAATGTCCGGGTAAAGTCGATCAGATCCGTCAGCACGCGGTTGTTCGCATCAGCCCAGTAGGAGGTAAATTCAAAGCTATTGCTGGTCTTTTCCTTTTTCGTCTTGCCGTGTTTGGCGTCCTTGATGGCATTGTAGCGGGTGCTGTTGGAGTAGTACTTGGTATTTGTGCCGTTGGAGATCACAAAAATCTGCACATACTCATACAAGCCGCAGCCCGCCCAGAACGAATCCCGCTGGTAGCGGTTGATTTGGTTAAATGCCTCCCGGATGGCCACCCCGCGCCGCTTCAGTTCCACATGAACCAGCGGAAAGCCGTTGACCAGAATCGTCACATCATAGCGGTTATCATGCCGTGCGCCATCTGCTTGTTTTACCTCATACTGGTTGATGACCTGCAGGCGGTTGTTGTGGATGTTCTTCTTGTCGATCAGCGTGATATTTTTGGAACTGCCATCATCCCGGTGCAGCACCTGCACATTATCTTCCTGAATCTTCCGGGTCTTTTCGGGAATATGCTCGTTGGGGTTGGCAATTACATCACTGAAAAACTGCCGCCACTCCGTATCGGAAAACTGGTAGTGGTTCAGCTCTTCCAACTGACTGCGGAGGTTGGCAATCAGTTCATCCTCGGTATGCAGCGGCAGATAGGTGTAGCCCTGCTCACACAGCAGCCGGATAAATTCTTTTTCCAGCTCTGCCTCGCTCTGGTAGCTGTCAGAGCGCACCTTGGAGGGTTCATAGGCAGCAACAACAGTATCTTCACTCGTGCTTGCGACAACGTTGAACGAAATCATATATTGCGCTCTCCTTATCCAAATTACTTCCCAAGTCTGTTCTCATTGCATCTACTATTTTCTGAATATACTCTCTCATTAAGGGCATACGTTTCTTTTGCTCTTTCTCATAGCAATCTATCTTATATCTATATTCGCTATAATCCTCATCTGTGGGATAGTATATTTGATATATTGTGCCATCTTCATCTTCTTCGTACATATCCTCTGCCCGATCTGGATCATTGTCGTCTTTGAACTTTTTGTATTCATTTACAGATGTACGCAGCACCTCATAATACTTTTTATACTCTTCTGTCGTTTTTTCAGAAGCGAGCAACTTCATTCTTGACTTGTATGATGCTATCTTTTCAAAGTATTCTTTGTCGAATATCTTTTTCCAATCTTTTAATAGTAACTCTACCTGTTCAAAAACTTCAAGGTAAAGCTCCAATCTTTTTTGATGTATTATTTTTCGCATTTCATTATCTCGCGTAATTTTAGAAGTTAGAAATGCTGTCAGAATGGATGCCGTCAATGTTAAAATCGCACTCAATATAACTTGCTCCGTTGTCACCTCATCATCCTCTTTCTTTGAACGTCAGCAGTTTATCTCTGTAATACTCATACTGCCTTTGTCTTGCTTCAATCTCCGCTGGCAGGCCGCTGGTCAAATCATTGCAAAGATCGTCCAGCTGTTTTAACACTCCAACAATTCGGTTCTGTTCCTGCAAGGATGGAACCGGGATTCTTATTTTCTTCAGTTCTCCCATCGGTACACTCTGAACTGTTCCTCCTGCCGCCTTTTTCATGTACTCTTTTTTGATAAAGTCCGTCATTAAAATATAACGCAAATACATTGGTTGAATCATGGTCTGGTTCGGCTTAATTGCATATACCCCCTCTTTGATGTTCCAGTTGGAGGGTTCTTTTTCAATTACAGCCGTTTCACCAATCGTCCCTGTGCCTGAAAACAGCACATCTCCTACTTCCAGATTGGAGCGGTTATTGCACAGTTTCCGGGCTTCATCATTCATTCGGTCAGTCTTTTCCGACGGTACAATTTTTCCGTCTTTCATTTCCCGAATCGTAATATAATAATTCGTTGCATCTTCTGTATTGAGCTTAAAGAATTTTCGTGGATTCAAGCCAGTATTCAGAGAAACAATCACATCGCCAAGTTCCAACCATACACAGCCATAAACATACTGAACAAGCTTAATCAGTGCTCTGCTCTGCTCTGCTCTGCTCTGCTCTGCTCTGCTCTGCTCTGCTCTGCTC
>OGEU01002211.1_pt1 | contig 14432 bp, 13 predicted proteins | sample 1570651 | NCBI WGS metagenome assembly OGEU01 (sample SAMEA2582129, study PRJEB24529) | metagenome | biome: Human gut stool | place: China | collected 2011 | reverse complement strand
TTCCAGCGCCCAACGGCAGCGGTCAAGCTCCCGCGTCTTGTCCCTATCGCCAGCAGGCCGGTGATCGCCACGTGCTGGGTCATGATCAGCAGGTTAGAGGCGGTCAGGAAGTTGGGTACCATCACGCTGAAGAACGCGATCACCAGCAGGAGGGCGATCACCAGCGTGTGGAATATGTCCCGGATACCGGCGTCGATGCTGGTCGTGGTGTCGACGATCGTGGTGGCCGCAATGCCGTCGGGCATGCGTTTTTCGAGCCGTGCCATCGCCGCCCTGACCTTCTTGCCCACCTCCACGGCGTTGCTGCCGGGCTGCTGGTAGACGACGATCATGGCCGTGGGCTTGCCCTCGAAGAGCGAGCTCACGCCGTAGCTCTGGCTGCCGAGCGAAACCTCGGCCACATCGCACAGCCGGATCTGCTGGCCTTCCGAAGTCGTGACGACCACGATGTCGCCGAACTGCGCGGGGGTGGTGATCTGCGGCGGCATGGTCACCGTATAAGTATAGGTGGTGCCGTCGGGCGCGGGTTCGGCCCCGAACTGCCCGGCGGGGTAGATGCCTCCCTGGTTCTCGATGGCCGCGGTGACGGCCGAGACCGGGATGCCGTAGTATTTCAGCACGTCGGGCTTGAGCCATATGCGCATGGCGTACTCGCCGGCGCCCATGATCGACACCTTGCCCACGCCGTTGATCTTGAGCAGCTCGTTCTGGAGGTTGATGTAGGCGTAGTTGGAGAGGAACTCGGCGTCGTAGCGTCCGTCGCTGTGCAGCGAGAAGACCAGCAGGAAGCCGGTCATGGTCTTGCGCGTGGTGACGCCCTGCTTGGTGACCGTCAGCGGGAGCTGTGCGGTGGCCGACGAGACGTTGTTCTGGGTGAAGATGGCGTCCAGGGCGGGGTCGGAGCCTATGTCGAAGGTCACCTGCATGACCATCGAACCGTCGTTGGCGCTGGTGGTTTGCAGGTAGAGCATGTCGCTTACGCCCATGACGCTCTGCGCCACGGGTGTCGCCACGGCGTTGTTGACCGTCTCGGCATCGGCGCCGTCGTACGTGGCCGAGACCTCGACCACGGGCGGCGTGATGTCGGGGTACTGTTCGATCGGCAGGTTCAGGATCGAAATCAGCCCCACGAGCACGATGACGATGGCCAGCGACAGGGCGAAGATCGGGCGCGAAACGAAAAATTTCTCCATGGCGTCACTTTTTTTCGGGGATGACCTTCATGCCGTTGTGCAGTTTCTGCTGCCCGGCCGTTACCACCAGTTCCCCGTCGATGAGCCCTTCGTCGATGCACCACATCGACCCGTACGTGTCGCCCGGGATCACCCGGCGGTACATGGCCGTGCTGTCGGGGCGTACCACCCAGACCGAATTGACGCCCTGCGCCTGGCTCACGCACGCCTGCGGCACGACCACGCGCGGCCGTACGGGGCCGACGCTGGCCTCCACACGGGCGAACTGCCCGGGTTTGAGCGAACGGTCGGGGTTGGGGAACATCACTACCAGCACGAGCGTCCCGGTCGTGCTCGACACGTCCTTGCGCGTATAGTCGTAAAGCCCCTCATAGGGGTATTCCGTGCCGTCGGCCAGCATCAGGCGAATGTCGGTGAGCAGTCCCGCGTTGTCGAAGATCGAGGTGCGCGGCCCCGCCGAGCGCAGGTATTGCGCCATCGGGATCGCCACGTCGACGGTCAGCGTGTCGATGTTCGAAATGGTCGTCAGCACCCCGAACTGCGTGCCCGGGCCCACGTAGTCGCCCACGTGTGCCGAGGTGTTGGAGATGATACCGTCGATGGGCGAGCGAAGCTCCGTATAGCCGACGTTCATGCGGGCGCTGCTGAGGGTCTGCTCGGCCGAGCGGACGGTGGCTTCGGCGGCTTTGTACTGGGCCGTATACTGATCCAACTGCGACTGGCTGATGGCGTTGATCCTGGCCAGCGGCACGGCGCGGTCGTAGTTGTTGCGGGCTTCGATCGCCTGCGCCCGGGCCGATTGCAGGGCGGCCTCGGCTGCGAGCATCGAGGTCGAAAGCTGGTCGGGGTCGATTGTGAACAACAGCTGCCCGCGCTTCACGGGCATACCGTTGGCAAACTGCTTCGTAAGCAGGTAGCCGTTCACGCGCGGCTGGATCACCGCATCGAAATTGCTCGCCAGGTAACCGATGAACTCCATGCGGTTGGGAACGCTGTCCGTGACGGCTTCGGCCACGCCGACCCTGAGCGGGGGCATGGCGGTTTCGGGCTTGTGCCTGCTGCACCCCGCGAGGAGTACGGCGAGCAGCCCCGTGATAAGGAAAAGTCTGTTCATACCGGGATGTTTTACACCCTTGCAGGGGCAAAAAACGTACCGTGAACAGGGTGACAGCTAGTTAAAAAGGGGATTATATGCTAAAAAAAGCTGATTTTTTTAACTGCAAATGATGATGTTTAGATAATTTTTATATCTTTGCGTTGATAACAAACCCAAATTAATATAAAAGTTATGAAAGAATTAGTAGCAAAGATCAATGCCGAGTACGAGGTATTCGCAGCAAATGCAGCAGCACAGGTGGAGAAAGGCAACAAGGCCGCCGGTACCCGTGCCCGCAAGTCCGCACTGGAGATTTCTAAGCTGATGAAGGAATTCCGCAAGATTTCCGTAGAGGCTGCGAAATAATCGCTGACTACGTAGACGCAACAAAGGCTGTCCTTTTGGGCAGCCTTTGTTGTTTTCGTGCCGTATGCGGATCGTTCCCGCGGCAAGCCGTACGGTCGCGGCGCAGGTCAGGGCTCGATGCCGAATTTGCGGAACACCTCCATATCCTCTGCGGAGAGGCCCGTCTTGCGGAACGGTACGGCCTCGTTGTGGTCGTTCAGATAACGGCGCGGCCGGGTGCGGTCGTAGCCCGCGTTGACCAGCGACACGCCCGTGTCGATGTAATTCCCCCGGATCGAAGCCATGTCGGCCATGGTGTGGAACAGCGCGTGGGTCGTGGCGGGTACCGTGGCGTTTGCCTCGGCGGCAGCGGCCTTGTCGGGGAAATTCTGCCGGTAAGCGTCGGAGAACCACGCCAGCGAAGCGACGTAGAGCTGGTAGGCCGTCGTCGTGGGCGAAGCGTGCAGGAAGCGTTCGCGCCTGTCGTCGAGGATGTCCTCGCCGTGGTCGGCGCAGTAGAGCAGCGCCGACGAAGTCCCGCGCAGTCCGCGCAGGTACTGGATCGTTTCCGAGAGGAAGAAATCCGTGTAGAGGATCGAATTGTCGTAGGCGTTGCGGAGCGTCTGCACGTGTTCCCGCGAGATCGCCACGTCGTCGTCGGGGCGGAAATGCGCGAACTCGCGCGGGTAACGCTGGTGGTAGCTGAAGTGCGAGCCGTAGCAGTGGAGTATGAAGAGCATCTTCTGCGCCTTGTTGCTTTCCACGGCGCGGCGCACCTCGTCCAGCAGCTGCATGTCGTGGCGCGGCGAGCGGATATAGATCAGGTGGTCGGCGTCGCGGGCGAGTTTGTCGATCATGGCGCCCTGCGGCGACTGATTGGAGATGAACCAGGTCTCGAAACCGGCTTCGTTGAACAGCGCCGGGAGCCCCTTGCGGCGGTAGAGTTCGGGGTGCTCGTCGGTCGCAACGGACGAGAGGATCAGCGGCACGCTCTTGTGCGTGGTGTTGCTCTGCGTGAGCATGTCGCGGAAAACGATCAGGTCATCGACCTGCGAAAGGCGGGGATTCGTCTCGCGGTCGTAACCGTACAACTGCCAGTTCATCGCACGCGAGGCTTCGCCGATGACGTAGACGTATATCTCGCGCCCCGGCGCCTGGGCCGTGCGCGACGCACCGTAGGTGAAATCCTCCGAGGTCTCCTCGAAATTGTAGGCCTTGCAGAATTCCGTGGCGCTCAGGTGTACGTTGTAGAGCACGTTGAGCGGAAAGATCTCGTCCCGCAGCACGTGCCGGTCTTCGCTCACGCGGTAGGCCGGCCACAGCGCCAGCATGCCCAGCGCCATGAGCACCGCCCCGGTCAGCCCGACGTTCATGCGCGTGGTGCGCGATATCTGCCGTTTGTGCCCGATTTCGCGCGCGGCGAACCACAGCAGCGGCAGGTACATCACGCAGACCAGGATCACGGAGGGGTAGATGTTGCTCAGCAGCTCGCCCGCCTCGCCCGGGTTGGTCGTCACCAGGTTGGTGAACATGTCCGTGGCGATGATCGAGTTGCCGAAAAGGTACAGCAGCACGATCTGGAACGCGCACAGGAAAATGAACGGGAACGCCAGCCAGATCATTATGCCCGAACGGCGCAGTGCCACGCTCCACATCATATAAAATCCCAACGGCATCAGTATCAGCGCCTCGACCGTCCATACGGAGTAGGGTTCGGTGTTGGCCAGCACGCAGTTGGGGATAATCAGCGCGACAAAGAAATAGACGGTCAGCAGCGTGGTGAAACGGCTGCGGGTTTTGACCGTCCGTCGCCTGTTATTTTTATTCGGATCAGCATTCATATCTTTACTAACCTAAAAAGCTTCGTTCAGGCTCAGCAGGAACCCGCTGGTTTTCTTGCCGAAGCCGTAATCGAGCCGCACATTGACCCGTTTTTTCAGCTCCCACCTCAGGCCGACGCCATAGTTGGGAAGCGTTTCCGACCAGTCGAACCGGTCGAGGCTCTCGAATACGTTGCCGGCACCGCCCCATACCGTGCAGCCGATACGCCGCCAGATGCGCTGGCGCAACTCTACCTGGAAGGTAATCATGTCGTTGTCCGTATAGCGCCCCTGGTAGTAGCCGCGCATGCGCTGCGAACCGCCCATGCGGGCCAGCATCGGCCACGGGGTGCCTTCGGAGTTGAACTCCGCGTAGAGGTCGGTGGCGATCAGTCCTCCTTTCCATACCTGACGGTACCAGTCGGCCGTGAAGGTCGTGCGCCACAGCGACTTGCCGCAGTTGCCCAGCCCCTTGGCGAAGAAGGTCTCCTCCAGGCTGACATAGATGCCCCGGTACGGGTTGGGGATGAAGTCGCGCGAGTCGTACTCGAGGATGGCCCCGATGCCGGTGGCCGTGTAGTGCGTCTTCTGTCCGTACTGCGACAGGTAACGCTCGCTGCGGGCGTCGAATTTCTTGCCCTGCGTGTGCTCGAAGCTCAGGATGCCGCCCACATAGGTGTTGGGCAGCACGCGGTGCAGGTAGCGCCCCTTCACGAGGTAGCGTTTTTCGTTGTACGACCCCTCTTCGTTATACCGCCCGTCGTGGTAGCCGATGCCCCACATGTCGCGGGGCGCCGAGGCGAACATTACCGTGTAGTCGATGCGTTTGCTGTTGCGGGCGAAGATGTTGTTGCCCGTGACCCCCAGAGCATAGAACCCCGAGATCGAGACATTGGCGAAGATCGAGATGTCCGAGGGCGCCGTCACCGAGTCCGTACGGTCGATGCGGTAGAGGCCCGCGGCCAGCAGCCCGATGCCGAGGCTCGTATTCTTCGAGTAGCTCGGCCCCCCCGCGAAAGTGAAGTCGATCTTCTTTTCGAACGTGCGGTCGGTGGTCGAACCTTCGAAGTATTTTACGACGCGGCGCAGGAACGGCGGGCGCTTTTCGGCCTGCGGTTCCTCTTCCTGCCCCGGAAGCGGGGTGTACGTATAGTGCAGCGTATCGCTGCCGTTGATGTATACCTCCTGCTCCTGTGCCCGTCCGTGCAGAACGAAACCCAGGACGAAGCATACAACGGCTATCCTGCGCAGCATCCGGCTATTTGTACTTCTCGATTGTTTCGTAGAAATCGGCCTTGTCCTGCTCCGAGAGCACGCCCTTGCGCAGGAATACCAGCTCGCCTTCCTTCGATACGATCATCAGCACGAACTGGTTGTTGCAGTCGCCCAGCTCCCATGCCGTGCTCAGGATGCGATCCTGGTCGGCCAGTACCAGCGCGCCGTTCTTGGCCGTGCGCTTCTTGGCCATGTTGCGGGCCATGCCGTTGGGAACCATCGGTGCGTCCTTGAGGTTCATCACCCCGAAGCCGTAGATGTTGTCCCCCTGTGCGCGGTGGTTCTCCTCCAGCTCGACCGTGAAGTCGTTGTTCTGCTTGTGGCGGTCGGGGTCTACATAGAATATCATCAGGTTCTTCTCGCCCCAGTACGGCAACTTGGCCGGTTTGCCGTCGAGGTCGAGCACTTCGACATTGTTCACTTTGCGCGGCAGTTCCTGTGCTGCGGCTGCGGATGCCGTGAGCGAGAGGGCCGCCAGCATCGCGATTACTTTCATCTTCATTATATTCTGTTTTTTGGTTTTAAATGAAAACAAATCGGGACAAAGTTACAATATTTCCGCCAACATACCGACCGGCAGGCGATCTAATATTGTTCTCTTCGTTCAATTTTTTCGTTTCGCAGGGAAAAGGGCCGTGTCGAACGCATAGAGCCCCCCGCCGGACATGCCCAGGAACACATAGACCCCCAGCCAGGTGAATGCCAGCGTCCCGAAACCCGGGGCGCCCCAGAGCAGTACCCCGAGGATTCCCGCCGCCATGACGATGGCCGATGCCCGTACCCACAGACCCATGATTATCAGGGTGGCGAGCACCACTTCGACCAGCGAAACGATGACGAATACGGCCGGGCTGCCGGCGAATGCGAAAGAGGGATACGAGTTGACGATCTCGTTGTAATCCTGTATTTTGCCTATGTTGTGGAAGAACATCATGCCTCCCGCGAACAGGCGCATGTACAACACGGCCCAATCCATGTGCCTGCATTGTGCGATCCGTTCACCGATTCTTTTTTCCATGCCCCGTGCCGTGCAATTTGCATTCCAAACCCCCGCACGGCGAATATCCGGCACGCCGCACCGCCTCAATCGTCCTGCCGGGCGAAAGACCAGTGCGTATGTACGATCTCCCAACCGCCGGACGTTGCGGCCGTGTAAACTTCCGTGCAGTGCATCCTGAACACCTGCCCGTCCCTGAGGGCCTCGTAATCGTATGCCAGGACGGCAGCGCCCGGCGACAACCGCACGACGGGGTCGATCATCCGGTACGTGTCGATCCTGACTTTGCCCCTGACCGTGCCGTAGTACTCTCCGAGGGCTTTTTTGCCGATGATTTTGCGTCCGAGAGCCGGGTCGAAATAGACTACGTCGCCGGACGTGAGTTCCAGGAACCCGTCGGGGTCGCCCTGGTTCCACCGCTCCAGTGCCCGCCGTTCCAATGCGATGATTGCGGCTTCGGGATCCCCGCCGCAGGGGGTGTGGTTCGTGTGTCGGTTCATAAAATTAAATAAATTTAGGATGTATGACGTGTCGGACTTGTTATACCGCGGGTTACCGGCACAGGCTCCGCCTTTTGGACGGGCAGCGGCACGGCATGACCCAATAAATTTGGCACTCCTCGCGTCTTGTACTATCTTTGCGGCCATGGAAACAAAGATACTTTTCGTTTGTCTGGGGAATATCTGCCGTTCCCCGGCTGCCGACGGAATCATGCGGCACATAGTCCGCAAACGCGGGCTCGGGGCGGAGATTGCGGTCGACTCGGCCGGGACATATGCCGGGCACACGGGCGAACTGCCCGATGCCCGCATGCGGCGGGCTGCGTTGCGCCGCGGTTACGAACTGACGCACCGTGCCCGGCAGATCCGCGAGGAGGACTTCGGGAAATTCGACATGATCGTGGTGATGGACGACCGCAACTACGAGCACGTACACCGGCTGGCGCCGTCGCGTGCGGATGCCGCCAGGATCTTCCGTATGCGGGAGTTTTTCAGCCGTCACCCCGGCTGGGATCATGTTCCCGATCCCTATTACGAAGGGGCCGAGGGCTTCGAGCTGGTGCTCGACATGCTGGAAGACGGCTGTGAGGGAATCCTCGCGCACCTCGGGAAATAGGCTGCCGGAATACCGGGCGGACGGGTGCAGGTGTCATTTGTCGGAAAACCCTGTCGGCACCGCGGCCCGGAATGCGAAACTCCGGCCGGAAATACCTGGCCGGAGCGTTCATGTTCCGGGAATCCTTTAGAAATCGAGCCCGAAGCTGATGCTGTACGTGTTGTGCAGCAGTGTCTCCTTGCGTGCGATCAGGTAGGCGAAATCGAGGCGCAGGTGCAGGAACCGCACGCCGGCGCCGACCGACCCGTAGGTGGGGTAGTAATTCCGCCGTTCGCCATAGTGGTAGCCTGCCCGCAGCTGGATGAGCTGCATGAGGTTGTATTCGGCGCCTACGGACATCTGGAACCCGCGCACCCGTGCCGGGGAGAAATAGTAGCCCCAGTCCGCCCCGACGGTTATTTCGTGGGCATCGGAGAGGAACGTATCCAGCGCCACGCCTGCCGTGAGATCCATCGGCAGCGTATAGTCCGTTTTCCCGAGGTATCCGCCCAGGTTGCCCAGCTTGCCGCCGACGCGCAGCGTGGAGTAGCTGCCGACGTTCTCCAGCGGCATCGACCATGCCGCGCTCAGGTCGACGGCCAGTGCGTCGGCCGTGTCGTCGGGGCGTTTGAGGTGCATGTAGCGCCCCACGATGCCGACGGCCCACCTGTCGCCCAGGCGGCGCGAATAGCCCAGGTCGACGGCCATGTCGTTGTTGCCCCGTTCGCGCAGGTATTGCCGCCAGCCGATCTGTGCCAGGTTGACGTTGTCGAACCGGCAGAACCCGGTCACGGCATAATAATCGAATTCGCCCTGCCCGTAGTAGGACGAGGAGACCTGCGAGGGCATCTGCGAAAAGATGGCCGTCGCCGAGTTATTATAGATGGCGTGTGAACCCGACAGGGTCGTCATGGCTACGCCGCCCATGCCGAGCGCCTTGGCGTCGGGTGTCGGGAGCGTAGCCTCTTGCGCCGTCGCATACAGCGCGGCGGCGAGGAGTGCCAGGGTGGTTGTCAGACGTTTCATACGGCAAATATACACAAAAAGATGCAACTTGTATTCCGGGGCGTCGGCTGCGCCCGTTCCGCGGGCATGAGAGCCGCTTCAGGAGCGCTGCGACCGGCTCGAAGAAGTGCGAAAAGGCTTCTGCCGACGGAGCGTAAGCGTGCGGAACTCCCGGTAGGGTACGCATATAAGAAAAGTGCCCGCCGGATTTGTCCGGACGGGCACTTTTTCTTTTCGGCCGGTGTCTCGCGGCGCGGTTTTTCGTATTTCTATGGTCTGTACCGTCTTTTAGCAGTTCATCGCGCCGCAGCAGTGGATCACCTGCCCGCTGACATACGACGAGAGATCCGACGCGAGGAACAGCGCGACCTTGGCCACATCCTCGGGCGTACCGCCGCGGCGGAGCGGGATCTGCTTGTACCAGCCTTCCTTCACCTCGTCGGGCAGCTTGTCGGTCATCTCGGTCATGATGAAGCCCGGGGCGATGGCGTTGGCGCGGATGCCGCGCGGGCCCATCTCCTTGGCGATCGACTTGGCCAGGCCGATCATGCCGGCCTTCGAGGCCGAATAGTTACACTGGCCCGCGTTGCCGCTGACACCCACCACCGACGACATGTTGATGATCGAACCGCTCTTCTGGCGGGCCATAATGGGCGTCACGGCATGGATGAAGTTGAACGCCGACTTGAGGTTTACGGTCAGCACGGCGTCCCACTGCGCCTCGGACATGCGCATCATCAGGCCGTCCTTGGTGATGCCGGCGTTGTTCACCAGGATGTCTATGCGGCCGAAGTCCTTCACGATCCGGTCGATGACCTCATGCGTCTCTTCGAAATTCGCCGCATTCGAGGCATAGCCTTTGGCCTTGACGCCCAGCGCTGCGATCTCGGCCTCGGTGGCCTTGCCGTTCTCGTCGATCGCCAGGTCGGTGAACGCCACATCGGCGCCTTCCTTGGCGAATTCAAGTGCGATGGCCTTGCCGATGCCGCGGGCTGCACCCGTTACGACAGCCACTTTTCCTTCGAGTAATTTCATAACTTTCAACGTATTAAGAGTTTCGGTAAAATATTCTGTTTTTCCTTTTTTCGTCCAAAAGACGAACAAAGTTAAGAAAAATATTTTGAAACGTCCCGCTGCCGCCGGATTTTCGCCAAATATTACTAACTTTACCGTCCGTAAACGGAATTTCGTAAAACCCTTAACGATATGAAAAGAGACACCCAGATTTTCGATCTGATCGCCGCCGAGCGCAGCCGTCAGATGCATGGCATCGAATTGATCGCCTCGGAGAATTTCGTCAGCGACCAGGTCATGGAAGCCATGGGCTCCGTGCTGACCAACAAATATGCCGAGGGCTATCCCGGGGCCCGCTATTACGGCGGCTGCGAGGTCGTGGACAAGGTCGAGACACTCGCCATCGAACGCATCTGCCGCCTCTACGGCGCCGAATACGCCAATGTGCAGCCCCACTCGGGCGCACAGGCCAACATGGCGGTATTCTTCGCCTGCATGCAGCCGGGCGATACCTTCATGGGGCTCGACCTGGCGCACGGAGGCCACCTTTCGCACGGTTCGCCGGTCAACATGTCGGGTAAGTATTTCAACGCCGTGGGTTACCAGCTCGACGAGGCTACGGGCGTCATCGACTACGACGCCATGGAGCGCAAGGCGCTGGAGTGCAAGCCCAAGGTGATCGTCGGAGGCGCCTCGGCCTATTCGCGCGAATGGGATTACAAACGTATGCGCGCCATCGCCGACAAGGTGGGGGCGTTGCTGCTCGTGGACATGGCGCACACGGCCGGCCTGATCGCCGCCGGGCTGCTGGACAACCCCGTGAAATACGCGCATATCGTCACCTCGACGACGCACAAGACCCTGCGCGGCCCGCGCGGCGGTATTATCCTGATGGGCAAGGATTTCGAGAACCCCTGGGGGCTCACCACGCCCAAGGGTGCCGTGAAGATGATGTCGCAAATCCTCAATTCGGCCGTATTCCCCGGCATCCAGGGCGGCCCGCTGGAACACGTCATCGCCGCCAAGGCCGTGGCGTTCGGCGAGGCGCTCGAGCCCTCGTACAAGGAGTATCAGGCGCAGGTGCAGAAGAACGCCCGGGCGATGGCCGAAGCGTTCGTTAAACGCGGTTACAAGATCGTTTCGGGCGGCACGGACAACCACCTGATGCTGGTCGACCTGCGCACGAAATTCCCCGAGCTGACGGGCAAGCTGGCCGAGAAGTGCCTCGTGGCGGCCGACATCACCACCAACAAGAACATGGTGCCCTTCGACAGCCGCTCGCCGTTCCAGACCTCGGGGCTGCGCTTCGGGACGCCGGCCATCACCACCCGCGGCCTGAAAGAGGACAAGATGGACTACATCGTCGGCCTGATCGACCGGGTGCTGCACGACCCCGAGAACGAAGCCAATATTGCCGCCGTACGCAAGGACGTGAACGCCCTGATGGCCGACTATCCGCTTTTCGCCTGGTAAAATTCCGGTAGGATGAAAGAGGTCATCGACTTTTTCCGCCGCCTGCACGACAACAACGACCGTGCATGGTTCGACGCCCACCGCACCGAATGGGCGCACGTGAAGGGATACTTCGCGGCTTTCACGGAGCAGCTCATCGCCGGGATCGCCGAGTTCGACCCCACGGTGCGCGGCCTCAGGGTGCAGGACTGCACCTACCGCATCGCCCGCGACACGCGGTTCAGTCCCGACAAGTCGCCCTATAAAACATATATAGGTGCGTATATCGCGCCCAAGGGCAAGAAGTCGGGGTTTGCAGGCTACTATTTCCACATCGAACCCTGCTGCGACAGCCTCGTATGGAGCAACCTGCTTTCGGCGGGTCTCTACTGCCCCGAGCCGGTCGTGCTGCGCAGCGTGCGCGAGGAGATCCTCGACAACGGTGCGGAAATCGCGGCGGCCATCCGCAAGGCCAAGGGGTTCGCCATCGTCGAAGAGAACAAGCTCAAGCGGGTGCCTACGGGATTCCCTGCCGACAGCGAGTATGCCGAGATGCTGAAACTCAAGGATTTCTATATTGCCAAGAAGATCACCGAGGAGTTCCTGCTCTCGGACGACCTGCTGGAGCGAACCCTCGCGGAGTTCCGCCGCACGCAGCCGTTCATCGCGATCCTGAACCGTGCCGTGCAGTTCGCCTACGAAGAGATGATGTAACCTGCCCGTGCAATAATGCAACCGCCTTCCCTGACCGGGGAGGCGGTTTTTTGTTGGCGGGAGCCTCCGGCGCGGCACCGTACGGGGGCAATAAAAGGCAAAATCCGCCGCCGCCCGAAAAAAAACAGGGCGATTCTTTGCCTGCGGAATAGGTGATTCGCGCGCTTTCCTTGTATTATATACAAGAAAGAAAGCTATGCGACAACAAATACAGAAATTCGGCAGGGCCCTGAGCGGCATGGTCATGCCCAACATCGGCGCGTTCATCGCGTGGGGATTCGTCACGGCGCTCTTCATCCCCTCGGGATGGTGGCCCAACACCCAGATGGCACGCCTGGTCGACCCGATGCTGACCTACCTGCTGCCGTTGCTGATCGCCTATACGGCCGGGCGCAACGTCGCCGGCGAACGCGGCGGGGTAATCGGGGCCATTGCCGCCATGGGCGTCATCGTCGGCAGCGATATCCCGATGTTCATCGGAGCCATGGTCATGGGCCCGCTGGGCGGGTATACGATCCGGTGGTTCGACAAACTTACGCAGGGACGCATAAAGGCGGGCTTCGAGATGCTCGTGAGCAATTTCTCGATAGGCATCCTCGGTATGCTGCTGGCCATACTGGGCTATTGGGTCATCGGCGGTGCGGTGACGGGGCTGACGCTGCTGGTCAGCAACGGCGTGGAGGTCGTGATCCGCCACGGACTGCTGCCGCTCGTGTCGCTTCTGGTCGAGCCGTCCAAGGTGCTGTTCCTCAATAATGCCCTGAACCACGGCATCTTCTCGCCGATCGGCATCGAGCAGGCCCGCGAAACCGGGCAGTCGATCATGTTCCTGCTGGAAACGAATCCAGGCCCCGGGCTGGGCGTACTGCTGGCCTGCTGGTTTTTCGGCCGCGGCAATATGCGCCAGTCGGCGCCCGGCGCCGTAATCATCCAGTTCTGCGGCGGTATCCACGAAATCTATTTTCCCTATATCCTGGCGCGCCCGGCGCTGATCCTCGCCCCTGTTGCGGGCAGTGCCGCCGGGCTGCTGTTCTTTTCGCTTGCCGGGGCCGGACTGGTGGCGCCGGCTTCGCCCGGCAGCATCATTTCGGTGCTGGCCATGGCTCCCAAAGGCCAGACCCTCGTCGTGCTGGCCGGAGTGCTGATCTCCACGGCGGTGTCGCTGCTCATGGCGGCGCCCTTCGTCCGGCGTGCCGCCACCGCGGAGGATATGCCGACAGGCGCAATCCCCGCCACGCAGGGCGGGGCGCCCGCCGTAAAGGCCGCGCAGTACTTCCCGGCACATATCCGCAAGGTGGTTTTCGCCTGCGATGCGGGCATGGGGTCGAGTGCGCTGGGTGCCACGCGGTTTCGAAAAAGGCTCTCCGATGCGGGCATCGGCATGGTGGTCGGCAACTGTGCCGCGGACGGCATTCCCGCCGATGCCGACGTCGTTGTCTGCCAGTCCGTGCTGGCCGGGCGGATCGCCGGAGCGGGACATGGCGCTGCGCTGGTCGTGATCGACAATTTCCTGGCAGACCCGGCCCTCGACGCCCTGTTCGCCCGGTTGGCGAAGCAGGACGGTGCGGACGCCATTCCCCGAGCCGGCGGTCTGCCTGCCGGGACGGCGGATGCACAGCCCTCTGACGCCGGCCTGCGAAGGGTGGGGGATGCCCCGGATCGCATGGCCGCCCCGCAGCCGGACGATGCCGCGGGGCGGTCTTCCGGCGAGGTTTTGCGCCCCGGGAATATCCGGACGGGGCTTCCCTCCGAACCCAAGGAAGCCGCGATCCGGCGGGCTGGGGAACTGCTCGCAGCGGGCGGATATGTCGAACCCGGATATGCGGATGCCATGCTGCGCCGCGAGGAGTCGGCAACGACCTATATGGGCATGGGCATCGCCATTCCGCACGGGACGTCCGACGCCAAGAAGTGCGTCCTGCACTCGGGCATCGTGGTGCTGCAATACCCCGGCGGGGTTGCGTTCGGCAACGAAAAGGCATACCTCGTAGTGGGCATTGCCGGCGTGGGGGACGCTCACCTCGATATCCTGGCCCGGCTGGGCGAGGTATTCGGGGACGAAGAACTGTTGCGGAGGCTGACGACCGAAGGCGATCCGCAGGTGATATACGAAGCACTGAAATAACTACCTATATGACAACCGGAAAAGTAACGATCACCGCCCCGAACGGCATGCATGCGCGGCCTGCGGGCGAACTTGTAAAGTTAATCAGGGGGCTTGCGCCCGCCAGGATCACCCTGCGCACCGCGGCCCGGGAGGCCAGTGCCGTGAGCATTCTTTCGCTCCTGGCATTGGGGCTCAAACACGGCACCGAAGTGGAAGTCTGCGCCGAGGGCGGCGACGAAGCCGCCGCCGTGAAGGCCGTCGCGGCGTTCATCGCAAACATGAGCGAGTGATGCGCGTGCTTCGGACCGGAATCCCGGCG
>OGEU01002194.1_pt1 | contig 14555 bp, 9 predicted proteins | sample 1570651 | NCBI WGS metagenome assembly OGEU01 (sample SAMEA2582129, study PRJEB24529) | metagenome | biome: Human gut stool | place: China | collected 2011 | reverse complement strand
ACGGATAGATTTTCATCGTTCTTGTTGTTATAAAGTTATTTAGTTCCACTAATCTTCCGAGTGATAGATTAACTCGGCCTCGTCAATGAGCAACGTACTTCCGATTGCTCCGTTAAAATGATCTCCTTCCAGACTTGAGGTGAACACTATGGCTATATTATATTTTCCATCCATTAGCTTTTCCTTATCTATGAATTTGCCGGGGAGAGTGGTGAAAGGAAGCTTAAAGTAAGTCCATTCGTTCGTTTCTTTGGCATTATTAATCCGTGCTGTTGAAATCAGGTTTGGGCTGGTAAATGCGTTCGTTCCGTCAAGGGTTGGAACAGATTCGCTGGTTTCATACATGATGGCATATATGTCACAGATATCCCGTTTCCCATTTACAGGTTTGCCTCCTTCTGTAAACTGATCTCCCGCTTTGTACTTATAATAGCCAGCCAGATAAGTAGGTACATGCCGGAAAGGAAGACCGAATTTAGTTGCTTTAAGCGGATTACTCATTGCATTGCTTACATCAAAGGAACCGATAAACAGATTTCCTGCCGCGATAGGCATTCCTGCTATTTGTCCAAAGAATCCGGTACTGCGTGTCACTAAAGAAAGGCATTTGCCGGTTTTTCCGTCCGTTATTTGGAAAGTGGGATAGTCATCAGCAGTTTTGGCTACGCCGGTCATGGCATAGCCCGCATTTCCGCTGGCCCATTCCATAACGACTTTACCTCCTTCGCGTTCTACAAATATGTAGTACTTCTTTCCGCCCAGTGTATCTTCGAAGTTATAGTTCGTGGCAAGTTCCGTGTCGATAACGGATATGATATACGTTTTCTTCCAAACACCATCGGCAGCTGTAACAGTATATTCTTGTGGAGTATTGAAATTTCGTTCCGTACCGCTAAGAGGATTAATTGTAGCTCCCGGAGTCAATGTAAATTCAGGTGTAAGTTCTGAAATATCAGTTCCCGGACCGACGAAGATAGTGATGGAATTATTGTTAATAATAGGACTGGTTGTCATGGCTACTCCTGGTAGTGCGCAACTTAATATGTCTGCTTCTGCATTGAGAGCTTCTTCGCGGATGCATGAAGAGGAAACAATAGCTAGTAGCAAATAGACAATTACGTGTTTTGCTTTCATTTTTCTATCAATTCTTTCTGTTAAAGTTTGGTGTATGGGAGATTTTATAACAATATGAGATTTTATTTGTTCATTATAGAATGTTGGAAAAGAAAGATTTTCCTATTTTTGTGGAACCAAAACTTATAAGTCCATGACTGAATCAGAAAGAAGGCAAATTATAGAGTTGATTAAGAAAGAAGTCATTCCGGCTATTGGATGTACGGAACCTATCGCAGTAGCGCTTTGTGTAGCTAAAGCTGCTGAAACGTTGGGAGTGAAACCGGAAAAGATAGACGTCTTGCTAAGTGCTAATATACTAAAGAATGCCATGGGAGTCGGAATCCCGGGAACGGGTATGGTAGGCCTTCCCATAGCTGTGGCTTTAGGTGCGTTGATTGGCAAATCAGACTATCAGTTGGAGGTGTTGAGGGACTGTACGCCGGAAGCAGTGGAACAGGGAAAACGGTTCATTGCAGAAAAACGGATTTGTATTTCTCTGAAAGAAGATATTACGGAAAAGCTTTATATCGAAGTGATTTGTAAAGCGGGAGATAAAACAGCTAAAGCTATCATTGCCGGTGGGCATACTACCTTTATATATATAGCCAAAGATGAACAAATGTTGCTCGACAATCAACAGACAGCTAGCGAAGAAGAGGAAGAGGCTTCGCTCGAACTAAATTTGCGCAAGGTCTATGATTTTGCACTGACTGCTCCGCTGGATGAAATCCGTTTCATCCTTGACACAGCCCGTTTGAACAAAGCTGCTGCCGAACAAGCATTTAAAGGTAACTACGGACATTCTTTAGGGAAAATGCTTCGGGGAACTTATGAGCATAAAGTGATGGGGGATAGCGTGTTTTCTCATATCCTCTCTTATACGTCGGCTGCCTGCGACGCCCGTATGGCTGGCGCTATGATTCCTGTAATGAGTAATTCCGGCAGTGGTAATCAGGGGATATCCGCTACACTTCCTGTCGTTGTCTTTGCAGAAGAAAACGGAAAAAGTGAAGAAGAACTGATCCGTGCTTTAATGCTTAGCCATCTCACTGTTATATATATCAAACAAAGTTTAGGACGTCTGTCAGCTTTGTGTGGCTGCGTGGTAGCTGCTACCGGATCCAGTTGTGGAATCACCTGGTTGATGGGGGGAAACTACAATCAGGTTGCCTTCGCCGTTCAAAACATGATTGCTAATCTGACAGGAATGATTTGTGACGGTGCAAAACCGAGTTGTGCATTGAAAGTAACTACCGGAGTTTCGACAGCCGTATTATCTGCAATGATGGCAATGGAAGACCGTTGTGTGACTTCCGTAGAGGGAATTATCGACGAAGATGTAGATCAAAGTATCCGCAACCTGACAAGGATCGGCTCGCAAGCCATGAACGAAACGGATAAAATGGTGCTTGACATCATGACACATAAAGGATGCTGATTTCAAGTATTAAGTATCAGGTATTAAGTATTAGCTCAAATAACGGCATAAAAAAAGTATTAAGTATTAAAGCCCGGCTGTGTCCGCACGGAATTAATACTTAATACTTTATAATTTAATACTTTATTTAGTGACAGTGTCCGCCTTCGCAACCGCAGTCGTCGCCACAGCCATCACCGCAGCTGTCGCATCCGCAACCACAGCCATCACCACCACTCATCATTTTCACCAATTCCTGGATTTCTTCGTTGGTAGCAGGACGGCTTTCCAGTATTTCACCTTCAAAGATCAGGTCGGCACCAGCCAACGGATGATTGAGGTCAACTACTACAATATCCGGTTTGATTTCTACTACGCTGGCATTTACGCGCTGACCGTCACCAGTCATCAAAGGTACGATGTTACCTTCTTTAATACGTTCGCTGTCAAACTTGCCATCTATTTCAAAAATATTTTTGGGGAGGTCAATAACGTGTTGTTCGTCATATTGTCCGTAAGCCTTATCTGCCGGAATGGTAAAATCAAATTTATCACCTTTAGAAAGAGCAGTTATCTGATTTTCGAAATCTTCGAGTGTTGTTCCTAATCCTGAAATGAATTGAAAGGGATGTTCTGCTTTTGCTTCTTCGAACAACTCTTTTTCACCATCTTCCATTGTATATAGTTTGTATGCAACGGTAATGTACTTGTTTTCTACTGTTTCCATCTGATCTTTTTTGTTTCTGATTAATAATTCCCGTAAATACGGGTCTACAAAGATACGAATTATTTGCTTGTACTCCGGTATAGGGAGGGTAAATTTCAGATTATTAAGTGCTTTTGTCAGAAAAAGAAAGTGAGGCGCGCAGTTAGATAATAGTTGTAAATTCAACCTTTAAGTGATAAAATAGAGAAATAATACCTCTCTTTTCTTACAATTATTCGCTTTTAAGTGATTTTTTTCTTCGATTTGTTTGGATATAATAAAAAAGCCCTTACCTTTGCAGCACGAAAATAAAGAAAAGAAGATATGAATATGTTACATACATCTATTAACCTAGCAGTTTTGCATATTATTCGCGTCGTGGTGGTCCCATCAAGAGCGTGAGAAAGGTTTTGTGTTGTATGTGTTCGTACCATAAAAGATAGAATTTAGAGCCTTTCTCACTTGTGTGAGGAAGGCTCTTTAATTAAAAGATAGATTGAAATGAAAAAGCAATTACGCAGTTCGTTTAGTACACAAGGCCGTCGGATGGCGGGAGCCCGTGCATTGTGGGCAGCCAACGGTATGAAGAAGAGTCAGATGGGAAAACCCATTATAGCGATCGTAAATTCATTCACACAGTTTGTTCCGGGGCATGTACATCTACATGAAATCGGTCAGCAGGTGAAGGCGGAAATTGAAAAGCTGGGATGCTTCGCTGCGGAGTTTAATACAATAGCTATCGATGATGGTATTGCTATGGGGCATGACGGAATGCTTTATTCACTTCCTTCACGTGACATCATTGCAGACAGCGTGGAATATATGGTCAATGCACATAAGGCGGATGCAATGGTATGTATCAGCAACTGTGATAAAATCACTCCGGGTATGTTAATGGCGGCTATGCGTCTGAATATTCCTGCCGTATTTGTATCGGGTGGTCCGATGGAAGCAGGAGAATGGAATGGCCAGCACCTGGATTTGATCGATGCGATGATTAAATCGGCCGACGAGAGTGTTAGCGATCAGGAAGTAGCGAATATCGAGCAAAATGCTTGTCCTACTTGCGGATGCTGCTCCGGTATGTTTACCGCCAACTCGATGAACTGCCTGAATGAAGCAATCGGACTGGCTCTTCCCGGCAACGGAACCATTGTAGCGACACACGAAAACCGTACGCAACTTTTCAAAGACGCTGCGGAACTGATCGTGAAAAATGCAAAATTATATTATGAAGAAGGAGACGAAAGTGTACTTCCCCGTAGCATCGCTACCCGTCAGGCTTTCCTGAACGCCATGACGCTGGATATAGCAATGGGGGGATCTACCAATACGGTTCTTCACTTGTTGGCTGTTGCTCACGAAGCAGAGGTAGACTTCAAGATGGATGATATCGACATGCTTTCCCGCAAGGCTCCTTGTCTCTGCAAGGTGGCTCCCAATACACAGAAATATCATATTCAGGATGTAAACCGTGCCGGTGGTATCATTGCCATTATGGACGAACTGGCAAAGGGAGGTTTGATAGATACATCCGTTCGTCGGGTAGACGGAATGTCACTGGCAGAAGCCATTAATGAATATTCAATCACCAGCCCGAATGTGAGCGAAAAAGCAATTAAGAAATATTCGAGCGCAGCCGGAAATAAATTTAATCTCGTACTTGGTTCACAAGGTATGTACTATAAGGAACTGGATAAGGACCGTGCAAACGGATGTATCCGTGACTTGGAACATGCTTACAGTAAAGACGGCGGACTGGCCGTATTGAAAGGCAATATTGCTCAAGATGGTTGTGTAGTAAAAACAGCAGGTGTAGACGAAAGTATCTGGAAGTTTACCGGACCTGCCAAAGTATTTGATTCGCAAGAAGCAGCCTGTGAAGGCATCCTCGGAGGCCGAGTCGTCAGTGGCGATGTCGTCGTCATTACGCACGAAGGTCCGAAGGGTGGTCCCGGTATGCAGGAAATGCTTTATCCTACCTCTTATATCAAATCTCGTCATCTCGGAAAAGAATGTGCTTTGATTACCGACGGACGTTTCAGCGGTGGAACTTCCGGATTGAGTATCGGACATATTTCTCCTGAAGCGGCAGCTGGAGGCAATATCGGAAAAATTGTAGACGGAGACATTATCGAAATCGATATTCCGGCCCGGAAGATTAACGTGCGACTGACGGATGAAGAACTGGCGGCCCGTCCGATGACTCCTGTCACTCGTGACCGTTATGTACCGAAGAGCCTGAAGGCGTATGCCAGCATGGTAAGCTCTGCCGATAAGGGAGCAGTGAGAATTATATAATATAGTTGGTGATAGTTGATAGGTAATAGTTAGCTGCGCAGCACTTAGCGCAATGATTGTAAACCATTCATTTTCAACTGTCATTTCTCAACTATCATTTATCATTTATCAACTATCAACTAATATGAAAGATTTAATAACAGGTGCAGAGGCTTTGATGCGCTCCTTGGAACATCAGGGAGTGACTACCATCTTTGGTTACCCCGGTGGTTCTATTATGCCGGTATTCGATGCCTTGTACGATCATCAAAATATATTGAATCATATCTTGGTTCGTCACGAACAGGGAGCTGCCCATGCCGCACAGGGTTATGCCCGTGTATCGGGTGATGTAGGTGTTTGCCTGGTGACGAGCGGTCCCGGAGCAACCAATACGGTAACAGGCATTGCGGATGCGATGATCGATAGTACGCCTATCGTAGTGATTGCCGGACAGGTCGGAACAGGCTTTCTTGGGACGGATGCTTTTCAGGAAGTTGACTTGGTAGGTATCACCCAGCCAATCACTAAATGGAGTTATCAGATTCGCCGTGCGGAAGATGTAGCCTGGGCGGTAGCACGTGCGTTTTACATTGCTCGTAGTGGTCGTCCGGGGCCGGTGGTACTGGACTTTGCCAAAAATGCGCAAGTAGAGAAAACGAAATACGAACCGACGAAAGTCGATTTTATCCGTAGTTATGTTCCTGTTCCCGATACGGATGAGGAGTCTGTACAGGCTGCTGCCGAACTGATTAATAACGCTGAACGTCCGCTTGTATTGGTTGGACAAGGTGTTGAACTGGGAAATGCACAGAGCGAATTGCGCGAGTTTATCGAAAAAGCGGATATGCCTGCGGGTTGTACGCTGCTCGGGCTTTCGGCTTTGCCGACAGAACATCCGTTGAATAAAGGTATGTTGGGTATGCACGGCAATCTGGGACCGAATATCAATACCAATAAATGCGATGTGCTGATTGCTGTCGGTATGCGTTTTGACGACCGTGTGACCGGTAATTTGGCTACTTACGCCAAACAGGCAAAAGTGATTCATTTTGATATCGATCCTGCGGAAGTTAATAAGAATGTAAAGGTAGATGTAGCTGTATTGGGAGATTGCAAGGAAACACTGGCTTCTGTGACGAAACTTCTGAAAAAGAACACTCATACCGAATGGATTGATAGCTTCAAAGAATATGAGAAAGTGGAGGAGGAAAAAGTAATCCGTCCCGAACTTCATCCTGCCACAAACTCTTTGAGTATGGGGGAAGTGGTACGTGCGGTTAGTGATGCTACTCACCATGAAGCTGTTTTGGTAACAGATGTAGGTCAAAATCAGATGATATCTGCACGTTACTTTAAATATACGAAAGAACGCAGTATCATTACTTCCGGAGGACTTGGAACAATGGGCTTCGGCCTTCCCGCAGCTATCGGGGCAACTTTCGGAGCACCGGAACGCACCGTATGCGTATTTATGGGAGATGGCGGACTGCAAATGAATATTCAGGAACTGGGTACGATTATGGAGCAGAAGGCTCCGGTGAAGATTATCTGCCTGAACAATAATTACCTAGGAAACGTACGTCAGTGGCAAGCTATGTTTTTCAACCGTCGCTATTCGTTTACCCCGATGTTGAATCCGGATTATATGAAAGTGGCTTCGGCTTATGATATTCCTTCCAAGCGTGTTTTCACTCGTGAAGAACTGAAGGAAGCTATTGCTGAAATGCTGGCAACGGACGGTCCGTTCCTGCTCGAAGCTTGCGTGGTGGAAGAAGGTAATGTTTTGCCGATGACTCCTCCGGGTGGTTCGGTAAACCAGATGTTGCTGGAGTGCTAGGAGAAGTTGAGAGTTGAGAATGGAGAGTTGAGAGTTCGCATTTAAAAAATTAGAGTTATGAGTGATAAAACGTTATATACAATCATTGTTCATTCGGAGAATATAGCCGGGTTGCTGAATCAGGTAACTGCTGTATTTACCCGTCGGCAAATAAATATTGAGAGTCTGAATGTATCTGCTTCTTCTATTAAAGGTGTACATAAGTATACAATAACAGCCTGGACTGATAAGGACATCATTGAGAAGGTAGTGAAACAGATCGAAAAGAAGATCGACGTGATTCAGGCACATTATTTCACAGAGGATGAGATTTATTTCCACGAGATTGCATTATATAAGGTGTCTACTCCTGCTTTTCAGGAGAATCCGGAAGCATCCAAGCTGATCCGTAGATACAATGCACGTATAGTGGAAGTCAATCCGGTATTTTCCATTGTCGAGAAAAATGGAATGAGCGAAGATATAACTTCGCTCTATGGTGAACTGAAGGCTTTGAATTGTGTTTTGCAGTTTGTTCGTTCGGGACGTGTAGCGATTACTACCAGCTGTTTTGAACGGGTGAATGAGTTTCTCGATGGACGGGAAGCTATGTATAACCAAAGTAAAAACCAATAAGAATAATGAATGAAGAAAATAGAATAGGGACTTATCAGTTTGTGGCAGAACCGTTCCATGTTGACTTCAACGGACGTTTGACTATGGGGGTACTGGGAAATCATCTGCTGAATTGTGCAGGTTTTCACGCCAATGACCGTGGTTTTGGTATTGCAACGCTGAATGAGGACAATTATACATGGGTGCTTTCACGTCTGGCTATTGAGTTGGATGAAATGCCTTATCAGTATGAGAATTTCTCGGTTCAGACGTGGGTGGAAAATGTCTACCGCTTGTTTACGGACCGTAATTTTGCTATTATTGATAAGGATGGGAAGAAGATTGGCTACGCACGTTCTGTATGGGCAATGATTAATCTTAATACCCGCAAGCCTGCCGACTTGTTGACTTTGCATGGGGGAAGTATCGTAGACTATGTCTGTGATGAGCCTTGTCCGATTGAAAAGCCTTCACGCATCAAAGTGACAAGCGATCAGCCGATAGCTACCCTGACGGCAAAGTACAGTGATATAGATATCAATGGTCATGTAAACAGCATCCGTTACATCGAACATATCCTTGATTTGTTCCCGATTGAATTGTATAAGACCAAACGTATCCGTCGTTTTGAAATGGCGTATGTGGCGGAAAGCTATTTTGGTGATGAACTCTCTTTCTTCTGCGATGAAGTGAATGCAAACGAGTTTCACGTAGAAGTGAAGAAGAATGGCAACGAAGTTGTTTGCCGCTCGAAAGTGATATTTGAATAAATGTGAGAATATAAAATCAATTAATAACAGATGGCGTAAGTCATCAAAAACTAAAAACAAAAAGAAAATGGCACAGTTGAATTTTGGAGGTACTACTGAAACTGTAGTAATCCGTGACGAATTTCCATTGGAAAAAGCTCGTGAAGTATTGAAAAATGAAACAATCGCTGTAATCGGTTATGGCGTACAGGGTCCTGGACAGGCACTGAACTTGCGTGATAACGGTTTCAATGTAATCGTTGGTCAACGTGAAGGAAAAACATACGATAAGGCAGTAGCAGACGGATGGGTTCCGGGTGAAACTTTGTTCGGTATCGAAGAAGCTTGTGAGAAAGGTACTATTGTAATGTGTCTGTTGTCTGACGCAGCAGTAATGTCAGTATGGCCTACTATCAAGCCTTACCTGACTGCCGGAAAAGCTCTTTATTTCTCACACGGTTTTGCTATCACTTGGAACGACCGTACAGGTGTAGTGCCTCCTGCTGATATCGACGTTATCATGGTTGCTCCTAAAGGTTCGGGTACGTCTTTGCGTACTATGTTCCTCGAAGGACGTGGCTTGAACTCTTCTTATGCTATCTATCAGGATGCTACAGGCAAGGCTTACGAAAGAACCATCGCACTGGGTATTGGTATCGGTTCCGGTTATCTGTTCGAAACAACTTTCCAGCGTGAAGCTACTTCTGACTTGACAGGTGAACGTGGTTCATTGATGGGTGCTATCCAAGGTTTGTTGCTGGCACAGTACGAAGTATTGCGTGAAAACGGTCATAGTCCTTCTGAAGCATTCAATGAAACAGTGGAAGAACTGACACAGTCGTTGATGCCGTTGTTCGCAAAGAACGGTATGGACTGGATGTACGCTAACTGCTCTACTACTGCTCAACGTGGTGCTCTCGATTGGATGGGCCCATTCCACGATGCTATCAAACCGGTAGTTGAAAAGTTGTATAACAGTGTGAAGACTGGTAACGAAGCACAGATTTCTATCGACAGTAATTCACAACCTGATTATCGTGAAAAGTTAAACGAGGAGCTCCGTCAATTACGCGAAAGCGAAATGTGGCAGACTGCTGTAACTGTTCGTAAACTTCGTCCGGAGAATAATTAATTAGACTAGATTATACAAGTTTTAAAAGAAGGAGAGGGCTTTTTGCTTTCTCCTTTTTTTATTAATAAGATATTTAAAAATGGGTAGGTGAAGCTTGCAGAAACTTTTTTTTGAAAAATATATCAATAATGTGATTAAAATATGCAAGTTTATGTTTATATTTGCACTATCAAATAAAATGAACGAGAAGTATGATGTGTTTTAACTTACCCCAAAGAATGATTAACATTACTAAATTAGTATGTGTTATTGGTGTTGTTTCTGTTGCTTTCTCCAGCTGTTTGCAGAAAGATGTATATGATCCTGTTAATTCAGGAGATAAAGAAGAAGTTACTTTAGATAACTATTTCGACTTTGCCACTACTAAAAATATTCAATTAAATATTGATTATGGAAAGGAATGTCCTAGGGCTTATTTTGAAGTTTATGCTGAAAATCCGCTTTCTTATGTGGCAGAAGGCGGTCAGATTATAAAGAAAGCAGGGGTGTCACACATTGCAACCGGATTTACAGATATACAAGGACGTTATATCAAACCGGCTTCTTTCCCGACAGCAGTTTCAGAAGTTTATATTTATTCTCCGGATTTTGGTGTGCCGACTTTGTATAAAACTAAAGTTGTCGGTTCGGATGTCAGCGCAAAAATAACCTTCGAGAATGTTCTTGATGTTACTCCTGTGGATTCATCAACGAGAAGTGCACAAACAAGGGCTGCGGTGAAATTTATTACAGATGTAATCCCGAACGTATTAGGAACTTGGAATGCAAATTCAGGTAAGCCTGACTATTTGGATGCTTCTAAGAAGATCAACGTGGATGCAACTCTCAAGAGTTATATAACGACATATTTTCCGGAAGGAAAGAATAACGTAGGACCTTTAGTTACTGATAATGCTGATATTCTGATAAAAGAAGATGCAAATGTCGTTATTAACTATTTTGGGGGAGACACAGGAGCGAAAAGTGTATTTGCTTATTATTGCTATCCGAAAGATGCTTCTATTGATGAAATAAGGAAGGCAACAAAGCATGCATGTGTCATATTTCCTAACGCACATGGAAATAGTTTAGGTTATTATAGTGGGGTTGCAGTTAATTTAAAATATATAAATGAGACTGGTAATTTCCCTCAAAAGGATCCGGAACGTATTCCGGCAAATACAAAGATTGGTTTCTTGATATGGAATAATGGCTGGGTAAATGCCAAGGCTAATGGGAATATGTTCTACTCAACTAAATCTTTGAACAGTGACAGAATTTCTCACACTGCAATTTTTGCAGCAAAAAATAAAGCAGGTGATAGAGTGAATGTTATCACTATGGAAGACTGGAAAAACGGTGAAAATGACTATAATGATGTTGCTTTCGTCATCTCTTCTAATCCTATTGCTGCTATTGAAGTGCCGGATGTTCCTAATCCGGGGGATCGGCAAGGAACAGAAAAGTATTCTGGAGTACTTGGTTTTGAAGATAACTGGCCGGAACAAGGAGATTATGACTTGAATGATGTAGTCATGAAATATCAGTCAAGCGTTGATTATAATATAGATAATAAGGTTCTTAATATTATTGATAAGTTCACCTTGGCTTGGACGGGAGCTAATTATAAGAACTCGTTTGCTTATGAAGTTCCTTTCGATTTGAGTAAAGCTTCTAAAGTAACGGTTAATGGTAGTGAAACTTCTTCCTATTCAGGTAATGTGATAACATTATTCAAGGATGCTAAAGCTGAATTGGGAGTATCCAATGTGAATGCGGAGGATATGATTAATCAGAATATTCAAGAGAAGACATATACGGTATCCATACAATTTAATAATCCTACTCTTGATAAATCAGTGGTGGTAGCTCCTTATAATCCTTTTATAAAAGTATTCAACTCTGCCACAGAAGTCCATCTGACAGATCATAAGCCGACGACTGGTGCGAATAATCGTTTCCCTTCCGGAGCTGATATTTCTCGTGGTGATGTAGATGGTACCTATTTCATTTGCAAAGATGGTTTTCCGTTTGCAATTCATGTAGATGCTCGTTTGGATGCTTCTATTTTGAATTTAGATCTTAAAAAGGAGAATCAGCGCATTGATAAAACATATCCTAAATTTGCAGAATGGGCAAAAACGCGCGATCCGCAAATAAAATGGTGGAAATAGTTGGAGTGCATTAGAATAATCGACTATCTTTGAGGATGAAAAATTAAGAATAGTACTGATGTAAAATATTGTTTGTTTTGTTTGTGTTAAAAAAAGTGTGGTTTCGGGAGAAAGTGTGCTTTGTTAAAAGGAGGATTAAGTATTTAATCCTCCTTTTTAATGAATAACATCAATCTTTTATAGAAAGGATGTTTGGTAAGGGTGGAGGCATCTCCTAATATAACAAGCTTCATTCGTGCCCTTGTAATCGCTACATTCATTCTTCGCAAATCATTCAGGAATCCAATCTGTCCATCCTCGTTGGCACGTACAAGACTGATGAAAATAACGTCTCGCTCCTGTCCCTGAAAGCCGTCTACCGTATTCACGGTGATGAGGCTGCGGAAAGGACGTAAAAAGCTGCTTCCTTTTATTTTTCCTCTCAAATATTGCACTTGTGCCTTGTATGGCGAAATCAGACCGAAATCAATTCTTTCATCCAGTATTCGCTCTTTGCCGATACGTTCAATGTAAGTTTCCAGTTCTTGCAGTAATAGGTTAGCTTCCTGCTTATTGATGCGTCCGAAACTTTCGCCTACAAAGTCTTCGTGAAAGTCCATCTCTGAAGTATCGATCCAGTTCATGGGAGTGTCGAAATCAAGAATCCCCCGATAGCGTACTTCCGGAGCAGCTTCCAGTTCTCCGTGATAAAACCAGTCGGAGGGAAACTGCATGATGGTTTCATGCATTCTGTACTGTACTTTTAATAGAGAGACCGCGGAAGGTTTTTGCTGAACCACTTTTTCCATTAACGTATGATCCAATCCTCCACGGGAAGCTTCTATACATTTGATAGTCGGCGGAAGTTGACAATGATCTCCTGCAAGGATGACCCGGTCTGCTTTGCGGATAGCGATCCAGCAGGCAGCTTCGAGGGCTTGTGCAGCTTCGTCGATGAATAAAGTCGGAAAACGACGTCCGTTGAGCAGGCGGTGGTTGCTGCTGACTAGGGTAGAAGCAATCACGCGGGCACTGTCGAAAAGATCGGCATTGATTTGTATTTCCAACTCCGTGGCGCGGTCGCGGAGACGACTCATGCGATTACGCATTCCTTCCCGTTCAGAATAACTACCCCGGCGCATCCGGCTACCCATTTCGCGGATAGATTTACGAATTCCCCAAAGCTCCGGATAGGCAGGATGACTTTCAAACCGGCGTTCGTAGGTGGATGAAAGCATTTTGTCGTTGACCCGGGTTGGATTTCCAATGCGGAGCACGGGGACTCCCCGATCTACCAGTTTCTCACAAATCCAGTCGACAGCCGTGTTACTTTGCGCACAGACAAGCACTTGTGGTTCCCGGTGTAACGTTTCGTAAATCGCTTCGACAAGGGTCGTTGTCTTTCCGGTTCCCGGAGGACCGTGAACAATAGATACGTCACGCGTACAGAGCACCTTGTTAACAGCTGTTTCCTGTGTACTGTTCAACCATGGAAAGCGGACGGGATATAATTCGCGGAATCCCGGCTTTTGGGTACCCAGCAAAATGTCGCGCAGTTCCGCCAGGCGGTTGTCTTTGGCGCGTATCGTGTCTTCCAGTGCCTCGAACATGGCCCGGTACGATGTTTCGTCAAAATAAAGTTGTACCCCCAGTATACCGTCAGTTTGCAGTTCCGCTAAAGCTCCCGCTCCGGGGAGTACAACGACCATTCGTTCTTCGTCGGCAAAACTTACAGTAGCGGTGAAGTTCATATATTTAATTTTCCCGTTGTAGTCCTGTTGGAAAAAGCAGACCGGACGGCCAAATTCAAAAGCGTGTTCAATATCCTTATCTTCCGTTCGGATAATTTCTATGACGAGTTGGTTCAAGGAGTTGTAATAATTTCGACCTGTTTGTACCGGATACCAGCAGAGTCCGCGCTTTACTTTTCGGGCAATACCCATTGTTTCCGTCTGTCGTTGGAATTCCTCTTTCTCATATTCATATTCCATACGTAGCAAAATCTGTTGCTGTTGAAGGGCGAGAAGGGGAGAACCGGGATCAATTTTGTTATTATTCATCTGTGGCTAATGTTTGAATATTAAACATTGTTCGTTAAACATTATTGCGCGCTTGTTCGTTAATAATACATATACAGTTTTAAAATATAAATGCATATGGTGTATGATATAGACATGATAAGAAGCTTCTATTCAGCCTATAAAGGGAAAATGGAACGTGTAAGGAGTGTGCTGAAACGTCCGCTTACGTTAGCAGAAAAAATCTTGTATACTCATCTTTTTGAGGAAGCCCGTTTGAGGGATTATAAACGTGGGGAAGATTATGTGAATTTCCGTCCGGACCGCGTAGCAATGCAGGATGCTACAGCACAGATGGCTCTATTGCAGTTTATGAATGCCGGTAAGGAACGCGTTGCTGTTCCCTCAACAGTGCATTGCGACCACTTGATACAGGCTTATAAGGGAGCGAGCGAAGACATATCCACTGCTACTAAGACGAACGAGGAGGTATACGATTTCCTGCGCGATGTTTCTTCCCGTTATGGAATCGGCTTTTGGAAACCGGGAGCGGGAATTATCCATCCGATCG
>OGEU01002186.1_pt1 | contig 14580 bp, 9 predicted proteins | sample 1570651 | NCBI WGS metagenome assembly OGEU01 (sample SAMEA2582129, study PRJEB24529) | metagenome | biome: Human gut stool | place: China | collected 2011 | reverse complement strand
AGGTCTGGCAGAAAGTGGCCAGGTTCTGACGAGCGTTGCCATCAAGATATAATTCATCATTGATAATCTGAAATGCGACATCATCGCGCATTTCGTGCAGCGGAAATCGTTTTGACTCCGCGATAGTAGAAATGGCCTTTGCGCCAAAACGTGAATCGAGTAGTTCTGAGCGGAAATCCGTTAACAGCTTCTGGTCCATTTCGAACTCCTTAAATTTATTTGAAGGCAATAAAAAAGTAGGATTTATCCGCAATGGAAGCAAGGCATTACAGGCTTAATTTAAATAACAAAATCCTAAGCAGAAAAACGACTTTTTATAATATAAACATTTAACATGATAATATTAAAAACAGACTTTATTATCGTAATAAAAATCGCCCAAACATTCCTGTTCGGGCGATCAAATTAATTATTGTTTATCCTGCATATACGGCGTGTACACCCCGTTCAGACTGTGCAGGAAAGCTACGATATCATCCACATCCTCCTGCGGCAGCTCTTTGCCTACCTGATAGCGCAGCATCAGTTTCACCGCCCCGTCCAGCGTCGGCACGTCACCGCGATGGAAGTACGGTGCCGTTAAAGCAACGTTACGTAAACCGGGTACTTTCTGACGCAATTTATCACGCTCTTCTTTAGTCACATTCATACGACCAATATCCGCCGCCGTAATTTCCCCAAAGTTAAAGTCTTTTTTCAGCCCCAACGGTTCAAAGGAACGTCCACCGAGAATAATACCACCATGACAAGTTGCACATTTATTATCTTTAAATAATTGATAGCCTTTTTTCTGTTGCGCCGTCAGCGCATTTTCATCTCCACGCAACCATTTATCAAATGGGGAATCCGGCGTAATTAATGTTTTCTCAAATTCAGCAATGGCATCAGTAATATTTTCGCCACTGAAACCTTGCGGATAGACGCCGAGGAACTGCGCTTTAAGCTGCGGATCTTTTTCCAGCTTAGCAATAATTTCGTCCCAGGATTTCGACGCCATTTCAATCGGGTTCAACGGCGGTCCACCAGCCTGATCCTGCAATGTTGCCGCACGACCATCCCAGAACTGCTCAACGTTAAATACTGAGTTAAATACCGTCGGCGCGTTAATCGGCCCAACTGCGCCACCAACACCAATCGATGTTTTTCTGCCATCGACGCCCCCCGCATTCAACGCATGGCAATGAGCGCATGAAATGGTGCTATCAGCCGATAAACGGGGATCGTGATACAGCGCAAAGCCCAACGCCACTTTTTGCGCATCGGTAGGCAGTTTTTGCGGGATGGGCTGCACCGGTTCATTGCGATGCTCCGGAGCAGTATCATTGCTGGCGTAATATTCCGCGCGCTGTTTTGCAATCCAGGCCAGTATTTCCGCCCGCTCTTCATCACTCACCTTACCCGCCCAGTGTAGCGCGGTATAACGCGTTGGTGGCATAGTTTCATACTGCATCACCCATTCAATCTTATTCAGATCGCTTTGCGAAACGGGTTTATCAGCCAGCAGTGCCGCACGCACGGCCTCGAGGTTAAAAGATTTATATCCAAGCTTAATGTCGTAATCCATCAACTGTTTCGCGCCAGGAATATAATAATAGGCGGGTAATTCTGCCGAAGGCGTGTGGCAATAGTCGCATCCTTTTTCGCGGAGAAAGCCTAAAACCTTATTATTTTCACTGACAGCAGATGCCTGAACATCGGCCTGTTTACTGCGTTTATTATCGTGGTACCACACATAACCAGATAACCCTAAATAGCAAATCGCGACGCCAGCCAGGCCGATCGCGGTAATACGTGAGACCATTTTCATTATTCTTCCCTCACGGTGGTGAGTTATTGTGACCCAGAAAATTTTCCAGAATGCTGCAAACGTCTCTGCGAGACAAAGCCATCATAAAAAACAGTGAGATACGCTTTTTGATAGGAATCAATCAATTACATGAATATAAACTATCAATAAGATAGCCTGTGCCTATTACCCAGATCAGGAATGGCATATCATGATTGCGGCGAGAGCAGGATTGAATGTTCTGAAAATGAAAAACAACACGAAATCCGTATTTTTATAAATTCCATGGATATTAGTGCGTTATATTTTTTGACAGGTTAATAAACGTGATCCACCGCACGCTTTGTCGCCCACCAGGCGGAGCGAATGACTACCCTTAAAGAAAAGCCCGATAATTAGCGACGAATTTCGGAGGTTGGATCCTTATGCTCAATCAGAAAATTCAAAACCCTAATCCAGACGAACTGATGATCGAAGTCGATCTCTGCTATGAGCTGGACCCGTATGAATTAAAACTGGATGAGATGATCGAGGCAGAACCGGAACCCGAGATGATTGAAGGGCTGCCCGCCTCTGATGCGCTGACGCCTGCCGATCGCTATCTCGAACTGTTCGAGCATGTTCAGTCGGCGAAAATTTTCCCCGACAGTAAAACCTTTCCCGACTGCGCACCCAAAATGGACCCGCTGGATATTTTAATCCGCTACCGTAAAGTGCGCCGTCATCGTGATTTTGACTTGCGCAAGTTTGTTGAAAATCACTTCTGGCTGCCGGAGGTCTACTCCAGCGAGTATGTATCGGACCCGCAAAATTCCCTGAAAGAGCATATCGACCAGCTGTGGCCGGTGCTAACCCGCGAACCACAGGATCACATTCCGTGGTCTTCTCTGCTGGCGCTGCCGCAGTCATATATTGTCCCGGGCGGCCGTTTTAGCGAAACCTACTATTGGGATTCCTATTTCACCATGCTGGGGCTGGCGGAAAGTGGTCGGGAAGATTTGCTGAAATGCATGGCCGATAACTTCGCCTGGATGATCGAAAACTATGGTCACATCCCCAACGGCAACCGCACCTATTATTTGAGCCGATCGCAACCACCGGTTTTTGCGCTGATGGTGGAGTTGTTTGAAGAAGATGGTGTACGCGGTGCGCGCCGCTATCTCGACCACCTTAAAATGGAATATGCCTTCTGGATGGACGGTGCAGAATCGTTGATCCCTAATCAGGCCTATCGCCATGTTGTGCGGATGCCGGACGGATCGCTGCTCAACCGTTACTGGGACGATCGCGACACGCCGCGTGACGAATCCTGGCTTGAGGACGTTGAAACCGCGAAACATTCTGGTCGCCCGCCCAACGAGGTGTACCGCGATTTACGCGCGGGGGCGGCCTCCGGTTGGGATTACTCTTCCCGTTGGCTGCGTGATACTGGTCGTCTGGCGAGCATTCGTACCACCCAGTTCATCCCCATCGATCTGAATGCCTTCCTGTTTAAACTGGAGAGCGCCATCGCCAACATCTCGGCGCTGAAAGGCGAGAAAGAGACAGAAGCGCTGTTCCGCCAGAAGGCCAGTGCCCGTCGCGATGCGGTAAACCGTTACCTCTGGGATGATGAAAACGGCATCTACCGCGATTACGACTGGCGACGCGAACAACTGGCGCTGTTTTCCGCTGCCGCCATTGTGCCGCTCTATGTCGGCATGGCGAACCATGAACAGGCCGATCGTCTGGCAAACGCCGTACGCAGCCGGTTACTGACACCTGGCGGGATTCTGGCAAGCGAGTACGAAACCGGTGAACAGTGGGATAAACCCAATGGCTGGGCACCGTTACAATGGATGGCAATTCAGGGATTTAAAATGTATGGCGATGACCTTCTGGGTGATGAAATCGCGCGCAGCTGGCTGAAAACGGTGAATCAGTTCTATCTGGAACAGCACAAAATGATCGAGAAATACCATATTGCCGATGGTGTTCCCCGCGAAGGCGGCGGTGGCGAGTATCCGTTGCAGGATGGGTTTGGCTGGACTAACGGTGTGGTACGCCGTTTAATTGGTTTGTACGGCGAACCATAATATTTTTACAGCCAGCCGCTAACTTCCTGCTGGCTGTAAAATTATCCTCTTCAGGAGGAGATATTTAACATCATTGCCGCCTGGGTGCGATTTTTCACTTCCAGACGGCGATACAGGGATTCCAGATGCGCTTTTACCGTTCCGGTACTGATATTCAGCGCTCTGCCGATCTCCTTATTTGATTCGCCCGCCGCTAACATGGTTAAAATCTCCCGCTGGCGGGCGCTTAACGATTTGAGATCTTTAATGTCCTTTTCCGGCGTCGTCCGCCAGTCTCCAGGCAGAAACATCATCCCCATCGCCGCACTATTTACCGCCAACGCAAATGTCTCGACGGTTGAATCACGAGGCACAATGGCCAGCACATTAAAATGGATAACTTCCTGTAACCACCGTTTATTGCAATCCGTCGCCGTAATTAACACCTTAACCTCAGGAAATTGCACCACGGTTTTTTGCAGCAACCAGTAGCAAAACTCACCATCCTGATCGCCATCGAGCATAACTAAGGCTTCAGGGTAACTTTCCAGCTTTTGCCATAACTCGTCTGCCTGACTGGCCCCCTGAATACTCACTCCTGGAATACGCTGCTGTAAACTGATTTTCATTCCATGAATAAATATTGACTGCCTGTCAAACATGACTATTTGCATAACTGAATCTCCACCTGAATACGTTAAAAAGACTTAAGTAGTGGAAGGGTATTACCCGCGAGAAAAAATAAGAATTCGCCATTTGGCGGTGGCCATTCTACAGAGATGACGCGTAGAAAATAGTTACCGATATAAATAGTTACAGCTAAACGCCTGAAATTACATGTCGAGGGCACTATTTAAAACAATTTTGAGGATTTCCTTATATTGGTGGTTAGTACGCATGCAATTAAAAATGAAATTCCGCGACCACAAGCCAAAATAACAAACGGCAATGAGACAAAAATAAGCACAAATAGCCAACACGTCCTCTATTCACTTTAAAGGGAATCGCTGAAAAATACGCTCTGTTTAAGGGGATTCACCTTTCTCAGAAAGCTATTCCGCCCTTTTCCTGCTGAGAAATCGCCACATTCGTCATGACAACATTGTGAAACCCGGCATTAGATGTTAGAAAAAACAATAAACAATGCGATATGCGCGTTACTGTTTCGCTGTGAACAACAATCGGTCAAAGAAATGGATAAAATTCACGCAATGCAGTTGTTCATCAAAGTCGCGGAGCTGGAAAGTTTTTCCCGCGCGGCGGATTTCTTTGCTTTGCCAAAGGGAAGTGTTTCGCGCCAGATACAGGCACTGGAACATCAACTTGGCACCCAGCTTCTCCAGCGCACCACGCGACGGGTCAAACTCACGCCAGAAGGCATGACCTATTATCAACGAGCAAAAGATGTGTTGAGTAATCTCAGCGAACTGGACGGTCTGTTTCAACAGGATGCCACCAGTATCAGCGGTAAATTACGCATCGACATCCCGCCAGGAATCGCGAAAAGCCTGTTACTGCCGCGCCTGTCGGAATTTCTCTATCTGCATCCGGGAATTGAGCTGGAACTGAGTAGCCATGACCGTCCGGTAGATATTCTTCATGATGGTTTTGATTGCGTGATACGCACTGGCGCGTTACCGGAAGATGGCGTTATCGCCCGTCCCCTCGGCAAACTGACCATGGTCAACTGTGCCAGTCCGCACTATCTGACGCGCTTTGGTTATCCGCAAAGCCCCGATGATCTGACTTCACACGCAATAGTGCGTTATACACCGCACCTGGGTGTACATCCGTTAGGTTTTGAGGTTGCCAGCGTTAATGGCGTCCAGTGGTTTAAGTCTGGCGGCATGTTGACGGTAAACAGTAGCGAAAACTATCTCGCCGCCGGTCTTGCCGGTCTGGGGATTATTCAGATCCCGCGCATTGCCGTGCGCGAAGCCCTGCGTGCCGGGCGGCTTATTGAAGTGTTGCCAGGCTACCGTGCCGAGCCGCTCTCCCTTTCGCTGGTTTATCCGCAGCGTCGGGAGCTTTCCCGGCGTGTAAACCTGTTTATGCAGTGGCTGGCTGGCGTAATGAAAGAGTACCTGGACTGACCGACTATACTTTTTAAGAATGACCACGACAGAAGGACAAAAGAGCGGATGACGCAGGAAAACGAGATCAAACGTCCCACCCAGGATCTGGAGCACGAGCCGATTAAGCCGTTGGATAATAGCGAGAAAGGCAGCAAAGTTAGCCAGGCGCTGGAAACCGTCACCACCACTGCCGAAAAAGTCCAACGCCAACCGGTTATTGCGCACCTGATTCGCGCGACAGAACGCTTTAACGATCGGCTGGGTAACCAGTTTGGTGCGGCTATCACCTATTTCTCATTTTTGTCGATGATCCCGATTTTGATGGTGTCGTTTGCCGCAGGGGGCTTTGTGCTGGCCTCCCATCCGATGTTGCTACAGGATATCTTCGACAAAATTCTGCAAAACATCAGCGATCCGACGCTAGCCGCCACGTTGAAAAACACCATCAACACCGCCGTTCAGCAGCGTACGACTGTAGGGCTTGTCGGCCTGGCGGTGGCACTTTATTCCGGCATCAACTGGATGGGTAACCTGCGTGAAGCGATTCGTGCCCAGTCGCGCGATGTCTGGGAACGCTCGCCGCAAGATCAGGAGAAGTTCTGGGTAAAATATCTGCGTGATTTTATTTCGCTGATTGGTTTGTTGATTGCGCTGATTGTGACGCTTTCGATCACCTCGGTTGCCGGTTCGGCGCAGCAAATGATTATTAGCGCCCTGCACCTGAACAGCATTGAGTGGCTGAAACCGACGTGGCGATTGATTGGCCTGGCGATTTCCATCTTCGCCAACTATCTGCTTTTCTTCTGGATCTTCTGGCGGTTGCCGCGCCACCGTCCGCGCAAAAAAGCCCTGATTCGCGGAACATTTCTGGCTGCTATTGGTTTTGAAGTGATTAAAATCGTGATGACCTACACCCTGCCATCGTTGATGAAATCCCCCTCTGGCGCAGCATTTGGTTCCGTGCTGGGGCTGATGGCATTTTTCTACTTCTTCGCCCGTTTGACGCTGTTTTGCGCGGCGTGGATTGCCACCGCCGAATATAAAGACGACCCGCGAATGCCGGGGAAAACGCAGCCTTAAAATAGGCCGGATGCGGCGTAAACGCCTTATCCGGCATACGATTTTATTCGGCCTGGCTCCCCGTAGGCCGGATAAGATGCGCCAGCATCGCATCCGGCTATAATGCGCACATAACCTCTTGAAACTCTTCCCCAGAGCCTCTTCAGCCATCTATTTGGGAGCAAACAATTTCATTCCAACTCATAACCCCAGCATATAAATCCAGTTGGTAACTTTTATTTAACCTGAAACCAGTTTTATCCACTATTTATAAAATTATGTGAAGCATTTCATAGAAGAAAAATCACTGGCCTAAACATTATCCCCTTTTTGCCTGGTTTTTGACCATTTCCGCGATTTGTTACACATTGAAATATCACTTTTGCTGTGCGTAATATGGCTATTCGTTAGCCAAAAAATAAGAAAAGATTATGCAAGCAACAGCCACAACACTCGACCACGAGCAAGAATACACGCCGATCAACTCGCGTAATAAAGTCCTTGTCGCCTCTCTCATTGGCACGGCCATTGAGTTCTTCGACTTTTACATTTACGCCACTGCGGCCGTTATTGTGTTTCCGCATATCTTCTTCCCGCAGGGCGATCCTACGGCAGCAACGCTACAGTCGCTCGCCACCTTCGCCATCGCCTTCGTCGCGCGCCCCATTGGCTCTGCCGTTTTTGGTCATTTTGGCGATCGCGTTGGGCGTAAAGCGACGCTGGTCGCCTCGTTGCTAACGATGGGGATTTCGACCGTGGTGATTGGTCTGCTGCCGGGCTATGCCACGATTGGTATTTTCGCCCCGCTGCTGCTGGCGCTGGCTCGATTTGGTCAGGGTCTGGGCTTAGGCGGTGAATGGGGCGGCGCGGCGCTGCTGGCGACTGAAAACGCCCCACCGCGCAAACGTGCACTGTATGGCTCCTTTCCGCAGCTGGGCGCACCGATTGGCTTCTTCTTTGCCAATGGCACTTTCTTGCTGCTTTCCTGGCTACTGACCGACGAGCAGTTTATGAGCTGGGGCTGGCGTGTGCCATTTATCTTCTCGGCGGTGCTGGTCATTATCGGCCTGTATGTTCGCGTGTCGCTGCATGAGTCGCCGGTGTTTGAGAAAGTCGCTAAAGCGAAAAAACAGGTGAAGATCCCGCTGGGTACGCTGCTGACCAAACATGTTCGCGTAACCGTACTGGGTACGTTCATTATGCTGGCAACCTATACGCTGTTTTACATCATGACGGTCTACTCTATGACCTTTAGTACCGCCGCCGCGCCAGTTGGGCTTGGCCTGCCGCGTAACGAAGTGTTGTGGATGTTGATGATGGCAGTTATTGGTTTTGGCGTGATGGTGCCAGTCGCTGGATTACTGGCTGATGCCTTTGGTCGCCGTAAAAGCATGGTAATTATCACCACGCTGATCATCCTGTTCGCGCTGTTCGCCTTTAACCCACTGCTCGGTTCTGGCAACCCGATTCTGGTTTTTGCCTTCCTGCTGCTGGGGTTAAGTCTGATGGGGCTGACCTTCGGGCCAATGGGTGCGCTGTTACCAGAGCTGTTTCCGACAGAAGTGCGTTACACCGGAGCATCGTTCTCTTACAACGTAGCGTCGATTCTCGGGGCTTCCGTTGCGCCGTATATCGCAGCCTGGTTGCAGACTAACTACGGGTTAGGTGCGGTGGGGTTATATCTGGCGGCGATGGCTGGCTTGACGTTAATCGCCCTGCTGCTGACCCATGAGACGCGACATCAGTCGTTGTAATAAGAGTGAAAAGCCTGATGCGCTACGCTTATCAGGCCTGAATTTCCATACAATATATTGAATTCGCAAGGATTTGTAGGCCGGATAAGGCGTTCACGCCGCATCCGGCATGAACAAAGCACACTTTGCCAACAATCTAAATCTGTTTAATTGCCGGATGTCAGACATCCGGCAATTATCATCACTTCTTCATCTGCGACAAAATCGTCCGACACTGATTAGCCTCCCCTTCGGAAGGTGAGATCAGTGCCAGTAACGCCGCCGCCGGTGTTACCAGCGTTGCCAGTGCCGCAGCAACAGCACCACGGGCAATCAGCGGTCCGGCTTTCACCCCAGCCTGCGGATTTTTAAACGTCCCCCGCACATACAGCGGCGAACGCAGTGTGATAATCCGAATTCCTTTACTCTCCGGATCAATAGTCAAATCCAGCTGTTCCGAAGCAAAACTTGCCGTGCCGGTAACATTAATCAACGCGTTCTCAGTATCGAAAGCAAAAATCTGCGGGCGCGCCACGCCGTTGGCAATATTCAGATTCGCCGCCGCGCAGTTCACCCGCACCTCATCATCACCAAATATCGCACCGACAATGTAGTTGCCGACATTCAGCCCAACAATCTCCATCAGGTTGCGGCTCACCAGCCCGTCATTCATCAACAGTTTCAGGTTGCCGTTACTGTTGCCTAAAAGTGCCGCCACCGAGTTACCGCTACCGCGTAGTTCCGCGTCACCGTTCATTTCCCCCAGCGTCTTCTGCATCAGTTCCACATCGGGCATCAGTTCTTTCAGTTTCAGTCGACGAGCCTGAATATCTGCCCGCCCCTGCATCGGCTTTTTATCGCCTTCCAGATGAATATTCGCCGCAATGCTGCCGCCCGCCATGCCAAATTTCAGCGGTTGCAGGCGCAGGTCAGCATTTTTGAGGATGATATGAGTAGAAAGATCGCTAATCGGCAGGCTACTGCCATGCTCAATGCGCCGCCCTTTGAAGCGAACATCGGCATCCATAACGTCCCATTTATCGGTTTCGAAGCGGTCATAAGGCAGCACTTTGCCCGCAGGCTGAACGCTTTTTTCGCCCTTCTTCTGTTCAGACCGTTTCGACTTTTCTGCCCCTTTCCCGGAATCAACGCCAATCAACGGTCCCAGGTCCGCCAGCCGCAATTGCCGCGACTCGACATCACCTTCCAGTTTTGGTCGTGGCTTTCCGGTGGTGTAGACCAGAGAACCGTGGATATCGCTATCGCCAATTCGCCCATTAAAACCGCGATAATCAAAGACCGACGATTTTTCAGTGTCGATTTTCGCTACCAGCCGACCATCCGTTTCAAACGGCGGGGTATCGGGCAGCAGAACGCCCGTCAGTTCATAGAGATCACCCAGTGAATCGCCAGAAAATTTAAGCCGTAAATCGACACCGCCCATCTTCATTGGGTCATTCACGACGCCATCAAAAGCAACACGGGTGTTACCAGAGCGGAAATCAGCCTGTACCGGAAACGGCGTCCCTTCGCCACGCAGCGCCAGCATACCGCCTATTTTTCCCGTACCCGTGAGCGGTTCACCGTTATAACGTCCCTGCGCCTTCAGGCCAAAAACGTAATCGCCCACCTTTTCTTTATCCGCTTTACCTTTCGATCCAGTAACTTCGCTGAACGGCAGCGGCTTGCCTAACGGATCAACAAAAATTTCCAGATCCGCTTTGCTTACTTTGTCATCAATGGCGATCCGCCCTTGATCGAAAAGAATATTATCCAGCCGAAACGACCATGCCGACGGCTTTGCATTCGCGTCTTTGTTATCATCGTTGGCAAGATTAAACGTCCAGTTATTGTTCTTTTCAGAGAGGCGAATCAGGCGCGCGTCGGGCTTTTCGAGCTTGATCCACGGCAGCCAGACCGTTTTGGTCAGCAGCGCCAGCGGTGCCAGCGTTGCCTCTACGCGTGGCAAATGCACCATCGTGACTTCGGGAATATCCGGTGGATTGCCAAGAATGATGTCTTCCGCGTGTACATGGGGCCACGGCACCCAGCTGCGCCAGCCAGTTTCTTGTTTTTGCCGCTCCCACACCACGCCCAGATCGCCACGGATAGCGAACGGACGATTCAACTCCGCAGAGACTTTCTGGTTGATAGTCGGTTTGAGTCGATTCCAGTCAAAAGTTGCAATCAAAATGATCGCCACGACAATCAACAACAAGAAAGCCCCTGAAATCGCAGCGGTTATTTTGCCTGCCTTGCTCATCGTTCGCTTCCTCATATTCTTCCTGTGCCAGTCCTAAAGATAGTCCAGCCAGGCGGAAAATGAGGCAGCTTATAGCGCCAGAACCGCCGTATTCAGCGTTTCTATCGGTGCCGGGCGTGAAAGAAACCAGCCTTGTGCGGCGAATGCGGGCGAGTTCTGAACATCACGCCACTCTTCCGGCGTTTCTACGCCCTCGACAATCACCCCGCGACAATAGCGATTCATTAGATGTAAAAGCTGAGAAAAGAGTGTGCGTCCTTCCGGCGACTGACGCAGCATCACAAACAGTTCTCGCGCGATTTTGATGTAGTCATAACGCACTTCACTTAGCGCAGAGAAATTTGCCATCCCGGTACCAAAATCATCCAGCCACAGCGGGCCAAATTCACACATCGAGGCAAAGGTTGAATCTTTCGGCAGACGGATATGCTCCACCAGTTCGAAACGCAGCCAGGGAAGACGCTCAATCTGGCGCAGGATTTTTGGTTGCTGACGCAGGGCGATGAGCGTAGGGCCATCAATATTGACCGATGCCAGCAGGCCGTGCTCTATAAAGAAGTCGGCTTTTTGCGCCAGCAAATCAATCTGCTCTTTCACAACCTCCATCCGATGGCTGACGGTGATTTCAGTAAAATAGCGATCCGGCGGCAGGCGTTGCGAAGGGTTCAAGGGATGCGTGACCACCGTTAATAGCTCCACGGCCATTAACCGCCCGCATGTTTGATAGATCGGCTGCCAGGTGTAAGCACGCTCACACTGCAACCAAAAACGCCGTTCCTGCAAGCTCTCGATGCTTGCTTCAGGGTTGCTTATTCGCTGGATAACCTGCCTTATCATCAAAGATGTCCTGTGTTTAAAAGTGATGCTGCCCGGACTCGACAAAGATTATCGGCGCGTAAGGGCAGAACTTTACCGCCTGGCCGGGGTAAATTTCCTCACTCCACAACGGAATCTTTCAGGAATACGTTCTGGCTCAAAAAAATAATGGAACACTGTTTTAATATGGTTGACCAGCAAACCACCACAGCGCAAACTAACGCTAATTTTTTACAGATCAGGTTCACGACTATGTCCAAAAAGATTGCCGTGATTGGCGAATGCATGATTGAGCTTTCCGAGAAAGGCGCGGACGTTAAGCGCGGTTTCGGCGGCGATACCCTGAACACTTCCGTCTATATCGCCCGTCAGGTCGATCCTGCGGCATTAACCGTTCATTACGTAACGGCGCTGGGAACGGACAGTTTTAGCCAGCAGATGCTGGACGCCTGGCACGGCGAGAACGTTGATACTTCCCTGACCCAACGGATGGAAAACCGTCTTCCGGGCCTTTACTACATTGAAACCGACAGCACCGGCGAGCGTACGTTCTACTACTGGCGGAACGAAGCCGCCGCCAAATTCTGGCTGGAGAGTGAGCAGTCTGCGGCGATTTGCGAAGAGCTGGCGAATTTCGATTATCTCTACCTGAGCGGGATTAGCCTGGCGATCTTAAGCCCGACCAGCCGCGAAAAGCTGCTTTCCCTGCTGCGCGAATGCCGCGCCAACGGCGGAAAAGTGATTTTCGACAATAACTATCGTCCGCGCCTGTGGGCCAGCAAAGAAGAGACACAGCAGGTGTACCAACAAATGCTGGAATGCACGGATATCGCCTTCCTGACGCTGGACGACGAAGACGCGCTGTGGGGTCAACAGCCGGTGGAAGACGTCATTGCGCGCACCCATAACGCGGGCGTGAAAGAAGTGGTGGTGAAACGCGGGGCGGATTCTTGCCTGGTGTCCATTGCTGGCGAAGGGTTAGTGGATGTTCCGGCGGTGAAACTGCCGAAAGAAAAAGTGATCGATACCACCGCAGCTGGCGACTCTTTCAGTGCCGGTTATCTGGCGGTACGTTTGACGGGCGGCAGTGCGGAAAACGCGGCGAAACGTGGGCACCTGACCGCAAGTACCGTTATTCAGTATCGCGGCGCGATTATCCCGCGTGAGGCGATGCCAGCGTAAACGCAGCATATGCAAAAGGCTGGATAAAGTGTTACCCCTCTATCCAGCTCATCCATAAATACCTGATGGTTGTGCTAACTCATCACCATCAGGCATTACTGTGCAGGTGGAATATCCGTCACTTCAGGATGTACGTCATCCGTGGCGACAGAGGTGGTCGCAGCGGCGGTAGATGGGGCCATGATTTGATCCCAGGCCGCCTGCAACGCTTTCATGTTAAATTCCGGCTCGCCTTTCGGCTGCAGCAGTATTAACGCCATATCATTCGACAACTGCTGACGCAGATCCTGATTTAACATCTCCACAGTCAGGCTGTTAAGGAAATCCTGCCGCAGTTTCTGATACTGCTCCGGCGCGATATCGACGACCTGATTTTGCAACGAACGCATCCGCTGACCCATCAGAATATCGGTATCAGCTCGTGCATAGGCGGCAAACAGTTTCTGCAGCTCCAGTTTCTTTTGCGCCACTAACGCATTGAACTCTTCTTCCGGCAGACCTTTATCGCGAACCTTCGCCAGTTCACGCGCCACCAGATTAAGGTTGCTGTTCAGCTTGTCGTTTGGTGATTCGATGTTGATGGCACACTGCGCACGCAGATACAGCACACGGCAGTCAAATCCAAGACCGATGTCTTTGCTGTTACTGGCGCTTAACGCTTGCTGAACATGCCAGAACAGCGCCTCGCGGGCCAGGTCCGCACGCCAGTAGCGCAGCAGTGCGGCTGATTCACGAATCGGCTGCCACGGCGTATCCCACATGATAGATAACCGGTCCTGACGCACCGCGTCAGTCATAATACTCACCGCTTCCGCACGCAGCGGAGAAAGCGTCGGCACCGGAGCTGGCGTTTCACGTTTGCCTTTCAGTTCGCCAAACGTTTTGTTTATTTGGTCGACAACCGAGCGCGCATCCACGTTTCCCACCACCAGTAGCGTCATTGCATCCGGGGTGTACCATTTCTGATAGAAATCTTTAATTTTTTCCGCTTCAACGGGTTGTTTCAGCGGATCGGCAGGATCGTGACCTAACAAGGTTGATCCTTTCAGACGATAACGCCACCATCCCTCTTTGGTATCTGACGGCCAGGTTGCAACCATATCTTCGCTATTCAGCGCATGATTGACCGTTTCAGAGGTGATGCTCAGTTTACCGGAGATATTCGCCAGATAAGAAAGTGACTCTTTCAGTAGATCGTTACGGCTGTTAGGCAGACTGAGGTTATACAACGTGGAATCATAGGAAACGATAACCGGCGGCATGGGACGTTTGGGATCGAACCCCTGCTGCCACAATGAACGGGCTTGCGTGGCATCGAGGCCACCGCTTTGCGTCAGCGCGATACGTGGGATCGCATGGCTGAAACCACTCTGTTGCGCACTTTCGGTGAGTGAACCGGTATTAACCAGCAGGCGAACCTCAATACGGTCGCTCGGGCGCTGGGGAGTGGCTAACACTTGCCACTGTAAACCATTTGCCAGCGTGCCCTGTTGCCACGCCGGGTCAGGCTGGAGCGCATCTGCCTGCACATAGCTGGCAGTGGCCATCATCAGCAAGCCGCCCGCTAAAAGTCGAATTTTTGTGCCCTGCATGTGAACCCCTGATCAACTAT
>OGEU01002184.1_pt1 | contig 14598 bp, 18 predicted proteins | sample 1570651 | NCBI WGS metagenome assembly OGEU01 (sample SAMEA2582129, study PRJEB24529) | metagenome | biome: Human gut stool | place: China | collected 2011 | reverse complement strand
GGGCTTGCAGTTAGATTTATTTAACTTTGTATGTGATTTGTCCGGCGACTCTTCCGCGATAGTAAACCGCAAGAATTATGCCGTCAGGTTTGGTGCCCTTTACTTTAAGAGTTCCGTATACAGTATAACCATCTTCACTCATGCGTAAAGTCGGGGACTCTACGAAGGAACCAGATACAATTTTAGGAGGGTCGACCAAATTAGAAAATGTGAGAAAATAAATCCGGTATCCTACAGAAACACCTTCGATATTATTTGCGATTAAAGTATAGTTAGTTCTGTTAGAAGAATATGCGGGGTTTGCGATTTCAACAGTCACCGTAAAATATTCACTAGTTGTCTGTACTGTGGAGATAGGAGACGCGCCGTGCGCAAGGTCTAAGTTAACGGGGACACTGAAATTGTCAATAGCGGCGGCGGCTTTATCGGCTGCAGTCTGTGCTTCGGCAATTTTGGCATCCTGTGCTGCCTGTCCCTGATTGTAGGTCGTCTTAGTGACGAACCCGCTCACATCGGGAATGTCGCCGCTCACATCCGTCACCGCCTGCGCAATGGTCTTGCCGGGGTGCTCTGCGTTCCAGTCACCGATAACTGCGGCGTTCGCGTCTGCTTTGGCAGCATTCGCGGCGGTCTCGTTTTCAAGGCTGGTCGCACACTGGCTGATAGTCTGGCCCGGGTGGTCGGTCTCCCAGTCGCCAATATTGGTATTGGCTTTGTTGGCGGCGTTCTGTGCGGCGGTGATTTTGGCATCCTGCGCCGCCTGTCCGGTCGTGTAGGTCTCCGTTTTCACATACCCAGAAAGAGACCCCGTTACATTTGCAATAGCGTCTTTGTTCTGCTGAATAGCGGCATCCTGTGCAGTGTCCTTGGCTTTGATGTTCTCGATATCGGTCTTGTTGGTGGTATTGTCACCTTCCAAAGCCGTGATGCGGGTGTCCTGTGCGGCCTGCCCTTCCGTGTAGGTCGTGGTATCTACTTTGTGGTTTGCAAGGTCTCTTACCTCTTCCACGTCTGCCGCGAGAGTATCACAGCGACCATTCAGGGCAGTATCAGCGTTGGCGCGTTCAAGCTCTTCCTTCTGCACTTCCTGCGCAATGGTCGTATCAGGGAAAGCATCATCCCAGTCCGACGCATTGCTTTCAAGGTCGGTCAGGCGGGCAGCGTGCTTTGCGATTTCTGCCGCGTTGTCAGAAATGTTTTTCGCGTTCTTGCTGATATTGGTATTCTGAATGGCCTGTTCAGCTTTCAGGGCATCAATGCCCGTCTTGTTGGCGGTGATGCGATTACTCAGCGCGGTATCAGCATCGGCACGGGCCTGCGCTTCGGCAGCGTCTGCCGCCTTATAAGCCGCGTCAAGCTCAGAAATAGCCTGCTTGCGGTCGGTGGTCTCCTGAGCGATGGCAGCAGCGTTTGCCTGCTCTGCGGCCTTTGCGCGGGCAATCTCAGCGTTCAGACTGGCGGTCAGGTCGGCAACGTTGGATTCAACAGTATCCAGACGTTCGCCCCATGCCGCCATATCCTTTTCCCACTGAGTGACCTTTTCGTTCCAGCCGTTAATCAGGTCGGTGAAATGCTCGTTGTCTTTCTGGAACTGCTCAACCAGACGGGACAGGTCAAGCACGGTTTTCTTCAGGTCTGCGAACTGTCCGTTATAGTCGGACGTTTTGACCCAGTACTTGGTCTGTCCTTCCGGGTACGGGGGCAGCTGTGCGCCCTTCGGCACATAGCACTTAGAGGTGTAGCAGTCGCCGTTATGGATGACAATGGTCAACGGTTCATACTCGCGTTTGTCGTCCCACTCCACGGGGTCTGCGAAAATCGGGACATATCTTGCACCGATGTACATAGACGTGCCGCCCTTGAACGGGGGCGGGGGACACGGATGCGGGTGCGGGGGACAACCGTGCGGATGGCAGCAGTCACCACCCGGTGCGTGAGGGGCGCACGCAATGGGGAAATCATTGCAGTTACAGTTTGCCATAATGAAAAATGCTCCTTTCTCAGTAATAAACTACCAGATGTCCATATCCCGGTTTATCGGGGTCAAGCAGGGTATCAAAGTGCAGAAATTCCCAGCTTGCGGGGATATAAGCGACAAAATGCCCGTCGTCGTCAAGGCCAAAGAACACAAACCGCACCATCTGATAAATGATATCGGTCATGTTGGTGTTGACCCATTCGATAAACGTATCTTTGGTGAAATCTCCCGCTTTCAGCTTTGCGAACAGCTGGCATGTCGCTTCCTTCAGCTGCGCGGTCAGGGTATCCAGACCATCAAGGCGGGTATCCTGCCCGATATCGTGCTTCCGCAAGGTTTCGGTATTGGTAAGGGCCTGTTTCAGCTGGTTCACCAGCCAATACAGGTCGTACTGGTAATGGTCGCCGGGGGCTGCATACGGGGGCGATGTCTGAAAGATAAACGGGGTACTGATATCGGTATCCTTCGTTTCGTCAGCCATAAAATACTCCTTTCATAAAATCCCCCGCTTGCGCGGGGGTCAGTAAAGTTAGTGATGGCCGTTCAGCTGCGCGAGCAGCGCGTCGGCCTTGAGCGCATTGGTGGTAAAGCTGTTGTTCTTCCACCATGCAATCAGGGCAGCAACGGTGGTAAAGCCAGCCGTTACCAGCTGTTCCAGCGTTTCCGATTCGATGGGCAGGGGGCTTTTGCCGCACGCGCTCAAAATCTGGTTGACGATGGCAAGGACAAGGACAAGGGTGCGGGCAATCGTGCCTGCGGAAATGTGAAGGTCGTTCATGGTTTAATCTCCTTTCAATGGTTGATATGTTCTAAATCATCAATACGATGATTTGCGACTTTGATTTGTTCTTCAATGACGGGGATTTTTTCAGCAAAGGAATTGTGTTTGCGGACTTCCCGCGTCAATTCCTCAATTTTCACGTCGGTAACGGCTTGTGATTTGCTGTTAGCAATCAGGACACCCGCAAGGGTGACGATACCTGTAATAATGGCGGCTACAATCGTTTCCACTGTACCACCCCTCTTAATACACATCCAAACAAAACTTTGCATGATAGTCATTGGCAATTGCCATGTACACGTCAAACAGGACTGTTTCGCGTTCGGCATCAATCATCTGTTGGGTGGTAGTAACGCCGATATTGCCCTGCTTAATCCAGCCGTGATTGTACATGTCGGTGACTTTTTCTTTGCCTACCTCTTTGGCATCTTCGTGCCGGATGTCGTGGGCCTTTGTTTTCGTGTCGGTCGTGCCTTTGGTCGTTCCGTCCGTCTGGCTTCCGGTCGTCTGGTCTTGCTTCCCGTGGGTCTCCGTGTCAGATGTGCCGGTGGTGGTCGTGGTCGAATTGGCTATCGTGGTTGAATTTCCCGTAAAGTCGGTGGTCTCTTTATGCTCTCCATTTTCGGTGCTCTTAAAGGTTTCTTCTGCCACGGTGTGCGTCTGGTCGTCGGGCTGGTAGTCCGGGGCATTTTCGGGGGAAATATCGCGGGTCACGGTCTGGTCAAGCTTTTTCGTGCTTTCCGTGGTCTTTTTGTCCGTGCCTGCAACGTCCGTCTTGTTGACGGTCGTGGTGGTGCTGGTATCGTCCGTGATAGACTTTCCTTCGGTCTCCGTATGCCCAGTGCCTGCGGTTTCGTCGTGCAGCTTTGTGCTGCCGGTCTCGTGATAGTCTCCGGTCGTCACCTGTCCCACGGTCTGCCCGCTCTTTCCGCGATTGACGGCGGTTCTGTCCTGCGTGGTATCGCGGTCTGTGGTACGGATGTCGGTGGTGCGCTCCTGTACGTCAGTGTTCCAAATGGGATTGTATTTCAGCTGCGTTGTGCTATAGAGTTTTTCCCAGATAGGCATGCTCTCCTGCACCCAATACCGGATAGCGTCCACCATCCAATACGGGTCAGGCCGGTAAAGGGGTGCAAGTCCGTGCTCCCGCATGATGATGTGAATAGCAAGTTCTCTATTCATGCCAACAGGCACTGCAAAATCACGGAAAAGTCCTTCCGGGATATCGCACAAAAGCTTGCATGCGCGGTCGATGGCATCACTGTTTTGGTTCGTGCTGTTCTGGTTCGTCATGCTTCCCCAGTAAATCGGCATCATCTGCACCCCCTTCTCTCAGCTCTGGCGGCTCATTGATTTCGATAGAGATATTGGTTCCATACATATCATTGCACACTTTCACCGATTCGTCAAGAGAAATTTTCCAGACTTCACGACGATTGTATGTTTCAGCGTCCGCGCTGGCGCTTTCATTCGTAACAAGCCGCTCCTTTTTATCTGGCTGCACCCGAATACCCAGCTCACGGTAAAAGTCCTGCAGCGTCTTGCGTCTCAAATCGTACAGGTCAGGAAGAATAAAGTTTTTCGACAAATCGCGGTCGAACTGCATTATTGGCAGCTGATACTGTGCGTCGGTCTTGTTCATGACGGGTTTTTGCAGCTGCCCGTTCACCACGATAGCGGGTTTACCGTTTTCGAGCTGCTCGAAAATCGTTTCAAGAGTGCGGCGGTCTTTGTCGTCTTTGGCGATAGCAGCATAAGCAAAACGGCTGTTTACGACGGCCTGCCGAATAGACACCTCAAGCTGCTGCATTTCGACGGCGTACTTCTCGATGATATCCCAGACCCCGCGATAGTCGGGGGTCAGCTTGATAACGGCGCATTCCGTGCCGATTTCAAGCGGCCTGTCAAACTGGAAAAACGGGGTTTGCACCATCATGCCGCGCGGCTGGAACTGCAGCCCGAAACCCGTAGGTGCACCCGGCTGCACGACAAGGCCGTATGTTTTGGAGTTGAACACAACAGCATAGCCCATGCGCAACAGCTGGTAAAGAAACGCATCATAATCCCAGCCGATTTGCCCGGGGCCTGCTTCCGGCAGGCCATGGATTTTATAGAGCGCTCGCATACGCTGGAAGAACGACCTCTCCCAGTAGTTGAGAACGTCCGTGCTCAGAGACGGGGGACGAAACCAGCCGCATGCCTGCGTGTCAAAGTTTCCCTGATACATGGTATCACCTTTCCTTCCTTATTCAATAAAAACACCGCCGTCCATTGCGGCATTGATGTACGCGGTTTCGGCGCTGGTCGCCATAGATGCAGCGACGGAAAAACCGCGCGTCTGGCAGTATCCTGCTGCGGGGGTGTCAATTTTCATTACGGGGTGTCCGTACATGCTTTGAAAATTTGTGTCGTCCGTGGGCGGGTAGTAAAGCAGGGTCAAACACGCTTCCATAGACTGCAGCGCCGTTGCGTTTCCGGTCATGCTGCCTGCACACTGCGCAACGGGGGGAATCATCTGCATAACCGCGCCGCCTAAAGACTGCATTGCAGCACCCATGTTTTTGCTTGCAGCGGACGGGTTTTTTACCAGTTCCCCGTGAATAGGGCCGATATCAATAGGAAAGCTGGCTGCGCTGCTCAGTGCACCGCCGCCCACCTGTAAGCCAATACCGATTGCGCCAATGGTCGCTGCAGACTGATTGCCGGTCAGACTGATATTGCTTGCACCAATAGCATACTGCGATGCAATATTAGCACTGCCCACATATACCGTGTATGTGCCTGCATCCACCTTGACAGAAATATTACCATCAAGGAAAGAACAACACCATGTGACGGTCAAAGCCGCCACGTTGTTCACCTTATCAACAGGGATTGACACAGTTCCGATGAACGGCACATACAGAAGCATCTGGCAGTTCAACCGCTTCCAGTCCGACACAGGCCACGGAATCGGAATAACGGTTTCACGTTTGATTTGAGAATGCCCCATGACACCGCCAGAAACGCCGGTGTCAAAGTCACCCAAAAAGACATTTTGATTGCTCTGCGGGATAACACTTGCCTTAATAGGAATCCAGATGCAGGAGCGGATACAATCCACAGCCGCGCCGCCGTACACAAAGTTCTTTGCCAGATACTTGATAGCCTTATCCGTGGAGCTGTCTGCACCGCTGTAAGTTTCCGTGGTGCTGCCGATACGGGAAACAACGCCGCCTTTTGAATCCAGCATCGGCGGATATGTGTCCACGGTGTTTACCTGTGTTGTTTTGGTTTGCACGTCAGAAATCATCTGCCCAAAGTCGGCGGTGATATCCTGCTGAATGCTATCAATCAGGCGGGAAAGCGCCGTTTTGTTCATGACATAGGTAGTAACACCGGAACTTTTGCCAACTGCCGACAGGATGAAAGCGCCCTGTGTACTATCAATACATTCATCCGTCACATCAAGCGCCACGCTTGCTATAGTCGGACGCTGCGCCACGTTCTGGCGGCTATCCTGCACACGGTAGCTATCGCCGGATGCATCGAACTTGTTATGACCATACACAATATACGCTTTGGTTTTCTTGATATCGTCTGCAAAGGTCGCAAGTGCATCAATGGTACAGGAGAATTGCCAGTTGTTGGCGTTCAGAGCAGTAATGTCCTCAATCCAGTAATAGGCGTGCGTTTCTTCGATGTAACAGTAGTTGTACTGCGGCGAGATATTCAGACTGTTCAGCCGCACGTAAAATACCGGCGCTTCCATGCTGCAGGCCCGTTTCATGTAAAATGGAAACTCATCCGGCAGTTCAGACAATGCAATGCGCTTTGTGCTGTTAAGCCGTTTCGAGACTTTGCCCAGATGTGCATGATAGCCGTGTTCAATACCTTCGTTATGGTCTGCCATGTAATAACCTCTCTTTCCTTTAAAATAAAAACAGGAGCGGCGGTGCGCCGCCCCTGTACATTCAGTTGTCGGGGTTATAATAGAACCTTTTACGGTTCGTCGGACATAAACATCAGGATTGCATTCTGCGTCGGGTTCTGCGTGTAGTTCATCTTCCAGTGGTGCTCCGTGTTGTAGTACTCACCAGAGATATTGAACGGGGTAGTGTACACGCTATCCTGATAGTAAGTAGTCGCCATAGCCTTGCGGTCATACAGCAGGCCCACAACATAGGACAGAGCGACCGCCCCACCCGTCACCTGTTTGCCCGTGTTCACGTCGAACTGCGACGGGATGCAGGAGATAGCGGGTTTGTCGTTGATGTTCTGCCAGAAATCGACACCTTCATAGTTGCCGAAACTCAGATAGCCGGGGCCAAAGATGGCAGGATAGACCCAGCTGCGTGCGTCGTTGATAAGGGGCTGATACAGCAGCAGTTTCTGTTCGCTCTTCGGGGTGTGACGCAAAAGGTGCAGCGCGTTGCCGCCGTCGTCGGTGCATACAGGGGTCTGGTGGTACAGCACAGAGCTGTTCTCCATCAGGCTGCTGGTAGTTTCCAGCCACGACACGAAAAAGGAAAGAAATTCCTGCAGATGGGCGGTCAGCAAGTCATGCGTGGTGTAGGTCGTACCACGGACCGCGTTGAAAGCTTTGGTCAGGTTCACATGGCATTCGGGGCGGTCAGAGTTGTACAGCGCACCCATAAAGTTGATGACCTGTGCCCGGTTTTCTGCGGTTTTCCAGCGCGCGATATCGTTTGCGATTTCGGTAGTCATAGCAGCAAGGAACGCGCTAAACTCGCTCTCGCTGGTGAAGGCGGTCTTGAGCTGGTTCCGGAAAGTGGTATAGCGCTGGTTCAGCACCTTCTGCCCACCATAGAACATTTCCAGCGGATAGCGTTTCTTGATTTTGTACATGTCAACGCTGTTGCCGTCCACCAGAATATCGGTATTCTGCGCGGTGTTGATGAACTTCGATTCATCAAAATCACCAGAGAAGAAAGCGATTTCACGGACAAACAGGCCCCATTCCTGCCGGTCGGTCTCGATGCTGGTAAACCGCCCCGCATAAGAACGGCTGGAAATGACCGTGCGCGCAATCATGTTAGAAAGCGCCTGCAGGGTTCCTTCCATGCTCTGGTCAAGACACATCTGCCCGACCTGAATAAAACTGGCGGTGTTGATGGCCTGAATAGTGGTAGTCTGTCCGGTGACTTCCTTTACCAGCGCATTGGCAATGGTGTAAATGTCAGTCGGACGGAACACGCTCATGCCCTTCAGTTCAGGCATGTTAGTACGGGATTTTGCCATTGGATGCTCCTTTCTGCCGTTACTTTACGGCGCTAAAGTCGGGGCTTGCGGGTGCTTCTGCAGGCTGCACCAGCCCCAGAATGATATCTTCCACGCTGGTCACAGGTGCGGGATTGCCCACCGTGCCAGCGGTCGGAACGTTTTTTGCATTGATAGCAGCGGTCAGGTCGGCAATCTGCTGCGCCATTGCCGCCATAGGGTCAGGGGTCACAGGCTGCTGTGCCGGGGGGGCCTGATGGTCAACGCCTAACGGGTCGGTTTTGGGCTGGCCCTGCTGCGCGCGTTCCAAAGAAAGCATCTGCTGCACCTGCTGTGCCGTGAATCCCATTTTGCCAAGGGCCAAAATATCGTTGATAGTCATGTGATCATCCTTTCCACCGGCTCGAACCGGTTCTAACATCGACGTGTGTAAAAGTCTTATAAATGCCAATGCCGCCGCTGTTTCCTAAAAAGATTTCAGCAATCGCGGCGACTTCGGCGGGGGTCTTTGTGCGGACAGGCCGGTGCATTTTGTCATAGTGACCCACCCAGATATCTGCAGCCAGCCCATAAAGATGCTTGCTGTGGGGTGCGCTGCCTTTCTGCTGCCGGTTCCAGCTTGCAGTGCGGAATCCGCTGTTGATGTGCACCGCGTCGCCACATACCTTGCGTATGTTTTCCAGCAGTTCAACAAGTCGGGGGTCAACTGCAACAAAATCCTGCCCATCGCGGCACTGAAACTCTGAAAGTTTAAAATGCTCAGACAGACGGCTATTTCCGTCCACGCTCAAAAAATACACGTTTACCATGTGTTTCACCCCCTTTCTGTTTCTGAAAGCAGAACAGGAGCAGAAAGCCCCAGCTGCATAGAGGATGCGGTGTTCTGCTCTCAGAAACGCGGGGGCATGGAAAAGGAAAAGCCAGCCGCGCACCCTTCCGGGGTGTTCCTTTTGTGCGGCTCCCCCGCTCCTTAATCATACACCCTTTAATCTTTGATGTCAAGATATGTTTTGACCTTTAAGAGCGCGGGAACCGACGAAAAATCGACCTGTCCCAAACATATCATAGGACGCAATTCAGGGTGAACGGCCTGCAACTGCGCTGCTGCCTGTGGGCTGCTCCCATAATGCTCCCTGCCACTGTGCGGGGATTCGCAGATGTAGTAGTGCAATTCGTCCATCTGATACGCATACAGTCCAGCAAACGCAAACAGCGGTGTCATGCCTTTCAGGCTGCGGGGGCGCACGTTCTCAAGGTTATTATACACGAATTGGTTTTCCATCGCCATTTTGTAAAAGTCGCCTTTGCCTGCAAGATGCTTCATCAGCGCGGTTTGCTTGCGGCGGTCGCTGATACGGTCGCTGTGCGGCATTGCAATAAAAACTCCCGTATCAGTCATACACCATTCTTTTCCGCTCCTTGACATTTTCGCCACAAGGTCAGTACATCCCAGCTGTTCAAGAATCGGGCTGGAAATGTCGAACGCATTCGCTAAAAGCCACATGCGCAAGGGCGGCTTTCCTTCCAGCTCTCTGTTGCCGCACACTGTAACGTATGCATTCAGAAGCGCTTCACCCTCTGCTTTGCGTTTTGCAATGATTCTTTCAGGGATAAATTCATCAAAAACAAGGTCTGAAAATACGTTACCATTAAAACCCCGGATGCCTGCAATGGACGGCAGCGCCATGCCAACGGCGCGTTTGTTGCCGATGTGCCATTTCTTCCGCCCGTCTTTGTCCTCTTCGTCCGTGTATTCAATATCCCCGATTGAATAGGAGATTTTACCCGCTTTCAGAATGCCGATATCATAACCCACGGACTGCAGAGCGTTAAACGGGTTTAAATCCGGGTCAGCGGCGACGGCCTGCAATTCGTTCACAGTGCGACGCATATACAGAAAATACTTGTTTTCGTCAAGCATGTATTTCAGCGTGCCGAACGTTTTACCAACTTGACGTTTACCGATGATGATATTGCACCAGCAACCTAAAGCGGCGACGGATGGGATGTTCACCCAGCCGTCGCCGGTATACAGGTCAAGCGCAATATCTTTGTTGCGCTTGCTCATAATTTTATACCTCTACTTCGTCCGTGTTTTCGTCGTATGCGTTACGAACGGCAGCTTCTACGGCCTGCGCGGCATCTTCGGCAAAGTAGACACGGTAATTGTCGTAGTATTTGCCGTTCTTGCCCTTGTTGGCGCTGGCGGTGATGAACGTGCTCTTTTCGCCCTCAACCAGCCGCATACCGTACAGGTCAATGCCGTACAGACGCAGCGTAAAGGTCAAACAGTTGTCTGCGACCTGCCGCACGCTGCGCACGACGGCATGCAGATTGTGAAGCATTTCCAAGGTGACGCGGGGGCCATCAGCGGCTTTCTTCGAGGTGGTTGCATTGTTCTTTTTTGCGAATGCCATAATAATTCTCCTTTGTTGTCTGTCAGTTTATGTTCCATGTGGAACAATTTACTTTGCGGTGTTGGCTGCGATGGTACGCAGCAAATCGATAATGGTATCCTGCTTCTGTTCGATGGTCTGCAGATGGGAAATTGCGTCGGTCTGGTTTGTCTTGACCTCTGTCATTTCATCCACAAAATTCTCGAAAAAATCGGTCAGCTTTTCAAGAATTTCTTTCAGCTTGTTATTGATATCCTGCATATGTTCACCCCCTTAGAACATCCAGCGAATAAGGAACTGCAGCCCGGCAGGGGTCGCACGTTCCGGATAAAGCGCGGTCGGGTCGTCCGGAAAGATATCCGCAATGTGATGATTGTACGCTTTCAGGTAGGTATACAGGTCTGCAAGCGACCTCTCCCCGAACGCGTGCGGGTCATACGTGGGGGCGAACGGGAAAGCCTGCCGTGCTGCTTCCACCAGCGCGGGACGGGGCAACGGCTGCTGCGCTCCCAGATTCTGCACCGCGTTCGTCGGCTGCCCGGCAGGGTCGAACACCAGCCCGATAACGTTCCCTGCAACATCTTCCCAAAGCTCAACCTTTGAAATACTTGCCATATCAAAGCACCTCACACGACGGAAGTCCCAGCCGTCCGGCCAGCGATACAGCGTCTATTGCGTCGCCCGGCATCATGTTCAGCTGGAACGAATGCCGCTCAAAATCGTACAGACGGCACACGTCAGGATGCACTTCATTCAGCCGCTTCACCAGCTCCGCGCGGGTCTTGACATCAAAAACGGTGATATCAGTGATACCAAGCTCAGTTTTTGCAATAGCGGACATGTAATAACCTGTCAGTTTCATAATGTTTTTTCCTTTCTGTCTATTGTGTTGAAACCGGTCTGGTTTCTGATTATATTGTAACACATCGGCAGCGCTGATGTGTTAACAAACTATGAACAATTTGTGAAACTATCAACACGTTAACACTGCTAACGCAATACAGTTAGCACCGCCAACAAACAGGCATTTACAAACCCACCAGCCGGGGACAACAATGCAAATTGTTACGCATATTGCATTGATAATGCACAATATGCCACAGCACAGCATAATATCACAAAATTTCATATTGATACCTCACATTCCATTAAAAGACTACGTTCATCCGATACCCTGTATTCGCGTTCGGTCATAACGACCCACGACGCGGAAACCGTGGGTTTTGCAAAGTCGGTGCGGGTGCGTATAGGTTCGTCATGGTATGCCAGACATTGACCGCCTGCGGGTGAAATCAACAAGCCATCGCGCAAATTATCAATGCTGCCATCAAGGGCTTTTACACCGGCTTTCTTGTTCACTCCCGCGATAGTGCTTTCTATCGTGCCGTCTGCATCGACACAAGCATAGCACTTTGCATGCAGGAACCTGAACGCCTGCATGCCGTACCGGTCGTGCGGGTGTTCGTCCTCTGCAACGCCAATATAGACTTTGCTGCCGTCTTTCTTTTCAACCACGCAATTCCGCAGCACGCATTGCGCACGAATAACGGCGTTGTAGTCGTCAATGGCGGGCTGTTTTTCCCCCTCAAACTTGCAGCTGTCCGTGTCCCAATAAATAACCTTCTCCCAACCAACACGTTTCAGCATATCCCACAGCTTAAGACGGGACATTGATGCAGTCCACAGACCCCACAAGAAAGGAAATTTCTTTTCTTGTGATTTCTGAATTTCGGCATCGTCTTTACTCTGCAAGTTCATTATCCAACTTTTGTGCGTGCATTCCAGCGTGTCGGGGTCGCATCCGTATTCATCACGAACGGTTTTCTGTGCGCACGCGCCAAAAATAGTATTAACGCAGATTTTTGCAAAGGCATAATCTGGACTGCCCTTCTCTGATTCTTTCACACGAAACTTTTCGTAAATCGTTTTGCGAAAAGAATCTGGCAAGTAGTCCAGCCGAAACGCCACGCTCTCCGCTGCGACTATTTTATCATAGGTATACCCATCAATGAACCTCTGGTAGTCGTTTGAATCACAATACCAGAAAAGAGCATCAGCCCCCAAAACTCTACCGTTATCCAGTTCATCAAGGCCCGACACGTCAGGGCATTTACTGAAAGACACACAAGGGTCAGGGCATTCAGGCTTACACCGGGGATTGATAATGCAAAGTTTAGCTATCCAGCCATACCCTGCCTTAATGAATTTCTTCAAATCCTCTTCGGGCAAGTCGGCGGGCAGCGTTACAGGCGCACCAGATGGAAATTTCCAAAGCAGCTGCTGCGACGGGTGCGCACTCTTGAAGTCATAAGAGTTACAATTGATATAGGTACGGCCGGCACGCCAGCGCGTGCCGTGGGTATCACCACCCGCCATGCAGTGATATGCAAGCGCCATCTGTTCACGGTCAAGCTGCAATGCCTTAATAGCTGCCATACAACGCCTATCCGGCATGATTTCTTTGCGTACTGCTTCAATGACCATGCCTGTATTGGTGTAAGGGATTGTAGCCTGATTGTACCCGTGCTCTGCTTTCAAGCGCTCAATTGCTTCATACAGGCCCAACACGTCATTGACACAATACGCGAATTCCGTATCTGTCAAAGGCGTGTCGGGGGTACGATATGCAGTATAATCAAGGTCGCCCGCAAGCTTTGCATGTAAACATCCTTCGGTAGCTCTGGCAAGACTCTTTTGAAACAGCTTGAAACTGTCCCTAAACTCAATACCATTATCAAAGCGCAAATACAAGGGTTTTCGGCTTTTCGTGTACAAGCTATCAGCCAGACCCCAACGTGCCGTTAACAGCTGCATAATATATTGATGTTCATATCCAAGATTATGCACGTACAACACAAACCGGTTCTTTTCATTAACTCCCCATTTATCCACCAGAGTTTCAAGCATTTCTGCCCAGTCCTCAAAGTATCGGGGAACAATGACCTCACCATCAATACAGGTCTGCCAGCTGTAAGCAAAGCCGTCTGTGTCGGTGTTCGTGGTCTCAATGTCAAACGTCGCTGTTACGTCCAGATAGCTTGACATATATTTCCGTCCTTTGGTGCGCTTAACTTTTCGCGGACACACAAGACGCGGCAAATATTCAGCTAGACATTCGCTAACAAGCACGCCTTGCGTTTCTCTCATTTACGTGATTCTCCTTACATAGTCTAGCAGCGCTTGACCTTTTGTCGTCTGGTCGTCACGGTCTGCCGATATGATATCTTCCAGAACATCCGAATTGTTACCGGTAATAGCGTCATAAATTTTATCGCTGTCGAAAAGCTTTTCTGCAGCTTTGGTGAAAAATTTCTGCACCGCCATGTCCCATTGCTCTTGTGTGCCTTTGAAACCCCGCTGCACGGCGGTTTGATACCGTGCATCTTTGATTGCTCTTACACCAGTAACGGTACTTGATTTCATTGTCATAAATTCACGCAACTGCAAATACTGGTGCTTGAGCGCCGTCCTGTCGGCGCTCTCTTTGGGCCGCTCATTAAAACGGGGTTTAATTTTGCCCGGCATCTGGCTTTCTGCGTACTTGTACGCACCTGTTTTCGCTGTGTTGATAACGTCGCTTTTTTCTAGAGCACGCAAACGTTGGTTTGCGGCCTTTGCGGCCTTGCGAATGACCTTTACAAGCTCCGCGTTTGTAAGCCGGTTCGGGTCTGTTGCGTCTGGACTGTAATAGGCCCATGTTTGCGGCGCGTACTTTGGCAAATGTTTAGCGCTTCGTGCCATTATTTATACACCTCAATTCTAAAGCCGTCTCGCGTCTCTGTCAACACACAATCAGCGACCCCCGCCGTGCATGTGCGGATACACTCATAAAATTTACGAATTTCGCGGGGGTCTACATACAGACAGCTCGACGCATACCACGCGCCTTTATTGCTCTGATATACATAGATGTGACATACTTTAAATGCCGCCTTGTTTCTTGTGGTCATACTTGTTATATCTCCCTTCATTATGCTGTAAATGCCGTAACGCATTGCGGTATTCTACAATGCCTTTGTCCGATGCATACACCGTCAAGATGTCGTGCTTTTCATCGTATCGGGCCGAACGGATTTTGATATTCTGCCCGATATCGCCCAAACGACTAAAATAGTCGTTCAGGACTTCCGAACCCCCCCACAGCACACGGCAGCGGGTCAGATGGTCGGATGTGCCTAAAGTAAATCTGTAATAGTCTTTCAATGTCATACACTCTTCACCTC
>OGEU01002180.1_pt1 | contig 14610 bp, 8 predicted proteins | sample 1570651 | NCBI WGS metagenome assembly OGEU01 (sample SAMEA2582129, study PRJEB24529) | metagenome | biome: Human gut stool | place: China | collected 2011 | reverse complement strand
AAAATTTTGCTAAACCATTATAAAGTCTCAAACATTTAAGTTTTAAAAACAAATCAGTTATTTACACCATATAAATATGTCTAAAAGCATTATTTTTCTCAGTAGTTTTTCTATTATAGCAAATCTGAACTTTTCAATTTTCAGTCTTTACTCTATTTCTTACGCTCCTCTATAAAATCTAAAATTTCAGTAATTTTTATCTATTATACTGTAACTTGACTTTTATTATTCTTTATCCTGTCTTTTTTATCTGTTTTAATTAATACAAAATTTTGAGTATCTTTCTTGTGTTCTCTTGCTGGCAAGTTTTCTTCTGCTCTTGCTACATATGTATTTATTCCTGTATGTTCAACTAAATATTTATGTTTTCTATACAAAATTACCATATTCTTATTATTTTCTTCTATTATTAATAAATCATTTTTTATAAGTTCATTATCTGCAAAATATTTTGTATTTAACCCACAAATCATTGGCAGAATTATACCTATTACTACTTCGTAAAATGTATTTACCTGTTCTAAGGCATTCATCTCTTTTCTTTTTCTTATTCTTGCAGTTTTAGCAATTACATTTGCACTTTCTATAAACTCTTGTTGAGAATATTTCTTTTCTCCTGCTAAGCTTACTATTATAGTGCTCTTCTCTCGGTTTTCTTCTTTTGAAAGATTATCTATACTATAATTTTCTATGTATCTTCCTATGTTTATTAGTTTTTCGTATTCTATAATTGGGAATTGATTTTCAGAATCAAAATTTATTAGGTTAAAATTATTACAATTATTATTTTTTATTATTTCTAAGATTTTTTCTTTATATGTACTTGAAAAAAATATTGTATTTATATTATATTTTTTTATTACTTTTTCCATTGCATTTTTGCTAAGTTTATTATCTATTAATATTACAGCATTGTTTACCATTATGTTTGCTAGATATGTTACTAAAAATTCATATCTGAATTCTGATATTATCGCTATTTTATTATTTCGTATTTGGTTTTCTTTTGATTTTATTACTCTTGCCATTGAATATATATCAAACCTAAAATTGAAATAGTTTATATTTTTTATATAGTCACTTTCTATTGTTATTGCCTTTTTAGTTTTGTACCTATTGTATGCAAAATCTACCAGTTCTTTCACTGTGTTTATTTTTCTCATATAATCACTTTCCCTTCAATTAAATTACTTTAATTATAAGGTAGTCCAATTTTAAAGTCAATTTAAATCGTAAGTCAAATTATTACCAATTTCTACAAATTTTTATTTTATGGTAAAAAAATAATGAGAATTTTACATTTTCTCATCATTTTTTGTCATATTTTATAATATATTAAAATAAAGTTTTCGCTCATTCCTACTATTAAACTTTAATCAAAGTTTTTTACTTCCAAATATTTAGTGTTTTCTCCTATCTATTACATATGTACTTCCTGGAATTGTTTTAGACAAATGTTTTACCTGTGCTCCTGCTTCTCCAATTTCCAATGTATTATGGAATCTTCCTGGATCCACTTCCACCGCTCCGACAGATATAGTTGTTAATGGAAATTCCTCTATTATCCCTTTTCTATTCGGTACTTCTAGATAACCCTTTTCAACATCCTCTTTCGAAAAATACTTTTTTACATTTTTGTCAAACTCTAATACAATGTTTTGACAGATTCTCTCATAGTCTTCATCTTCAACTATTGCTATAAAATCATCTCCACCAATATGTCCAACAAAATTATTATCTTCACACTTTGAGTGAACATTTCTAGAAATCGTTCTAGCAGTAAATTTTATTATTTCATCTCCATTTGAAAATCCATAAACATCATTATATGCCTTGAAATTATCTAAATCTATATAAAGCATAACAAAAAATTGCTTTTTTAATAAACGTTTTTTCATTTCCGCCTGTATCTGTACATTTCCCGGCAAATTTGTTAGAGGGCTAACTTTCCTATTTATGTATAAAAGGTTTATTATGTTTGTAATTGTATAATATAAATATTCATAATCTAAAGGATTTTTTATATAATACGTTGCCGCAGCCTTTAATATTTCCAACTTATGTTCTCTCTCATATTCTGAAGTTACAACTATTACAGGAGTTATAGAATTATCATCATTGTTTCTTATCTTATGGCATACCTCTGTTGCCTTTTCTGATATTGTATCTTCATTTACAATTATTAGTGCTGGTATATCTTTCAACGCTACATCAATTTCTTCTGTTCTTATTTGCTTAAACTTATAATTATCATCTTTTTTAAATTCTTCATTCAGTTTATTTTTTAAATTTTCATCATCGTCAATTATATATACATTATGCATATTTAAGTACATTCCTTATTATTATTTAGGTTTTATGGTTCTACCTATAAACCATGTTACTAGATATTATTTTTCATTTATTAATTATAATATTGTTTTTAGCCTTTTACAGCAAAATTAGGCTGAATTTAATTCAACCTCATCTTGTTTTTTTAGTTTTCATATTCTGCATTAAATTCAGTTACTTGTTCATTTATATTATAAACACGTAAAGATATTTTATTTGTTCCAGAATCAAGCTTTTGTCTATATTCAAATTTTGTATCATTTATTGAAATATTAGGGTCTGTTGTATATTCCTGTCCATTTAAGTCGTAGCAAAGTAATCTTAAGCCATCATCATCTGTTGCTTTTATTAATATGTATGATGCATCATTTGGATCTCGTTTTACTTCTATTGTTGGACGTTTTGTGCCCTTTATTTTTTGTTCTTTAGTTGCAACGTTTTGAGCTTTATCAACTGCTTCTATTGTAAGTGTTGCTTCCCCTTGCTGTGCAGGAATTGTTTCCTCTATTGTTGTTTGCCCCTCTTCTTCTGCATTGATTGTAACTTCTTGTGAATCACCATATTTATATGTTACATAATCTATTGCTGTATCATCTGTTACAGTAATCTTAATATTCGAGCTTACTCCTTCAATTGTTATAACAGGCTCAGTAGTATCTATAGCATCTTGGTTTAATGTTTTTACATATCTTTTGGTTTGCCCATTAGAGTCTATAACAGTTATATTTAATTTATTATTTGCTCCAGATGGAATTGATATTACTTGTTCCAATATTTTATTGCCACGTCCTTGCACAATTGTAGGATTAGAATTGTTCCATGTAAATGATACTGTTCTTATTCCGCTAGCACATTCAATAGATAATTTTGCTGTATTTCCGGTTTTTAAAACAGAAACAATTGGTGCTTTTGTATTTTTAGCAAGTTCCACGTTTTTTGTATAAGCATAAGCTCCATCAGCAGATAAAGCTAATCCAAACAAAAGAATTATTCCAGCAAAAGCTTTTGCAACACCAGTAATATCCCCTGGTGCCTTTGGTTCTCGCACCTTCTTTTCTTTTACCTTTTTTGATTTATCATTTTTCGTCACTAAAATTTGATTCATTCCAATTACCTTCCTTAGTATAAAACGCTTTTCAAATAGAATTATAACATAGAGAATTTTTAAAGTAAATAAATTTGGCATAAAAATTTCGCCCAAAAAGGGGTATCCCTATTGGGCGAAATTTATTATAAAACAAACTTCTTTATTAATACTACTCCTGAAGATAATATTACAAGTACTGCTAAGCCTATTGTTGTAAATGTTTTTATTTGTCCTGTTTGTACGCCTACAGATACTGGAGCATCGTCTATATCGTCTTCACCTTTTTTGTTATTGTCTGGTGTTGAGTCTATATCTGGGCTATTAAAGTCATTATGATCTTTGCTTATTTCTGCCCAGTTGTCCATTACTCCGAAGTTTTCTGAATCGTTAATCCATGTTAACACTACTTCAACCTCTGTTGTATCTCCTGGTTGTAATAATATGTCTTTTGTCTGGTCTGTTGTTATTGTCTTTTCGTCTATTTGCTTCCATAATGGGTTATCTTCTGGTACAAATTTTAGTCCGTTTGGAATATAGTCTTTTAATTCTTTTGCATATCCTGCTATATTTCCTTCGTTTTTAACTCTTATTTTGTATCTGAATTTTATTATTACTTTGTTTATTTTGCTCTTTTTCAAGTCAACCTTTACAACATCTTCTGGGTCATCTTCTGCCTTGTGGCCAGATTCTATTATTTTTTCTTCTCCATTTTCTGTTACGATTGCTTGTGTTACCCATTTTCTTAAGCTTAAGTCGAAATACTGTACCTTAACTTTTTCTATGTCTTGGTCATCTTCTCCTTCATTCCATTTATCTGGAACTGAGTCTTGGTCTGTAACATCATTTCCATCTTTGTCTGAGTCTTTTGATATTTGAGCTTGGTTTATTAAAATTCTATCTGATGTATTTGGTTCTGTTACTTCAAATGCAACTTTTGCATCTCTGTAATCTAATTTTTCTCCATCGAATGCTTTTAATAAGTTAGCTCCTGCTGTTTTTTCTTGTTCTTTTGATAGATAATCTGTTACTATTGAAACTGCCTCATCTAAGTTTTCTGTTTCTTTTCCATCTTTATCTAACATTTTCCATCTGTACTCTATGTTAGTCTTATTATCTGTTAAGAATTTTAAACCTTGTGGCATATCATCTTTTATTTCACTTGCATATCCGTCCATTTCACCTTCGTTAAATACTCTAATTGTATAAGTTACTATGTTTCCGTTTGATACAAGTACTGGATCTTTTGGATGATCGTATTTTGCTGTTGTACTGCTTCCATCTTTTATTGGAGTAACATCAACTTGTGGTATTCTACTTGTTATTTCTGTATTATTTACTGCTGTTATGAATTTTCTTAATGATAAGTCAAATTTTACAAGTGTTACTTTTTCGAAGTCATCATCATCTTCTTGTCCTGGTACATAATCTTTTTTACTTTCATCATCTTTATATCCTGGTCTATCTTCTGGAATTTTTACATTGTCTTCTTTAGAATCTCTATCTGTAACTTTGTTTCCTTCTCCATCAGTAAAATCTGATATATCTGCTAAGTTTGTTATTTTGCTTGGCATTGGATCTGTTGAAACTACTTTACAAGCTACTTTTACTTCTTTATAAGATAATGTTGTTCCATCAAATGCTGGTATTTTGTTTTCTCCAGCTACTTTTTCATTTGCCTTAGATAAGTATGATGTTTTTATTACTTTTGAATCTGTGCTATCAACTGTCCAACCATATTTTTTATTTGTTTCATTATCTTTAACAAATTCTAATTGGTCTGGTAAGTGGTCTTTAATTTCTTCCACATATCCATCTACTTGACCTTCATTGTATACTCTAATTGTATATTCAACTACTGCTCCTAATGAAACTTTTACAGGCTCTTTTGAGTGATTGTAAATTGCAGTTGTTCCTGTTCCATTTTTCAAAGGTGTTGTATCAACTTGTGGAATTCTGCTCTTTATTTCTGTATTATTTACTTTTGTGATGAATTTTCTTAAAGCTAAATCAAATTCTTTTATTTTTAGTTTTTCGAAATCATCATCATCTTGTTGTCCTGGTACATAATCTTTTCCTATTTCATCATCTTTATATCCTGGTAAATCAGATGGAATATTTACATTGTTTTCTTGTGAATCTCTATCTGTTACTATATTTCCGTTGCCGTCTGTAAATTTTGTAATATCAGCTATATTTGTAATCTTAGTTGGCATTGGGTCTGTTGAAACTACTTTACATACTACTTTTACATCTTTGTAATCTAACTTTGTTCCGTCAAAAGCCTTAATCTTATTGTCACCTTCTGTAGTTTCATTTGCCTTTGATAAATATTTTGTTTTAATTATTTTTGAATTATTGCTATCAACTGTCCAACCATATTTTGTATTTATTTCGTTTCCAGCAATAAATTCAAGTTGGTCTGGTAAGTGGTCTGTTATTTCTTCTACATATCCATCAACTTCTGCTTCATTATAAACTCTAATTGTATATTCAACTACATCGCCAATTGCAACAGATATTGGAGTTTTTGGATGATTATATGTAGCTGTTGTTGCCGTTCCGTCTGCTAGCTTACTAACATCTGGTTGTGGAATTCTGCTTGTTATTTCTTCATCATTTAATTTTGTAATGAATTTTCTTAAAGCTAAATCAAATTCTTTTATTTTTAGTTTTTCAAAATCATCATCATCTTGTTGTCCTGGTACATAATCTTTTCCTATTTCATCATCTTTATATCCTGGTAAATCAGATGGAATATTTACATTGTTTTCTTGTGAATCTCTATCTGTTACTGTATTTCCGTTGCCGTCTGTGAATTTTGTAATATCAGCTATATTTGTAATCTTAGTTGGCATTGGCTCTGTTGAAACTACTTTACATACAACTTTTACATCTTTGTAATCTAACTTTGTTCCATCAAAAGCCTTAATTTTATTAGCACCTTCAGAAGCTTCTTTTGCTTTTGATAAATAATTTGTTCTAATTATTTTTGAGTTTGTACTATCAACTACCCAACCATATTTTGAATTTGTTTCGTTTCCTGCAACAAATTCAAGTTGGTCTGGTAAATGGTCTGTTATTTCTTCAACATATCCATCTATTTCTGCTTCATTATAAACTCTAATTGTATATTCAACTAAATCTCCAATTGCAACAGATACTGGTGTTTTTGGATGATTGTATATTGCTGTTGTTCCACCATTTTTTAATGGAGTAACATTTACTTGTGGTTCTCTATTTGTTATTGCTGTTCCATTTACTCCAGTGATGAATTTTCTTAAACTTAAATCAAATTCTTTTAATGTTAATTTTTCAAAATCATCATCATCTTGTTGTCCTGGTATATATTCTTCTCCTCTGTTTATTTCAGAGTCTTTATAATTTTCTAAGTCTTTTCCAGTTGGTAAATTTACATTGTTTTCTTGTGAATCTCTATCTGTTACTGTATTTCCATCACCATCTGTAAATTTTGTGATATCTGCAATGTTTGTTATTTTATCAGCCATTGGCTCTGTTGCAACAACTCTACATTTTATTTTTACATCTTTATATGCAAGTGTTGTTCCATTAAATGCCGATATTTTATTTGCACCATCAGTTGTTTCATTTGCTTTTGATAAATATTCTGTTTTAATTGTTTTTAAATCTGTACTACTTGCTATTTTCCAACCATACTCAATATTAACTTGGTCATCTACTATAAATTCAAGTTGGTCTGGTAAATGGTCTGTTATTTCTTCAACATATCCATCTATGTCACCTTCGTTGTATACTCTTATTGTATATGTAACAACATCTCCAATTGCAATTTTAAGTGGTGTTTTTGGATGATTATATGTTGCTGTTGTTGCTTCTCCTGAAGCTAATTTGCTAACATCTACTTGTGGTATTCTATTTGTAATTTCTGTTCCATTTATGTTTGTAATAAATTTTCTTAAGCTTAAATCGAATGGTTTTGGTACTACTATTGAAGTTGTATCTGAAAAGTTTAATGGAGTTTCATTTACAATTACAACTGGTTGCTCTGTTGTTGGAGCATCTGCAACTGACCAATAATCAACTGTTTTTGATGTGTATGATGTATTTACAGTCATTTTTATTCCAGATATATTTGAGCTTGTTGGCATAATTAAATAGAATTCTTGTCCTACTAATTCTTTTAATGTTTTTGTTGTGGCTGTTACATTTCCACTTACATCTTTTATGCCAATGCTTGGAGTAATTGTTGTTCCATTTATATCTGTAAATGTTGCATTTAATGTATAATCAATATTTAATAATTGGTTTATTTTATAAGGTCCTGCAACATAGTTACTTCCAACCTTTGTCATTGTAGCATTACTCTTTACAATTTCGATTGGAGATGTTGTATTGTTTGTACTCTTGTAATTGCTATTTGCTTTTGCATTTGTAATGTAATATTGGAATAATGCTTCTATTGCATCTTCTCTATCCCAACCATCATCTCCAAAAATATCTCCCATTGAAGCATAATTTGAATCTACATTTGCAATTGAGTTTATTTTAAAGTTTGATGTTTCATAATGATATTTATCTCCAGATGGGTTTGTGAAATACCAAATTGCTAATTGCTGTACAGCATCTATATCATCATCTGTTATAAGATCATATAATTCATTTGGAATTTTACTCTTTAAAAATTCTTCTCTTGCAGTTGTATTGTCTGTTCCAATTGCAGGCATTATATAAATATTATCTAATAACCACATTAAAGAATTATAATTGCTTCCTGTTGGTAAAATTTTTGAATACGTACTTGGTATTGAAGCTAAATCTTTTAAGTTAAACTTTTGTGTATATTTACTTATTGTTGGTACACCACCTGTTGCCATATCACTAGAGCCAAATCCAGGTCCACCTTTAATACAGTAAATAGTTTTACTTAAATCTGCAGTTCTACCATTTTCACTATCATATTCTGCTATTTTCCATACCTTGCTACCCTCTTGTTGATAGCCATAGCCTGCACTACGAAGTGAAACAATGCCTAGATATAGTGGTCCTGCACTTGCAGCCTTAACAGTACTAATGCTCCCAAGTGTAGCCACTGTTAACATAGTAATTAAAATGCTTGATACTAATTTTTTAAACTTTTTCATACTCTCCATCCTTTTATTTATTTTTTATTATTTTAAATTCCTATACATATTCAATTATATTACATTTTAAATTTAAAAGCAATAAATTGTAGCAAGATTTTTAGCAGTTTTTGTTGAAGCTCATTCCATTTTTACTATTACATTTTATTAAAATAAAAATCTCCCCAAAGCCTTAACAAGACTTTGGGGAGATTCAAAAAAATATTTATTTTATAAAACTACGAGTTTTAGTAGATGAATATTGTAAAGTTTGCCTCTTTTACAAATTTTTACTTTATTCAAAGTTTTTTATTGCAATATTCAGCCTTCTTTCAGCTGTCTCTCTTACCTTATAGAACTCGTCTTGAGCAAGCTTCTCTAAAGTTCTAATAGACGTATTAGGATTTTCAGCAACATTTACTCGAATGTAATCACAAATTCCCTTTGCCAACTCGTCCAAAACATCAGCAGGTGTTTTAGGATTTTTGGAAACTGCATAGCGTATCAAATATTCTTCCTTAGCAAGCTCTGCAAAAACCTCTGCAGGAGTATCAGGATTATCCGCTAGAACACATCGTACTATATGACTTTTATGTTTAGCAAGGATTTTTGCAACTTCGACATGTATATTAGACCGTCTTGCAATTTCCTGGCAAGCAAATTGGTCTCCTTCTTTTGCAATATATATTATAACTTCATCAGGAGTACTTTGATTTTTAGCAATTTCTGATTTAATATAACTCCTGCTCACTTTAGCAAGCTCTGCTAAAGTTTTGGTAGACGTGTTAGGATTTTTAACAACTGCTAAGAGAACTCCCTCATAGTAAAACTCCTTATTCTTCGCAAGCTCATCCAAAACATCAGCAGTGGCTTTAGAATTTTGGGCAACTGCTATTTTTACATTCGAATACTCATCATCATTTTTAGCCAAGTCCATTAACGTCGCCTTAGTGGTACTGGGATTTTTTGCTACTTCTGCTCTTACCGCCCATTCCACATCTTTAGCAAGAGGTGCTAAAATCTCCTCAGAGGTATTGTGATTTTTCGCAACTGCCGCTCTTACACAATATGACTTATCATTAGCCAAAAAGGCCAATATTGATGCTGATTTTTCTCTTTCTGCAATTTTTATCCGACTATCGCAATCTTGATTTTTAATGTCTAAAATTCTGGAAATATTATCATCCTGAATAAATATTTTTTTCATAATTGTGTCCTCTATAATTATTATTTAAATATTCGGTTATATATAAACACCAAAAACTGGTGAGAACAGGGAATTATTATATATAAAAAGCTTCATTCAGCTTACTCAATAATATATCATCTTTTCATAGTTATGTCAATTACAATTTATTCATACCATTTTCGTACTTTTTATTGATTTTTGCCCCATATTAATATACAATAATTCTATCTAAAGAAAAGATGGTGGTTTTATGAATTATAAGAAACAAAAAGAAGTAAAAATAGATAACAAAAGCACCCATTTAAAGTGGTTTGCGATTATTTTTTTAATATTAATTTTATTATTAGTTTTTAGAATTTTCTGGTTGCAATTCATTGATGGAAGTTTTCTAAAAGAACGAGCATATAAGCAAATTACTGCTAACAGAGTTCTAAGCCCTAAAAGAGGAACAATTTACGATTCTACTGGAAAGGCTTTAGCTGTAAGTTCTGAGGTTGATACTATTAGTGTAAACCCTTCACTTATAGCTGTAAAAAACGATGCTGAAGCTACAAATGCTTTAAAAGAAAAAGTTGCAAAAGCGTTATCAGATATTTTTGAATTAAATTATGATGAAGTATTAGTAAAGGTAACAAGCACAAATTCAGTAGAAACAATTGCTAAAAAAGTTGATATAGATAAAGTTTCTAAATTAAAGCAATGGATGGAAGATAATAAGTGGAGCTCAGGAATTAACATAGATAAAGACAATAAAAGATCTTACCCTTATAATAATTTAGCTTCAAATTTAATTGGATTTTGCGGGAGTGATAACAACGGTCTATCCGGAATTGAGTATTATTGGGATGAAACATTAACTGGTACTCCAGGGCGTGTAACTACTTCAATAGATGCAACTCAAGAATCTATTCCAGACACTGATGAAAAATACATAGCTCCTGAAAATGGTAGTAACATTACTCTTACAATAGATGCAAATATTCAGACTATTGTAGAAAAATATTTAAAACAGGCTGTTGAAGAAAACAATTGTAAAAATGGTGGTTCAATGACAATTATGGACCCATCTACTGGAGATATTCTAGCAATGGCTACATATCCAGACTATAACCTAAATACACCATTCGAGCCAAACGAAACTCTTCAAAAAACTTGGGACACACTTTCTAGTGAAGAAAAAACAAACAGCTTATACAAAATGTATCGTAACAAAGTTGTTACAGAAACATATGAACCCGGTTCTGTATTTAAAACTGTAATGGCTTCTGTCGGCTTAGAGGAAGATGTTGTAGAAACCGACACAGCTGGCGACTTTTATTGTAGTGGAAGCCAAATGGTTTCTGGAATAAAAATAAATTGTGCAAACAAATCTGGGCATGGAAGTGAATCTTTAAGAAACGCTTTAGAAAACTCTTGTAACCCAGCATTAATTCAATTAGGCCAACGTATAGGAGCAACTACACTATATAAATATTTCAAAGCATTCGGACTATTTGATAAAACAGGAATTGCAACATCTGGAGAAGCTTCAAGCCAATTCCATAAGCTAGAAAATGTTGGTACAACAGAGCTTGCTACAATGTCATTTGGGCAAAGATTTACAATTACACCTTTGCAAATGATAACAGCCGCAAGTGCGATTGCTAATAACGGTGTTTTAGTACAGCCAAGAATTGTAAAAAGCATAGAAAATCCAGACACAGGTGCAGTTACAAACATTGATGTAAAAGAGGTACGTCAAGTAATATCATCTGAAACAGCTACAAAAGTACGTAGCATGATGCAATCTGTTGTTACAGACGGTGGTGGAAAATACGGTGCAGTAAAAGGATATACAATAGGAGGAAAAACAGGAACATCTGAGCCAAACCCTAACCACCCAGAAGATGGATATGTTGTATCTTTCTTAGCAATAGCACCAGTTGAAAATACAAAAGTAGTAGCATTACTAGTATTGTATGGTCCACAAGTTAAAAATTACTATGGTGGTGCAATTGCAGCCCCAGTTGTATCTCAAGTATTAAGCGAAGTATTGCCATACTTAGGAATTCCTTCAAATGATGCAACAGAAGTAACAACAAATAATACATCTTTAATAACAATACCAGATTTAAGAAATAAAACAATATCAGAAGCAAAACAAATATTGAAAAATTTAGGAATTACTCCTGTAACTTCTGCAAGTGATGACGAAATAGTAACAGTCCAAACACCAAAAGCAGGCGTATCTGTTTCAAAAAATGGTGTATGTAAACTATATACAGAAGAAAATAGCACATCAGTTTCTGTAACAGTGCCAGACTTAAAAGGAAAGAGTTTGAGTAACGTAACAGCAACTTTAAAGAGTAAAAACTTAAATATTCAATCTACAGGTTCTGGAATAGTAGTTTCCCAAGACCCAGCCGTTGGTGCAACTGTTGAAGAAGGAACAGTAGTAAAAGTAACATTACAAGAAGTAGCAAGTGACTTACATTAACACTATACTATATAATTTAGTATATCGGAAAGTTTACACAAACTTTCCGATATACTCCCTGTTTAATTGTCTCTATTTTTATTTTACCATATGAAAATTTATTTTTTAGATTTACACAACATGAATTATACTGTAGCACTCTTTTATTGCTATAATCTTCACTAAATTTGTAATAGTCACTCTTCTTACAGCTTTTCAATCTCCTTTTCACTTAATCCAGTTATTTGACTTATATCTTTTATATGCATTTTTCCTTTTAGTTTTTTAGCAACAAAAATCATTCCTTCTTCTCTTCCTTCTTCTCTTCCCTCTCTTCTTTGTTTCCTTATCTCTCTGTTAATTATTCTCGCTGCATTCATCATAATATTTTCGCTCTCCTCTCTATTTTTATCTTTTCTATAAATTTACTTATTATTTCTTTATCCTCAGTTCCCATCAATTCATATTTTACTATTTTTTCTAATTGTGCATATTCGAAATCTTCCATTTTATTTTTACAACTTATTATATCCTCAATGTTTTGGTATAATTCTTCTTTATTTTGTGACTTTTCAATTAACATAGCTTTAGATGTTATCAAATTATCTTCTAACAATTGCTGTTTTGTAAACTCATTAGTATCCACTAAATCATATCCTGGTTTAATTTCTTCATATCCTTCTATTTTCTCTTCAATATCTTCTATTGATAACTTTTGCCATTTTCTTTTTCCAGTATATAACACTATCGGTATTACTTTTGGAATTTTATAGTTTTTTTCTTTTAATTTTCTCTTATTTATTGCTGACTCTATTATAGCATTTTTATAACGCAATATTCTATATGCCATCTTTAAATCTAAACTTGATTGATGTTCTATTAATATAAAAACATTTTTGTTCTTTACCTTATACACAACATCTGCTTCTATATTTCTAAATTCTTCTGTTCTAAACTCTTTCTCATATTTTTCTATCTCATCATCTAATAAATTTAAGTGTAAATAATGGTTTATAAATTTAACAGCTTCCTTTTTATCAGACAGTAGCTCTTTAAATAATTTGTCATGTTTTTTATTTATATGTATATCCAAATTATACTTTTCACTATCTTCTTTTATAGTAATATTTTTCTGGATTTTTTTAATATTTTCACTTTCTGCATCTAAAATTTCTTCGCATTTTTTTATTATTCGTTTGATTTTTTCTTCGTTTTTTAAGTAAAATGCTCCAGTATAACACATGATATCTTTTCCATCTACTGTTTTTAATCCAGATGGAACCAACATTTTCTCTTCTTCCATCAATCTTCCTCCTAATTATACGATTATTTAACTTATAGGTCAATATTTTTTTATAAATATACTTATTGGTATTATTTAAGAATTAAAACTATTCACTATAGTGAATTTTTGAATAAAATTTAACAACAAAATCATTTTGAAATAATCTATCTTAAAATTTAGTAAAATTATATTATCTTTTAGCAGAAAAATCAAAAAAATTCGTTCGACAAAATTCTACTATAATATTAATTTATAAAAGAGCAAACTATAAAAAATTATTGGTAACCTTCGCTGTTTCATTATTTTTGTATAGTCTAGTGAACAAAATTCAATATTTAATCATTTTTGTATAGTGTACAGTACAGATTTTTGCAAAAAGAGGCCCCAAATCTGTAACATCATTGGCAGATTTGGGGTATTATTTATTATGTATCTATTTCTTTGTTGAGCTATTTCATTTTTATGCAAACTTGCTAATCTCAGCAATGTTTTATTTATCTTATGTAAACCCTATGGGTATTTCTCACGCCTCCCTAGCTCATTGTTTTTTCATTCATTTTTTCTATTTGCTCAAGTTCCAAGCTCCATTTGTCTGCTCACCTGTTAGGAGACTAGATGGTAGAGAAACTACAGGGCGAAGAGCGCAGCTACGGCCGTGCGTGTTACCATACGAATAGAACATATCAGAGCCGCCAGTGCCCGTGTACGCAAAGCGAAGGCCAAAGGTAGCATAGTCTGAGTAAGTATCAACAAAACGCGCAGCCACCCAGAAGTATGTACTATTTGCTAGTACACTTGATGCAGTTCCATAATTAGTATCGTTTATTGGTATATAATAATATGTTTGCGTTACTGTTAATGGATCTCCTGTTCCTGATGTGTTATCAGTTGTTGGCTCTGTTGTTGCTATTGGTTTACTCTCTTCATATGGGTCATTTCCTTTTGTTGTATCTGGTTGAGATATTGAACTTACATTTGGTCCTGCTCCTTTTTGATTTGCATACAAACTTGGGTATTTTGTATTACTTGTATATGTTTTTGTTTTTCCATATTGCACTGAACTACCAGTATATCCATTTCTTGCTGCTATTCCTGGTGTTGTTAAGTGTTTTTCCATATCTAACAAGTTTATGCTTCTTGCCTCTACTCCTAATGTTTTATTAC
>OGEU01002177.1_pt1 | contig 14628 bp, 12 predicted proteins | sample 1570651 | NCBI WGS metagenome assembly OGEU01 (sample SAMEA2582129, study PRJEB24529) | metagenome | biome: Human gut stool | place: China | collected 2011 | reverse complement strand
CGAGTTCGTTGTACCGACAGTAGTAGCAAAGGACGGCGAGGCAGTAGGCAAGATTCAGGATAAGGATTCCGTAATCTTCTTCAACTTCCGCCCAGACCGTGCAAGAGAGATGACACACGTATTCTGCGACAACGAGTTTACAGGATTTGATCGTGGACCGGCAAGACCAGACGTAACCTACGTTTGCTTCACCGATTACGATACAACAATCCCGAACAAGCTTGTAGCATTCAATAAGGAAGAAATTACCCATACCTTCGGTGAGTTTTTGGCAGAGAATGGCTTAAAGCAGGCAAGAATCGCAGAGACCGAGAAGTATGCACACGTTACCTTCTTCTTCAATGGCGGTGTAGAGCAGCCAAACGAAGGCGAGGATCGTATCCTTGTAAAGTCCCCGAAGGTTGCAACATACGATTTACAGCCAGAGATGAGCGCATATCAGGTATGCGATAAGCTTGTAGAGGCGATCAAGTCAGAGAAATATGACGTGATCATCATCAACTTCGCAAACCCGGATATGGTAGGTCATACTGGTGTACAGGCTGCAGCAATCAAGGCAGTAGAGACAGTAGACGAGTGCGTAGGAAAGGCAGTAGCAGCAATCAAGGAAGTAAACGGACAGCTCTTCATCTGTGCAGACCACGGAAACGCAGAGCAGTTAATCGACTATGAGACAGGCGAGCCATTCACCGCTCATACAACAAACCCAGTACCGTTCATCCTTGTAAATGCAGATCCAAAGTACACCTTACGCGAAGGCGGCTGCTTAGCAGATATCGCACCGACACTGATCGAGCTGATGGGAATGGAACAGCCAAAAGAAATGACAGGAAAGAGCTTGTTAATCAAGAAGTAATTTGTAATACAAAAAAGACCTCCCTCGGGAGGTCTTTTTTTAACATACACGAAGCAATTACGCCTTCTTCTTGAACAATGTCTGGCAACCTTCTTTTGCAAGAACGAGTGACAGAAGAACAAGTAAGCTTCCGATTATTGCACGGATCCAGCTCCACATATCGACTGCGTTTGTGACGTTTGCGTAGATGGTCTGAAGAAGTGAGATTACTGTTACGATAAGCATAAATGCCATTGGGATGATGAGCATCTTATTGTTTTTGCCGACTTTACCAAGCCATGCAGCTACAGCTAAAAGACCAAGTGCAGCAAGCAGCTGGTTTGATGCACCAAACAATGCCCAGATCTTTGCATAACCTGTCATACCAAGTGCAATGCCAAGAACTACTGTAATAATTGTAGCAAAATATGGATCTGTTAAAACTCTCTTAATGCCTGTAGCGTCCTTGTATGTCTCACCAGGTGCTAACCAGAACTCCTGGAACATATATCTTGCAAGACGAGTTGCAGTATCAAGTGAAGTCAGACAGAATGCAGAAACTGCAAGGATTAACAGTGAGTAGATAACACTCTCTGCACCAGCTAAAAATGGAATCTTTGCGCACATACGTGAGATACCAGTAGCAAATACAGCGGTAGGAGTTACGATTCCGCCTGGAACATACTCACTCCAGATATAGCCAACAGCACATACAGAGATGATTGCAAGTACACACTCAATTAACATGCCGCCGTATGCAATCGGAAGAGCATCCTTCTCGCGGTCAAGCTGCTTAGAAGTAGTACCAGAAGCAACTAATGAATGGAAACCAGAGATTGCACCACATGCAATAGTAACAAACAATGCCGGGAACATAGTTCCAAGAGAAACACCAGAACCAACAGTACCCTTATCAACGAAGCTGGTGAAAGCTGGAATATCAATAGTCGGATGAGCACCGAAGATTCCAATAACAGCGACGATCATCATGCCATACAGTAAGAAAGAGCTTAAATAATCTCTTGGCTGAAGTAAAATCCATACAGGTGTAACAGATGCGATAGCAATATAGATACCAACAATGATCATCCATGTATCACCACTTAAGTAAAGCGGATGCCAGTTCAGACCAATTGCCATACAGGCAATAATAACAGCAACACCGATTACAGTAGCGATTGCGATATGTACATTTTTTCTGTAAACAAAGAAACCAAAAGCAATAGCAACTACAATAAACAGAATAGAAATCATAGCAGTAGAAGCATTTGCGGAGCTGGCTGCAACATCAACTGCACCATCAGCAGTATAGGTAGCCTTAAAAGTGTTTGCAACGATAGAAGCAAATGCAGCTACAACAAGAATAAGTGTCAGGTAAGCAAATGTTAAGAAAAGTCTCTTTGCACGCTTGCCAATAGAAGTTTCGATGATCTCACCGATTGACTGACCCTTATTTCTTAATGATGCAAATAATGCACCAAAGTCATGAGTAGCACCGAAGAAGATACCGCCGATCAAAACCCACAGCATAACAGGAATCCAGCCAAAAACAGCGGCCTGAATAGGTCCGTTTATAGGTCCTGCACCAGCGATAGATGAAAAGTGATGTCCCATAAGGACAGGAGCCTTAGCCGGAACATAATCCTGACCATCCTCCATTGTGTGAGCAGGAGTCTCTTCCTTATTCTCACCAAGTCCCCACTGCTTTGCCAGCCATCCGCCATAGAAGATGTAACCAGCAACTAAAATGGCAACGCCTACTACGAGAAGTACAACTGCGTTCATTTGTGTTTCCTCCTTTTTTTCGTGACAGAGAGGAGGGTCTGCTTTAGCGGTCGTCCCGCCCAGTTTGTGTAAATCCTTTTCGAAGTACAGTCATATGCTGCGATACGGTAATCCATCCAACCATAAAGCGACATGCGATAGTCTCTGTGACAGCGTGTCTTTTTAATAAGCTTAGGCACTTCAGGGGCTATAGACTCTGCCAGAAAAACGACAGACACATAGGTGTACATGTGGTCCTTTTTCGGTTCCACACGTGACAAGCCTTCCTCAAGCAGTGCATCGTTGTAAGTGCGAAAAGTCTCCTCATCCAAATGGCCAGTTCGTATAAAGAAGACATATTCGTGAGCTTCAGCGGCCCACAGCTGAGCTTTTTTGACCAAGACATACTTTTCAGAAAAAGAATGAAAAGCAGCCTCAGCCGCAACTGAAAGATCCTTGTAAGAGGTATCACGGATGATGTCAAAGTAGTCGCTGTAAGATAACAGCAGCCTCTCAAAAAATTCGTCTGAAGTCAATTCCATAATAACCTCCCAGCCTCTGTCAATGATAAATGTGATAAAGAAATTTTTATCCTGCTAAGCGTATCACAAAAAAAATCAAACGACAAGGTGCGAATTTAATCTAAACTTAACATATTTTATCCTTTTTTTATAAATAGCATAATTAAAATCATAATTTGTTGATTAAAAAAAGTAAGTATGGTATCCTTCTTCATGGAAAAAAAGATATCCGGGGGAAAGAAAGTGATAACATGGCTGAAAAAACATCTTGCCTTTGACAAAAACAAAGACGCAGACATACAACTAAAAGAGAGCACGCGTGCTCTTAAAAATCCAGGCTGTGGCTGGTATCATATTTACACCTTTGATCTCTCAAAAGAAAACTTTCTTTATATAGATTGTGAGGAAGAAGAGCTTGTTCTTCTTCTCATTGATATTCATGCGTTTCGTGGCTGCGAGCAAATTCCAAAGGAAGCACTTGAATATTTTTCTAGTATACTCACCTTCTTTGAGCAGCATGACAAAGGAATAATCCTTCGCATCGTCTACGATATAAAAGGACGAGGAATGGAAAACGAGCCATCATCAATTAAGATCGTCAAAAGTCATATGAAGCAGTTAGGAAGCATCATATGTGAGCACATGAGCAAAAAGGAGAGTCTGCCTGGAAAGATTCTAGTTCATCAGGGACTTTTTGTCGGTAGCTGGGGCGAGATGCATGGCTCCAAATTTCTAAGTGAAGCACGAATGAAAGAACTATCTGATACATTTTTAGAGGCCACTAAAGGCAGTTGCCCTATCGCAGTCAGAAAGCCGGTACAATTAAGGCAGCTTAGCTGCCAAAAGACAGCATCTATCCCTTTACAAAACGCATCTAATATAAACTTCACACTCTTTAATGACGCTATATTTGGATCAGAGACAGATCTAGGCACATACGGCACAATATGCAAAAGTGCATTGTCTGAAAACAGCGAAAGAGAAAAGACACCTTGGGCACGTGAAGACGAGCTTTCATGGCAGCAAAGCTTTATGCAGCAAAGCTTTTGTGGAGGAGAGGTGCTTGGCGGGATGAACAATGTATCAGAAAGCCCAGGCAATACAGATTACCCACAAAGGACACTTGACTGGAATCAGGTAGTGGCAGACCTTGCAAAGATGCATGTCAGCTACCTAAACAGTATCTACAGTAAAGAAGTACTAGATGACTGGAAGGCACAGCGTATTATGTGGAATGGCGAAGAGATAAGCGAATATGACTATATTGGACGTCATATGGGATACCGATTTACTGTCACACAGGTTAAGATATCATGTGTCAGTCCGGAAAAGAAAAAGCAGACACAAGATACACAAAACCAGATCTCTGAAAACGTCATTACATTCACAATTAAAAATACCGGCTTTGCCAATATGTGCGAAGAGGCAGTTTGCAGACTGATTCTTACAAAAAACAACAAAAACATCAGAGCCTTCGAAATCAAAAGTGATCCGAGCACATGGAACAGCGGCACAGATACTGTTATAGAATGTCACATTCCGAAAGAAGTATGGACGCAGAAATCACAGCAAACAAAATTATTTCTTCAGCTCACACGAAAAAGAGACGGCCGCATAATCGAATGGGCAAACGAAGAATATGACTGCCAATTTGGTGTTTTATTATCATCCGTTGATTAGTTTTGAAATTAGTATTGACAAGAAGACAAAAAAGAGATATGCTTACAACCGTATTGCGGTTACAGGCCGATAAACGAATGATGGTAGTCTGTAACCGTAATTTAAAACCAATTTGTTCACGAAAATAGAAAGGACAAATAATATGAACAAACAAGAATGCGATATTTTAGAGGCGCTTCACGCAGAGCCATATATCAATCAGCGTGTATTATCGGATCTAAGTGGTCATTCGCTTGGAATTGTAAACCGTTCGCTGCGTCAGCTGCTAAAGGAAGGATATATTGACGATAATATTCGATTGACAAAGAAGGCTGAGAATGAATTTGCAGATAATGCACCAAAGCAGGCTATTATTCTTGCGGCAGGCTTTGGTATGCGTATGGTGCCGATTAATCTTGAATCATCGAAGGCTTTTTTACAGGTAAATGGCGAGTATCTGATTGAGCGTTTGATTCGCCAGCTGCACGAGGTAGGAATAAAAAAAATCTACGTCGTTGTCGGTTTTATGAAGGAGCAGTTTGAATATTTGATTGACGAATTTGGAGTAGAGCTTGTAATCAATACAGAGTATGCTGGAAAAAATAACCTGCATTCTATGAAATTGGTATCAGACCATCTCGCGAATGCGTATGTTGTTCCATGTGATATCTGGTGTGACAAGAACCCATTTCGCACAGCTGAGCTGTATTCATGGTATATGGTCAGTGATCTGGTAGATGAGCAGAGTGATGTTCGTGTCAATCGAAAGATGGAGCTTGTGCGCACATCGCAGACGGCAGGAAATGCTATGATTGGCATTGCCTATCTGACGGCAGAAGATGCAGCGCTTGTGACAGAACGGATTGTACAGCTAGTCGAAAAAGCGGCATATGATGATTCCTTCTGGGAAGAGGCTCTTTACAAGAAAGATCGTATGATTGTGGCGGCGCGTGTTGTCCATGCATGCGATGTTGTTGAGATAAACACCTACGAGCAGCTGCGAGACTTAGATAGCGATTCTGAACAGCTAAAATCCGATGCGATCGCTGTCATTGCAAAACAGCTGCAGGCCGATCCAAAAGAGATCGTCGAGATTTCTGTTCTAAAAAAAGGCATGACCAATCGTTCATTTTTGTTCTCATGCAAGGGCAAAAAGTATATCATGCGCATTCCAGGAGAGGGAACTTCCCAGTTAATCAGTCGAAAAGAAGAAGCTGACGTCTATCGGGCTATTTCTGGAAAAGGCATTTGTGATGATCCAGTTTACATTAATCCAGCAAACGGCTACAAGATTACCGCATTTTTAGAGGGAGTTCGTCCATGTGATCCATTAAACGTAAGTGATCTGAAGAAATGTATGAAGCTGTTAAAAAAATTTCATCAGATGGAACTTACTGTTGATCATGAGTTTGACATTTTTAAGCAGATTGCGTTTTATGAGAGTCTATGGGAGGGTGCACCATCAATCTATCGGGATTATGAGAAGACGAAAGAAAATGTCCTGTCACTTAAACCCTACATTGAGGCACATGCAGGGAAGAAGGTGTTAACTCATATTGATGCTGTTCCAGATAATTTTTTATTCTATTCAGGGGCAGATGGTGAACAGCTTCAGCTAACCGATTGGGAGTATGCTGGCATGCAGGATCCACATGTGGACATCGCGATGTTTTGCATCTATTCGCTGTACAATAAGCGCCAGATCGACCGTCTGATTTCCATTTACTTTGAGGGGGATTGTCCGAATGAGACGCGTGTAAAGATATATTGTTACATTGCCGCGTGCGGTCTTCTTTGGAGCAATTGGTGTGAGTACAAGCGAAGTCTTGGCGTGGAGTTTGGTGAGTACAGCCTACGTCAGTATCGTTTTGCAAAAGAATATTATCGTATTGCATCTGAAGAGATTATAAATATCCAGTAATGCAATGAAAAAGAGGGAGATACTATGCATAAAGTAAAAAGAGCCATCATCATGGCAGCAGGAATTGGAAAACGTATGCAGCCAGTAAGCTTGCATACACCGAAGCCGTTAATAAAAGTAAATGGAGTGCGAATGATCGATACAGTAATTTCGGGACTTCATCAAAATGGAATCACTGAAATCTATATTGTAGTCGGCTATTTAAAGGAGGCATTTGCAGAGCTGCCAAATCAGTATCCAGGAGTTGTATTGATCGAAAACATGCTATATGAAACCTGCAATAATATTTCTTCCCTGTATGCAGCAAGAGAGCATCTTGAGGACGTAATTATCCTTGATGGTGATCAAATCATTTACAATCCGACGATTTTAACGCCAGAGTTTGAACGGTCTGGTTACAACTGCGTCTGGTGTGAGGGAAAGACTGACGAGTGGCTTCTTACCGTGGAAAATGGTGTTGTTACACACTGTGGCAGAAATGGTGGAGAACATGGTTGGCAGCTGTTTAGCATTTCACGTTGGAATAAAGAAGACGGTGCTAAATTAAAACGTCATCTTGAGATTGAGTTTGAAGAAAAGAAGAATCGTCAGATCTACTGGGATGATGTTGCAATGTTTTGCTACCCGGATGAGTACAAACTTGGAATTCATCCGATGGAGTATCGAGATATCATTGAGATCGACAACTTAAGTGAACTTGTTGCGCTCGATCCGTCCTACAAGAATTATCTGGAAAAACAGTAAAAAGAGAGGGGAATATTATTATGAAAAATGAAAAAAAGAAAATTGATTGGCTTATCACACTACTTCCACTCATTATTGTAGTTGTATTGTGCATCGTGTTTTTTGTGGCGCCGTCACAGTCTAACGAAGTATTAAGTAAAATCCGTTTTTTCTTTGGTGACACCATGGGAACCTATTACCTGATTATAGGACTTGGCATCTTTTTGCTTTCCATCTATATTGCTTGTTCCAAATATGGTACGATTGTTCTTGGTGAGAAGGACGAAAAGCCAAAATACTCCTTCTTTGCCTGGGGATCAATGATGTTTACCTGCGGTCTTGCAGCTGATATTTTGTTTTACTCTTTTTCTGAGTGGTTTATGTATGCGACCGATCCTCATATCGCAGAAATGGGAAGCATTCAGGACTGGGCAAGTGTTTACCCAATTTTCCATTGGAGCCTGATTCCGTGGGGATTTTATCTGGTGCTGGCAGCAGCGTTTGGTTTTATGCTGCATGTGCGCAAAAGAGACCGTCAGAAATATTCCGAGGCATGTCGCCCGATTCTTGGAAAGCATACTGATGGTATTGCTGGACGAATCATCGATTTGCTCGCTGTATTTGCGCTTCTTGCTGGAACTGCTACTACATTCAGTGTGGCTACCCCGCTTATGGCAAAAATCATTAACACTTTGTTTGGTGTGCAGCTAAATGAGACTGCTGTTACAATTGTGATTATTGTAATCACTTGTGTTATTTATACATACTCACTTCTTCATGGCTTTAAGGGAATTAGTGTGTTGGCAAATGCCTGTATTTATCTGTTCTTTGGCTTATTGATTTATGTCCTCTTATTTGGTGGTGAGACAAAATACATAATTGAAACTGGATTTTCTGCAATTGGAAGAATGGTTCAGAACTTCTTCACACTTGCCACTGCAACTGACCCACAACGTACTACTTCTTTCCCACAGAACTGGACGATCTACTATTGGGCATACTGGATGGTATGGTGCGTGGCAGCACCATTCTTCATCGGAAATATTTCGAGAGGCCGAACTGTGCGTCAGACCATTTTGGGTGGATATGTATTCGGTATTGGATCTACCATCATGAGTTTCATAATCCTTGGCAATTATTCTCTTGGAAAACAGATGAGTGGTGCAGCTGATTTTTTGGCAACCTATATTGAGACAGGCGATGCATATGGCCTTATTACCGATATTATCGGAACACTTCCGTGCGCACCATTTGTGCTGGTTCTTGTGCTTGTAACGATGATTGCATTCTATGCGACTTCTTTTGATTCTATTGCATTGACAGCTTCTTGCTATAGCTATCATCGTCTCGGTGCAAATGAGCAGCCGCACAAGCTGATCCAGTTTATGTGGTGTATTCTGTTGGTGCTTCTCCCGATTGCACTGGTGTTTGCACAGAGTTCTATGAGCAATCTACAGTCTGTCAGCATTATCGCAGCATTTCCGATTGGTTTTGTAATGATCCTCATTGTAGTAAGCTTTTTAAAGGATGCTAAGCAATATCTTAAAAAATAGACTTGAAGAGGCTATTGATTGCGATTATAATGATAATAGATCAATTTGTAATAGGAAGGGAGAGCAATCAATGAGGCATACAAAGAAAAAAAATAGACAGTTAACTGTTGCGATGGCGGCAGTTGTGTTTAGTCTTTCAGCAGCGGCGGTGGATGCTTATGCTAGCAGTGTAACTGATACGCAGGAGCAGGTAATGATCGAGGACGAGGAAACAATTGAGATTGATCCAAATAATACCTATGTAAGCGGCACAACTGGCTGGGTTATGGAAGGGGGGTATTGGTGCTACTACATAAATGGTATAAAGCAGACCGGCAGTATTTATATGCAAGAGGGTGAATACCTGCTCGATGCGAATGGCCATATGGTTACAGGCTGGTACCGCGAGAGCGCAGATGCACCGTATTTTTACTATGATCCGCTAAAGGGTGGAGTAAAGGCAAATGGTCTTACAACAGTTAATGGTGTTACCTATTATTTCTATGGTTATATGAGAACCGACTTTGTAGCTGTAGAAAATGGCATATTCTACTATTTTGGATCAGATGGTGCGCTTGCGAGTCAGAGAGGTGGCATTTCTGATGGATGGTTGCTGTTTGGTAGTGATTGGTATTATGTGGAAAATGGCGAATTGTGTGGTGGATTAAAGACTATTGGAAACGAAACCTACTATTTTGAAATTGGAAAAATGGTCACAGGTGAGAGACGTATGGTACATGACTGGGCATCTGGTATAAACAACTGGTATCAGTTTGATGCGAGTGGCAAGATGGTAACAGGCTGGTATTTGGATAGTGATAATGTTTGGTATTATTATGGCTCTGATGGAAAAGCAGTATCTGGTATAACTACAATTGGTTCAGCAACCTATTATCTGGCATCTGATGGTCGTATGTGTACAAATTACTCGGTATCCATTGGTGGAATTATGTATTATTTTGGGGCAGATGGTGTGCTTTCCAGTACGCAGGGTCAGCCATCAAATGGTTGGAAGAGAATGACAGATGGTTGGTATTATTTTAGAAATAATACCATGATAAAGAATGAGTTTTTAGTCGATGGCGGTCATACATATTATCTGGATGAGAACGGAAAGATGTGTACTGATACGGTAAAATTGATTAATGACTCTTGGTATCGTTTTAATTCCGATGGTTACATGATTACTGGCTGGTATAATGACAGCGATGGCAGTTGGTATTATTATGATGGCAACGGAAAAGCAGGAAGTGATTTTACTAAGATTAATGGTGCTTGGTATTACCTTGAGTATAATGGTTATATGACCACTTCTACATGGGTGCAGAGCAACGGTTATTGGTACTACATCACACCATCAGGAGTTATGGCAACTAGCTGGTATGTGGTAGATGGCTGCTATTATTATTTTGAAGCATCTGGAGAGATGGTGACCGGCTGGAAAAATCTTGGCGGCATCTGGTACTATATGCAGCCAGGTGGAAAGATGGTTACTGGCTGGCAAGTGATTGATGGAAGCTATTATTACTTTGATGCGTCAGGAGCTATGACAACCAACTGGCAAAATGTTGGTGGCGCCTGGTACTATATGCAGCTAAGTGGAAAGATGGTTACTGGCTGGCAAGTGATTGATGGAAGATATTATTATTTTGATGCTAACGGAGTCTGGTCTGCCTGAGAAAATTGGGGTTGCTTTTTGTGAAAAAATGTGGTAGACTTTAATACTTGAAAGCGCCAACGCGTAAAAGCAAAAAACAAGAAAGACAAAGAAAAAGGAGAAACCACTATGAATATGGAATTTTACAGAAAGCTTCCGACTCCAAAGGAGTTAAAGGAAGAATTTCCTGCCAGCGATAAAATCCAGAAAATCAAAGCAGAAAGAGACGCCAAGATCCGCGCTATCTTCGAAGGAAAAAACGATAAGCTGTTGCTTGTCATCGGACCATGCTCCGCTGACAGAGAAGATGCCGTATTAGAATATATTGGACGTTTAGTAAAAGTACAGGAAAAGGTAAAGGATAAGATCTTTATCATCCCGCGTATCTACACAAACAAGCCGCGTACAGTAGGTACAGGCTATAAGGGTATGCTTCATCAGCCAGACCCGGAGAAAAAGGAAGATATGCTAAAGGGCATCATCTCAATCCGAGAGTTGCATAAGCGTGCAATCGAAGAGACAGGCTTTACATGTGCAGACGAAATGCTTTACCCGGAAAACCATCGTTATCTGTCAGATCTTCTTTCATATGTTGCCGTCGGTGCACGTTCAGTAGAAAACCAGCAGCATCGTCTTACAGCATCAGGACTTGAGATTCCTGTCGGCATGAAAAACCCGACAGGCGGTGACATCAGCGTAATGTTAAATTCCATCGTGGCAGCACAAAACAGCCACACCTTCCTCTACAGAGGCTGGGAAGTAAAGAGCCACGGCAACCCATACACCCATGCAATCCTTCGCGGCTACGTAGACAAATTTGGAAACAACATGCCAAATTATCACTATGAGGATATCAGAAATCTCTACGAGCAGTATCAAAAGAGAAATCTGCCAAACATGGGAGTAATCGTAGATACAAACCATTCAAACTCCGGAAAGCAGTACGAAGAGCAGATTCGAATCAGCAAAGACGTTATGCACAGCTGCCACGTATCACCAGATCTTCATAAGTTTGTAAAGGGACTCATGATCGAAAGTTATTTAGAGGATGGCAGCCAGAAGGTAGAAGAACACTGTTATGGAAAATCCATCACCGATCCATGCCTTGGATGGGACAAGACAGAAAAGCTGATTTATGATCTGGCTGATTTATGGTAAGAAAAACAAGAAAATTAGCCGATTTCTAACTTGACAGAACATTAGCAATATGCGAAAATTAAAGAGATATCCATTTCGCCTTAGAGGGACACAGCGCAAAGGGAATGGATATCTTTTTTTGAGCAGAAAACTTCCGCAATATTGACAGAATGTGCCAAAAGTAGCATAATTATAATTAGCTGTATATTTACGCCAAAAGACGCATGAAGACAGGAGGAGAAAGATGTTAGAACAGCTAAAAAAAGAAGTTTACGAAGCAAACATGGATCTTGTTGCTAAGGGTATGGTTATTTATACATGGGGCAATGTCAGCGGAATTGACCGCGAAAAGGGTCTTGTTGTAATTAAGCCAAGCGGTGTCGACTATGCAACTATGACATGGGAAGATATGGTTGTAGTAGACATGGAAGGCAATGTAGTCGAGGGCAAATATAAGCCGTCATCAGACACACCGACACATCTTGTCATCTACAAGGCATTTCCAGAGACAGGAGGCGTTGTACATACGCATTCTACTTATGGTGTTACATTCGCACAGGCAGGACTTGACATTCCGGCATTTGGTACCACACATGCCGATTATTTCTATGGTGATATTCCGTGTACAAGAGATTTGACTGCACAGGAGATCGAGGAAGCATACGAGCTAAATACTGGTAATGTTATCGTTGAGACCTTTGCAGGAAAGGATCCGATGGCAGTTCCAGGTGTAGTAGTAAAGAATCACGGACCATTTGCATGGGGACGCACACCGGCAGGAGCAGTATATAATGCAGTTGTTCTCGATAAGGTTGCTGAGATGGCTTACAACACTATGACATTAAACCCAAGAACCAAACGTGTTCATCAGTATCTGCTCGACAAGCACTATTTCCGTAAGCATGGTGCAAATGCATATTACGGACAGGGCAGCGAAGATCATTGATCTTATGGAGATTGCACGTCTTGTGCTTAACAAATGGAAGCTTTTGTTCATTGCACTTCTGGCAGGAGCAGCAGTAGGTGGCTTATACTGTGCATTTTTGATTGAGACAACATACCGTGCAGAAGCCAGTCTTTACATTACAAGCAATGAGTCGCTCTTGTCTTTCTCAGATCTGCAGTTAAGCTCCGCATTGACAGAGGACTACGCGTATATTAGAATCTGAGACTGAAAGTCATCTGGAAAGTGAGTCAGAGACGAAGAGCGAGACAGAGTCACAAAGTATCGCATCAGAGTCAGCTAAAAGTATAGAAGCAGATTTATTTTCTGCAGAGAATCCATGGATTATTGTGTTAAATGGAACCGGAAAAGCTGGTGTTGCTGCTTACTGGAAGCGTTTCCTTCAGGGAAAGGGCTTCACAAACGTTGTAATGGCAGATTATAAGGGAGAGATTAATGATCACACCGTTGTCTATGTGACAGCAGGTGGAAATGCACTGAAAGGCGTATATGACCTTTTCCCGAATGCGGAATACCGTGAGGGAGGACTTGATAGTGCCGACCCTAATGCCGATACAAACGTGAAGATACCAGACAGCCAGAAGAAATTTGATTCCTATGATGTGTGGATTTTAGTCGGAAAAGACGATGCGCTGCATGATTAAAGATTAGTAAAAAGAAACTGAATAAAGTTTTGAGAACGACCGCACAAGCGCTTGTGCGGTCGTTTTTTGATGGGAGAAAAACATTGACGTGTGATGATAAGTGTAGGATAATAGTAGGTAGATTATCACTTGAAAGTGTGGGATTGATATGCTACGATAGTAGAGAAATAGAAAAAATTGAATGTTTGGGTTTGTTTTTATTCCACAGAACGGAGGTTATATAGTATGCAGCAAGCTTTTATAGAGAAGATAAAAATAAATAAAGTTCGGCATTTACAGAATATAAATGTGCCTATTTGTAAGGAAAAATGTAAACATATTATATTTACTGGAAAAAATGGCAGTGGTAAGACAAGTGTTCTTGATGCGATTTCAACATTTTTAAATTCAATTACAAAGGGGGAAGATCCAGAGGAAATTGCTGAAACTGTAAAGACAACGAAGAAAGGAATTCAATATTATCGTGAAAAACAAGATGAGAGAAGCCTAAAACAAAGTGAAAGTAGTTTAGAGTATTGGGTTGAACAATATCAGAAATCTACAGCTGGCATATGGCTGAATTTCAACACATCTTTTACAGAGATTAGAAAACAATTTGAAGCAGGAAACTTTGTAGTAGCTTATTATAAAGCAGATCGTATTTTTACCTCTGTCCAGCCGAAGCATGTTGAGAAGGTACAATTAAAATCTGGCTATGCGATTAATGAGATGCCTAGGACTGAGTTTATAAAATATTTGCTCGATTTAAAAATGACACAAGCATTGGCGATTTCCGGTGGAAAGACTGATAAAGCACATACGATTGCCATATGGTTTGAGAAGTTTGAACAACTTTTAAAGCAAATTTTTGACGACGAATCGGTTAAATTGGTGTTTGATGAAGAAACCTTCCAATTTTCAATTGAGATGGATGGACGTGAACCATTTGATTTTAATACGCTTTCAAGTGGTTACGCAGCAATTCTCGATATTGTAGTTGATCTGATTCTTCGTATGGAAAGGCAATTGAATCGATCTTTTGATTTTGCTATTTCAGGCATCGTGTTGATTGATGAAATCGAAACTCATCTACATCTTGAATTGCAGAAAAATATTATGAAGCTACTGACTACTGTGTTTCCGAATATCCAGTTTATTGTATCCAGTCATTCCCCGTTTATACTTAACAGTTTGGATGATGTTGTGATTTATGATTTGGAAAAGCACTTACTTGTAGAGCCAGAGATTGTGGTGCCGGGAAGCTTCGCTTTATTTTAACCATACTACCCCTC
>OGEU01002175.1_pt1 | contig 14638 bp, 16 predicted proteins | sample 1570651 | NCBI WGS metagenome assembly OGEU01 (sample SAMEA2582129, study PRJEB24529) | metagenome | biome: Human gut stool | place: China | collected 2011 | reverse complement strand
CATATTATAGTATTGGTCACGTAACTCTAGTGACGCCTTCACCTACCGTCCGGGCGCGCCGATCATCGCCGCTACCCCGAGTGAAAAGACCTTTAACCGCCTGACTATGTCCTGGGGCGTAAAGCCGATTCTGGTTGAAAAGCGCCCGCAGTCCGGCACTGAGCTGTACCATCTGTCCGAGAAGGCAGCGGTAACTGCGCTCGATCTGCGCGTTGGCGACGTTATCACCATCACCGCAGGTATGCCGGTAGGCGAGGTTTACTACACCAATACCCTGCGTGTACACGAACTGACCGAGAAGTCTTTCGAGGACTAACACTATGTCTTTCAAACGCTTGCAGCGTGCATTGTTCCGCACGATGGCCGCTGTTGTGGCGCTGGCAATCCTGTTCTGCATCGGACTGTACGGCTACCGCACGATGTTCGGCTATACCTATGACTCCTCGCTGTCCGATGAAGATCTGGCGGCGAGCGTCACAGCGGACGAAAATATTACGAATATTGCATTGTTCGGTCTGGATACCCGCGAGGGCGACAAGCAGAGTCATTCGGACTGCATGATGATCGTCACCGTGGACAACACGCGCGGCAAGATTAAGCTCATCAGCCTGATGCGCGATTCTCTGGTAGATATCGACGGCTACGGTGAGGACAAGCTGAATGCGGCGTATTTCCGCGGCGGTCCCAGTCTGGCTATCCGCACCATCAACGAGAATTTCGGCACGGATATCAAGGATTACGTTGCCGTAGACTTCGAGCAGCTGGTGCAGATCGTAGACGCGATCGGCGGCGTGGACATCGACGTGCAGAACGATAACGAGCTGAAGGAGCTCAACCGTGTCATCAAGGACTACGGCGCAGACATCATCCGCCTGTGGGTGGCTTCTTCCGACTACACCGTCGATGTGCGTGCCGGCAAGAACATCTTCAAGCAGCTGAGCGAGGCCTACCGCAAGATCCGCAACACCGCCCGCTTCATTCTGGGCAACCTCGACGGCTTCGACCCCAACACCGACTGTGTGGCTGACGACCAGCTGCAGGACATCGACCGCTGGGCTCTGGCTGCGCTGGATGACCTCATCGCCAACACCAACGCCGGTTATGCTGTGTATGACTTCAACAAGGTCTACCACGCTGTCTACAACTTCTGCGTCGTGGCCATGTCCAACTTCTATCTGGACGTCACCAAGGATCGCCTGTACTGCACCAACGGCACTGGCCGCAAGGCTGCGCAGACCGCGATGTACAAGATCCTCGTCGCTCTGGACAAGATCATCGCTCCCATCCTCTGCTTCACCAGCCAGGAGATCTGGGACTTCCTGCCCAAGACCGAGGCTATGAACAAGTACGTTGTCTTCGAGGATATGCCGAAGGCTGGCCAGTACGCAGCTGACGATGCCTTCAAGGCCAAGTGGGCGCAGCTCATCGCTGTCCGCGACGAGGTCAAGAAAGTCCTCGAGCAGGCCCGTGCAGATAAGCAGATCGGCGCTTCTCTCGAGGCTTCCGTCACTCTGTACTGCAATGACGCCGTCTACGACCTGCTCAACAGCATCCCGATGGACGAGCTGGCCGACCTGATGATCGTCTCCCATGTGGAGCTGGTCAAGGGCGAAGGCGGCGCAGCCAGCGCCGTCGAGGGCCTGGGCGTTGCTGCTGCACACGCCACCGGCGACAAGTGCGAGCGCTGCTGGAAGTACTCCGCAGACATCGGCACCCACGCTGCTCATCCCACTCTGTGCGCACGCTGCGCCGCTGTTGTGGAGGGCTAAACCATTTCGTATCTCTGGCGGCGCACCCGGCGCAAAAGGGGGCGCCGCCTTTTTCAAAAAATCAGGAGAAACTATGGCATATGTCATTCTGAATCTGGTCTGTGTGGCCGCGCTGGTGGGCATCGACCAGGCCATCAAGCTCTGGGCTACCCAGTATCTGGCCCCTGTGGAGGCCATCACCGTCATCCCGCATGTGGTGGAGCTGCGCTTCGTGCTCAATCAGGGCATGGCGTTCAGTCTGCTGAGCGGAAAGCAGCTCTTCCTTATCCTCGCCACCAGCGCTGCGCTGCTGCTCGTAGCCTATCTGCTGTTCTTCCGCAGCCGCGGCAAGCTCCTGCAGCAGATCGCCTTCATCCTCGTGCTGGCCGGCGGCATCGGCAACCTCATCGACCGTGTGCTGAACGGTGAGGTCGTGGACTACATCAACCCGCTGTTCATCGACTTTGCAGTCTTCAACTTCGCCGACATCCTCGTCTGCGTCGGTGTGGCGCTCTGGGTGCTGGTCATCCTGCTGGAAGAAGTGGAAGATAAGCCCTCGAAGGAGCAGTAAACCATGGAACAGCGTGAATTTATCGTGGAGGCGGAGGCCGCAGGCCAGCGTATCGACCGCTTTCTCAGCGGGGAGGACACCGGCCTTTCCCGCAGTGCGCTGCAAGGCCTCGTGGCGGAGGGTCATGTGCTCTGCAACGGCAAAAGCATCGCCAAGAGCCTCAAACTCAAGGCGGGGGACACCATCCTGCTGGAAATTCCTGACGCAAAGCCTATCGAGGCTGTGCCGCAGGACATTCCGCTGGACATCGTGTATGAGGACGACCACCTTCTGGTGGTGAACAAGCCCAAGGGCATGGTCGTCCACCCGGCTCCGGGCAACCCGGACGGCACGCTGGTGAACGCCCTGCTCTGGCACTGCAAGGGCAGCCTCTCGGGCATCGGCGGTGAGATACGCCCCGGCATCGTCCACCGTATCGACAAGGACACCAGCGGCCTGCTGGTGGTGGCGAAAGATGACGCCACCCACATCGGCCTGTCCCAGCAGATGGCGGTTCACAGCGTGGAGCGCGCCTACCAGACCGTTGTCTATGGCGGTTTTGCGCAGGACGAGGGCTTCGTGGAGGCAAATCTGGGCCGCTCCAAGACCGACCGCAAGAAGATGGCGGTCTACCCGGCCAGCGAGCCCCACACCAAGTATGCCTACACCGGCTATAAGGTGCTGGAGCGCTTCGGCGGCTTCACCCTGCTGGAATGCCGCCTCAAGACGGGCCGCACCCATCAGATCCGCGTCCACATGGCGTCCATCCAGCATCCCGTGGCGGGCGACCCGGTGTATGGCCCCCACAACTGCATCACCAAGCTCCACGGCCAGTGTCTCCACGCAAAGACATTGGGCTTCATCCACCCCATCACGGGGGAACATCTCCGCTTCGACTCGGAGCTTCCGGAGTATTTCACCCACTTTATTGCATCGCTCAGGAGGGGGACTGTATGACGAAACTTCTCGATTCTACGCTCGTACTCTGCGATCTGGATCATCTCCTTTTGGCCGGTGACGGCAACATGCCGCAGGTCGTGCGGGATGTGCTCCAGCTGTTTTCCAGCCGGGGCGGCAGGCTGACGGTCTTCAGCCAGCGTTCGCCCCGGGCCGTCCGCGCCGTGCTGGGTGGACTGCGCCTTGCTGCGCCCGCGCTCACCTGCGGCGGTACGCTGGCCTACCGGTTCTCGGAGGGCAGCGGCCAGCCGCTGTGCAGCTTCGCGGGCTGTGAGGAGTCTATCTTCAAAAGGCTGCCCGCAGCTGTGGGCCTCGGCATTGCGCTGCAGATGGCCGACGGCTCTACCCGTGTGCTGCGGATGAGCACCGCCCTCGAGCGCCATCTGCGCCGGGAGTTCACCCCCTTTACGCTGTGCAGCCCCGCCGACGTCAAGGGTGAGGACGTGCTGCGCATCCTGCTCTATCAGGACCGTCAGCAGCTGCCCATTCAGGCCCTTCTGGAAAAGGCACTGGGGGACAATGCCGCCATGCTGCGCTCGGAGCGCACCGGTATGGACGTCATGGTGCTGACACCAGGTGCCGTCTCAGCGGAAGCAATGCTGGGTGCGGTCTGCCTGCCCGTCAACTGCACGGCTGACCAGCTCACTGTCGCCGCCGGGTGCAGCCAGATGCTCGAGCTGGTCCGTCAGGCCAGGCAGAGCGTCGTTCCGGCTGATGCCCCGGTGGAGCTGCGCCTTGCCGCCGGCCAGACGACCCTGACCGACCACGACACCGGCGCCGCTGCAGAGTTTTTCTATAGCCTTGTGCGAAGTGCCGAAGCTGCATCGTAAAAATTGTGTAAAGTCTCCTGCAAATTTTCTGCAGGAGACTTTCTTTTTGAAAGGATTTCGAGTACAATGAGAGAAACTATGTTCACACCCCGCGAACGCCGCTTTCTGGCACTGGCGGCAGCAGCGGCGGTCTGCATTGTCAGTCTGGCGTTCTGGTATGCCGTGCCTCCATCCCCGGCGCAGGCTTCGTCAGCGGCAGTCGAGCCTCTGCGGGAGTCCTTCCGCGTGGACCTCAACACCGCCGGGGTGGACGCTATGACCACACTGCCCGGCCTCGGGGAGAAGAAAGCGAGAGCCATTCTGGAATATCGACTTGCCTATGGCCGATTCCAGAGCCTCGATGAGGTGGCACAGGTGCCGGGCGTTACGCAGGATATGATAGACGAATGGCAGGGCCTCGCCTATGTGAGCTGAGAGGGGAGACCTTCTCGGGAAAAAGGAGTTATCATGAGTGAAGAGAGCATTTTTATCAACCGGGAATTGAGCTGGCTGGACTTCAACCGCCGCGTGCTGGTGCTGGGCAAGGATAAAAATGTCCCGCTGGCCGAACAGCTCAAGTTTCTGGCCATCTACGGCTCCAATCTGGACGAGTTCTTCATGGTGCGTGTCGGCTCGCTCCAGGAGCGCGCCAACCTCATGCGCGGCAAGAAGGAAAAGCGGGAAAACAAGACGAACATGACGGCGGAAGAGCAGCTTGCCGCCATCATGCCCAAGACCGCTCAGCTCCAGGAGGACTGCGACAAATACTACGCCAAAGCGCTGGAAAATCTGGCGGCCTGCGGCTACCGCAAGGTGGATTTCGACAAGCTGAGCAAAGAGGACGAGCACTTCTGGAAAAAGTATTTCCAGAGCGAGCTTTTCCCCATCCTCAGCCCCCAGATCGTGGACAGCCGCCACCCGTTCCCGTTCCTGCGCAATAAGGAGATCTATCTCGGCGTCCTCCTTCACGAAAAACACACCTCGGAGCACACCCTCGGCATCGTACCCATCTCAAGCCAGATGGAGCGGATGCATTTCGTCCGGAAGGACAATGAGACCTGCTTTGCCCTGACGGAGGAGCTGGTGCTCCATTATGCGGCCCTCATCTTCGGCAAGGAGAACGTGCAGGAAAAGTGCCTCTTCCGGGTCACCCGCAACGCCGACATCGACGTGAAAGAGGGCATGATGGACCATGACATCGACTACCGTGAGATCATGGCCGATCTGCTCAAGCGCCGCCGCAAGCTGGCCGCCGTCCGTCTGCAGGTCATCCCCGCCGCACCGCAGGTCGCTCAGCTGCTCTGCAGCCGTCTCGAGCTGACCCACAAGCGGGTCTTCGTCCAGAAGAGCCCTCTTGACCTGAGCTTCTTCTACAAGCTCACCTCCCGCATGGAGTCCGACGGCCACCCCGAGCTGTTCTATACGCCTGCCCGGCCTATGCTGCCCCCGCAGGACTATGACCTTGCCGCCGAGGTGGAAAAGCACGATGTGTTGTTGAGCTATCCGTACCAGTCCATCCGCCCCTTTATTGCGATGCTGAAAAAGGCCGCGCAGGACCCCGACGTCATCTCCATCAAGATGACGCTCTACCGCATGGCCCGCGAGTCTCAAATCGTACAGGCCCTCGTGGAAGCCGCCGAGAACGGCAAGGAAGTCGTGGCGCTGGTGGAGCTGCGCGCCCGCTTTGACGAACAGAACAACATCGACTGGTCGAAGCACCTCGAGGAAGCCGGATGCACGGTCATCTATGGCTTTGACGACTACAAAGTCCACTCCAAGCTGACTCTCATCACCAAAAAGAGCGCCCACGGCTACTCCTACATCACCCAGATCGGTACCGGCAACTACAACGAGAAGACCAGTGAGCTCTATACCGACTACTCCTTTATCACCGCCGACCTCGGCATCGGCGAGGAAGCGTCCAACGTCTTCCAGAACCTTGCTGTGCAGAAACTGACGGAAGAGAGCGAAAAAATGCTGGTAGCACCCCTCCGCTTCAAGAGCGTGCTGCTGGATGAGATGGACCGGGTCATCAACGCTGCCCGTCTGGGCCGCCCGGCTTCCATGATTTTGAAGAACAACTCCATCTCTGACCGTGACATCATCTTAAAGCTTGAGGAAGCCAGCTGTGCCGGTGTCCGCATCGACATGATCGTCCGCGGCATCTGCTGTGTCCGCGCCGGTGTGCCGGGCAAGACCGAAAACCTCCACATCCGCAGCCTCGTGGGCCGCTACCTCGAGCATGGCCGAATCTACAGCTTCTATGACGGCGTGAACACCCGCATCTATATCGCATCCGGCGACTTTCTCACCCGCAACACTGAGTGCCGCGTGGAAGTCGGCGTCCGGGTGGAAGACCCCGTCCTGAAGGAGAAGCTGGACAGCATCCTCCGCCTCCAGCTCAGCGACAACGTCAACGCCCGCGAGATGCAGCCGGACGGCAGCTACCAGAAAGTCAAGCCCGCCCCCGGCGAGCCGCTGGTGAACAGCCAGATGGGGATGTACGACCTTCTCCGCGACGACTGGACGGCCCGCGACAAAGCGCCTGCACCGGCCTCTGTCGCTGAGACGCCGAAGCCCCAGCCCGTCAAGGTTCCGGAAAAGCCTGCCGCACCGGCAAAGGAGGCACCTCAGCCCGCAAGACCCGCAGAGCCGGAAAAACAGCCAGTACAGCCGGAAAAGGCCGCTCCCGCCCCGATGCCCATTGTCGTCACCGAGAGCCGCCCCCGACGCACCGGTCTGCTGAGCCGCCTGCTCGAGCACTTCCTGAAATGATCCCCGATGCCGCTGGCCCGCAAGGCCGGCGGCATTTTATATTGTCCTGCCGCATACAGTACAGGAAACAGGAGGGACGCCGATGGGGACAAGACAGCATAAAACAAAAGGATGGGTGATTTTTGCGGTGTTCTGCGCTGTCCTGTTCTGCGTGGCCGCGCTGCGGGCCTGTGCCGCAAAAGCCGCGCCCGAGGGCTGTTCGCTGAAACGGGTAAGGCCCGCGCAGACGGCCTGCTTCCCGCTGGGTACGACGGCATGGCGGGTCTCGGACGCCTACGGCTGGCGCACCGACCCCATCACCGGCGAAGAGACGTTCCATCGCGGCACTGACCTCGCCTGTTCGGAAGGTACGCTGGTGCTGGCCGCAATGAACGGCGTCGTCACTGCCGCCCGGCGGAGCGCGACCTACGGCAACTACCTCTGCCTGAGCCACAGCGGCGGGCAGGAGACGCTTTACGCCCATCTGCAATACCTCTTCGTTCGGGCTGGAGAGGTGGTGCAGGCGGGTCAGCCGCTGGGTACAGCGGGGGAGACGGGCCGCTCCACCGGGGCGCACCTTCATTTTGAACTTCTGGAACAGGGCGTCCGCTATGATGCGGGGGCTCTGCTGGGCCTGCCATGAGGCGGCTCGTCCGGCTGGGGCCGCTGGTGTTCCGTGACCCGCTGCTGCTCTGCGGGGCGCTGTATCTGCTGCTCTGGTTCGACGCCAGCGGCTTCCTGCGCATCGGTCTGTGCGCCGCCGTCCTCCACGAAATGGGTCATATCTTCGTCTATCTGCTCCTGTTCCGGCGCTTTCCCGTCATCGAAGTGACCATGACCGGTTTCTGTATGCGGACATGGGGTCAGACCCTCACCCGGGGGCAGACCTTTCTGCTCGCTGCCGCCGGGCCGGGCATGAATGCGCTCCTTGCCGCCATCTGGGCAATGAGGATGGAACAGTGTGCGACCATCCGGGGCAGTGCGTTCCTTGCGGCCAATCTGCTCACCGGGGCGTTCAACCTTCTGCCTGTCCCACCGCTGGATGGAGCTCAAATGCTGCGATGTCTGTTGCAATCTTCGCCCAAATAGGGTAAAATATATAAATATGCAATCCGTGTTGTTAAATGGAGGAACTTGATGTTTGATCCGAAACTGAAAGAAGCGCTGTCCCGGGTGCAGAAGCCGGGCCGTTACACCGGCGGCGAACCGGGCAGCGTCTATAAAAATAAAGACGAGGTAGACGTCCGCTTCGCGTTCTGCTTCCCGGACACCTACGAAGTAGGCATGTCCTTTCTGGGCGAAAAAATCCTCTACGAGCTGCTGAACAGCCACGAAAACTGGTGGTGTGAGCGCGCCTTTATGCCGTGGCTGGATATGAAGGCTGAGATGGAGCGCCTGAGCCTGCCCCTCTACACGATGGAGAGCAAAGACCCCCTCACGGCTTTCGACGCTGTGGGCTTCACGCTCCAATATGAGCTGTCCTACACCAACATCCTCGCCATGCTGGATCTGGCGGGCATCCCGTTCTACTCGAAAGACCGCGACGAGAGCTGGCCCCTCATCGTGGCGGGCGGCCCCTGTGCCTGCAACTCCGAGCCCATCGCCGACTTTTTCGACGTCGTCCAGCTGGGCGAGGGCGAAAACCAGCTGCCCGGCATCTGCGCCGAAATCGAAAAGGCCAAGAAAGAGGGCGGCGTCTCCAAGAAAGAGCTGCTGCTCCGCATTGCTAGGATCCCCGGCGTCTATATCCCGGCTTTCTACGACATCGAATACTACGACGATGGCCGCGTCAAGTCCATCACCCCCAACGAGCCGGGCATCCCGGCGGTTATTACCAAGGCCATCATCAAGAACCTGAACGACTTCGCGCCCCCGACCAACTTCGTCGTCCCGATGGTGGGTGCCATTCAGGACCGCGCCAGCGTCGAGGTGCTGCGCGGCTGTGTGCGCGGCTGTCGGTTCTGTCAGGCAGGCTTCCTCTACCGCCCCATGCGCCAGCGCGACGCCAGCCTGCTGAACAAGGCCGCACAGGACCTCTGCGCCAACACCGGCTACGAGGAGCTGAGCCTTTCCAGCCTGTCCACCTCCGACCACAGCCAGCTCGAAGAGCTGCTGGACGATTTGAACGAGTGGGCGCCGAAAGAGCACGTCAGCCTGTCGCTGCCCTCTCTGCGGATGGACAACTTCTCCCAGAGCCTCATTGAAAAAACCACCAAGGTGCGCAAGAGCGGCCTGACCTTTGCCGCTGAGGCCGGCACCCAGCGCCTGCGCGACGTCATCAATAAGAACGTCACGTGGGAGCAGATCGAGCGCGGCTGCCGCATCGCCTTCTCGGAGGGGTACACCTCGGTCAAGCTCTACTTCATGATGGGTCTGCCGACGGAAACGCTCGACGACATCAAGGGCATTGCCGACACGGCGCAGCAGGTCGTGGACCTGTTCTATAAGATCCCCAATCGACCGAAGGGCAAGGGCGTGCAGGTCACGATCAGCGTCGCCTGCTTTGTGCCCAAGCCCGACACGCCGTTCCAGTTCTGCGCCCAGGACCGCCGCGAGTCCCTGCGTGAGAAGCAGAAATATCTGCTCAGCTGCGTGCATTCCCGCAAGATCAAGGTCAACTACCACGACAGCACCACAAGCGTGCTCGAGGGTGTGTTCGCCAAGGGTGACCGCCGTCTGGGCCGTGTCATCGAGACGGCGTTCGAGAACGGTGCCTTTTTTGATACGTGGGAGGAATACTTTAACTATGACCGCTGGCTCGATGCGTTCAAGACCTGCGGCCTTGACCCGGACTTTTACAACTACCGCACCATCGGCCTGGACGAGGTCACGCCCTGGGATCATCTGGATGTCGGCGTGACAAAGGCTCATCTGGTGCGCGAGTACAACAAGGCGCTCGAGGCAAAAACGACCCAGCCCTGCAACCGCCAGTGCAGCGCCTGCGGTGCCAACAAGCTGATCGGAGGACCGTGCTTTGACTACAGTAAGAATCTTCTTTGAGAAGTGCGGCGAGTCCGCCTATATCTCGCTGCTTGACCTGCAGCGGGTCTTTCACCGGATGCTGAAAATGAGCAGCCTGCCCGTGTACTACACGCAGGGCTTCAACCCGCACATCTACCTGTCCTTCACCTGCCCGCTGTCCCTGGGACAGGAGAGTCTCTGCGAAAGCTGCGAGGTCAAGACCGAGCAGGAGACGATTGACCCGCAGGCATGGATCGACGCCTTGCAGCCCCTGATGCCGCGCGGCATCGTCATCACGAAGGTCGCCCCGGCTGTGGAGAAGGTCGGCGAGATCGAGACGGCAGCCTATGAAATCACGATGCCCGCCGGCTCAGCCATCGCCCTTGACGCCTACAACAATGCCGAGCACGCCGAGGTCACGAAAAAGACGAAGCGCGGCTGCAAAACGCTGGAGCTGAAGCACTACCTTGACCGCATTGAGTACACGATTGAAGGCGGCACGCTGCATTTTACGGCGCTGCTGCCCTGCGGAAGCGGCGAGGCACTGAACCTGAACCCGTCCCTGCTGACCGACTTCCTCCGCACGCAGGGGGCCGCTCCCGTCTGGCAGTGCCGCGTGGTGCGGACGCACCTTTATAATGAAGCGGGCAAAGACTTCGAGTAAGCTCCCTGGCCCCCTCTGGCGCAAGCGCCACCTCCCGCCGTATCGGGGGAGTCTGTCTCGCAGCGGAAGGTTTTTGACACGCTTGGCCTTCCCCCCTCGGGGGAAGGTGCCCGAGGCCCCGCCCGAGGGCGGATGAGGGGCGGCCTTCCGGGCATAGCCCGTTTACGGGTAACTGCCGGGGACTTGCCCCTCATCCGCCCCTGCAGAGCCACCTTCCCCGCAGGGGAAGGCAAAAGCTGAAAAAATCTTCGTTTTTCTGTCAAAACCCCCTTGCCAAACGCGCTGCACAATGCTATAATACTAAAGCGTTAGTGCCGCCGAGCCATCGGCGGGATAATGACACATCATTATACAGGCGGTCCTCTGACGAACAATCGTGTATGAACGTCGCAATAAAATGGAGGAATTCAAACCATGGACGCAATGAAGCATTTTACCGAGGGTATGATCAAAGAGAACAAGCCCCAGTTCGAAGTCGGCGACACCGTTCGCGTCTCCGTCCGCATCAAGGAAGGCGACAAGGAACGTATCCAGGCTTTTGAGGGCACCGTTATTGCCAAGAAGCATGGCGGCATCGCGGAGACCTTCACCGTCCGCCGCACCTCTTACGGTGTTGGCGTTGAGCGTGTGTTCCCGGTCAACAGCCCGTTCGTCGAGAAGGTTGACGTCGTTCGCCGCGGCAAGGTCCGTCGTGCGAAGCTGTTCTACTTGCGCGAGCGCACCGGCAAGGCAGCCAAGGTCAAGGCACGTATCTGAGCATACTAGAAAAGGGGAGGACGGTTGGCGTTCTCCCTTTTTTCGTATTTTTTTAAACGGGTGGTGGAAAACATGGCAGCATCTTTCAAGGACCGCTACCGCCGCAATAAGGAAACGCTGGAATGGTACGACGCCCTCGCTATGGCCGTGGCGGTCATTGCGCTGGTGTTCACCTTCGGCGTGCGCATCGTCAAGGTGGACGGCCACTCAATGGACCCGACCCTCTCCAACGGCGAACGCATCCTTATCAACCTTTTGAAAAAGCCCGACTATGACGACATCGTTGTCGTGGACGGCTACACGGAATACGGCAGGCCCCTCGTCAAACGGGTCATTGGCAAGGGCGGGGACACCATCAATATTGACTTTACCGCCGGTATCGTCTACCGCAATGGAGAAGCCCTGGACGAGCCCTACACCGCCGAGCCTACGTATACGTATGAGGGCGTGGACTTTCCCATCACGGGGCCGGACGGCTGCCTGTTCCTGATGGGGGACAACCGCAACAATTCCACCGACAGCCGCGATACCCGCGTGGGCTGCGTGGACGAACGTGACATTATGGGCGCAGCTGTGCTGCGCGTACTGCCCTTTGGCAAGATAGGAGCGGCCCAATGAGCCAGAGTGACATTATCAACAGCCGCCAGATCCAGTGGTTCCCCGGGCACATGACCAAGACCCTGCGCCTGATGGAAAAGGAAATCCGCAACGTCGACTGCGTTTTGCAGATTCTCGACGCGCGCATCCCGCTTTCCAGCCTGAACCCCGAGATCGAGCGCATCACCGCGGGCAAACCGCATCTGTACGTATTGAATAAGTCTGATTTGGCAGACCCCGAGATCACCAAGCAATGGCTGGCCTACTTCAAGAGTGCGGGTGCGGGCTGCATTGCGATGGACTCCAAGCAGCGCGGACGCGCCACGGCTACGAAGGGCCTGATCGAAAAGGAGCTTTCCGCGCTGATGGAGCGCCGCCGCAGCCGCGGCATGGTCGGCGCAGCTATCCGCGTTATGATAGTGGGCATCCCGAACGTCGGCAAGTCCACCTTCATCAACTCGTTTGCGGGCACGACCCGCGCCAAGGCTGCCAACAAGCCCGGCGTGACCCGCGGCAAGCAGTGGATCTCGGTTGACAGCTTTGACCTCATGGACATGCCCGGCGTGCTGTGGAAAAAGTTCGATTCGCTGGAAACGGCGTCGAACCTTGCATTCATCGGCTCCATCCGCGACGATATTCTCGACATTGAGGAGCTGGCCTGCGGTCTGCTCTCCAGCGTGCGCGGCATTTATCCGCAGCAGCTGCTGGCCCGCTACAAGCTGGACGCCGAGGCACTGACGCTGCCGCCGTATGACCTCCTGCAGGCCATCGGCGCCAAGCGCGGCATGCTGATTTCCGGCGGTGAGGTCGATACCGAACGCGCCGCCAAGATGCTGGTCGGTGAGTTCCGCGCCAGCAAGTGGGGGCGGCTCTCCCTTGAGCGCCCGCCCCGGCGCGCTATTCAGGAAGATAGGGAAGAGGTGACGGACGATGCCCCGCAGGACGACTGGGACGACGAACAGTAACGAGGCGCTCTACGCCTTTGACACCGCCAGACGCGCCGAACACGGTACTGTCTGCGGCGTGGACGAGGCGGGCCGCGGCCCGCTGTGCGGCCCGGTCTGCTGCGCGGCGGTCATCCTGAACCCTGATGACCCCATCGAAGGTGTCAACGACTCCAAAAAGCTGACCGAGAAGCGACGCGACGCGCTGTATGAGGAAATCACAAAGCGCGCACTGGCGTATAAAATTGTCTTCATCTCGCCGCAGGAAATTGACGAGCGCAACATTCTGTGGGCCACGATGGACGGCATGGCGCAGGCTGTGGCGGGGCTGGAAATAACGCCCGACTATGTGCTGATCGACGGCAACCGCTGCCCGCCGGGGCTGATACAGCCCGCCGAGGCCGTCGTCAAGGGCGACGCCAACAGTGCGTTGATCGCGGCGGCGTCGATTCTGGCAAAGGTCAGCCGTGACCGCTATATGCTCGAGCTGGACAAGCAGTACCCGCAGTACCAGCTTGCCAGGCACAAGGGCTATCCGACCAAGCTGCACTACGAGCTGATCGCGCAGTACGGCATCCAGCCGTTTTACCGCCGCAGCTTTCTGAAAAAGCAGGGCTACTGGCATGACTGACGTCGGCCACACGGGCGAGGCCGTCGCCGCCAAGTACTACCAGCAGCGCGGCTGGCTGCTGCTGAACCACAACTACCGCACGCGGCTGGGGGAGCTGGACCTTATTTTGTATAAGGAAAACACCCTCGTCTTTGCCGAGGTCAAGACCCGCACCGGCGCGATGCTGGACCGCCCCGCCGCCGCGGTGGACGCCCGGAAGCAGAACCGCCTGATTTTGGCGGCCCAGCAATACCTGCAGCACAGTCCCTACCGCGATGCCGCCATCCGCTTTGATGTGGTGGAGGTCACGCCCGCCGCCCGCGGCTGGCAGGTGCATTGCATCCCGGGCGCGTTTGAGTGTTGAAAAAACACTGGGGGAAAATTTTGTCAACGCATGGAATGTAGGGGCGAGCATTGCTCGCCCGCTAACCTTGCCGCATGACCCGTTTACGGTATGGCTTCGGCAGACGGGCAGGGGCGAGCAATGCTCGCCCCTACAAAATGTGCCTGCACAGTATATAAGGTATAGCGCCAAAAAAGGCTTATACATATAGAGGAAAGAGAATAAGAGAAAGGGTGTAAACGTATGCAGTATTTGAGCACCAGAGATTCCGCACTCCGCGTTTCCGCACAGGAGGCTATCGTCCGCGGTCTGGCACCGCAGAGCGGTCTGTTCGTGCCGGAAACCTTCCCCCAGGCCGATTTGGACGCATGGAAAAATCTCTCCTATCCCGAGTTGGCCGAAAAGGTCCTGGCCGGTTTTCTGACCGATTACAGCGCTGATTTCCTGCACACCGCAACGGCATCTACCTACGGCGCTGCCTTTGGCGGCAAGGCGGGCGAGACCGTCAAGGTCCGCGACGGCCTGTATTCTCTCGAGCTGTGGCACGGCCCGACCTGCGCCTTCAAGGACTACGCCCTGCAGCTCATGCCGAAGCTGCTCGTCGAGGCCAAGAAGATGCTGGGCCGCACCGAGACGACTCGCATTCTGGTGGCAACCTCCGGCGACACCGGCAAGGCCGCGCTGGCGGGCTACGCCGACCTCGACGGCATTGAAATTGAGGTATTTTACCCGAACGACGGCACAAGCGAGATCCAGCATCTGCAGATGGCGACCCAGAAGGGCGAAAACGTGCAGGTCTACGCCGTGCAGGGCAACTTTGACGATGCCCAGACCGGCGTCAAGAAGGTCTTTGCCGACGCCGACGTCGCCGCCGAGCTGGAAAAGCGCGGCATCCGCCTGTCCAGCGCCAACTCCATCAACTGGGGCCGTCTGGTGCCGCAGATC
>OGEU01002173.1_pt1 | contig 14653 bp, 9 predicted proteins | sample 1570651 | NCBI WGS metagenome assembly OGEU01 (sample SAMEA2582129, study PRJEB24529) | metagenome | biome: Human gut stool | place: China | collected 2011 | reverse complement strand
TTCGTGTTCGTTCGTACACAACTGTAAAGGGTACGAAATACTACGGCGCTTGGTCGGCTTCAAAGAGTGTGACTACTAAGAAGTAATTTTATATGAGAACAGCGTATCGCAGGGGACTGCGGTACGCTGTTTTATTTTTACTTTGATATTGCAGTTCGAGGCCTCAAAAATTATTCTTTTCCTAGTCTTTCAGAAACTTCAAGCACCAATCGTTGGTCTTTTTCCGAAAGTTTCGATACGCTCTCAACTATTTTCTGTGTCAGGGCAGGATTTTTGCTGCCATCGTCGAAAAACTGCTTCGGAGTGACTCCAAGATACTCGCAAATGGCAAGAAATTCACCAAGGGACGGCATCGTCCGTCCTGACGATATGCTTTGGATATACCCTTTACTGTGTCCGAGTGCAAGGCTCATCTTGTATTCGGACACATTTTTTTGCAATCTAAGCTGCGTAATTCTGTTGCTGATATCCTTTTCTGTCATTTTCTTACTCCCTTCGTCGACTTGTATCACTATACCTATTATAATATATATAATGTGACGATATTACCGCTTATATTAGTATTATTTCTTGACATATACCGCTATAAAGGGTTATAATGTAAAAAGTAAACTAATTTTAAACGGACATACCTTTGTCTGGCAATTATGCTATACTGAAAGCAAGATAAAAACGACAAAATACGATGATTTGCCGCACTAATAATTTGACATTTTTGGTTAAAATAAAAAAATATTCTTCGAAAACGTTATACTAAGCAGCCAGCTTAACAAATTCAAAATCAAATGTGGTATAATTGTAAGAAAGAGGGGTAATAAAATGGAAAATGAGCGCTTAGACAGAGTACTTGAAATATTTTATCGGCTTTTGCACGGCGAGGTCGTGCCTAATCGGCTTATTGCGGAGGAATATAGGATATCATCAAAGAGCGTCAGTCGTGACGTTGCAAGGATAAACGATTTTCTTGCGGAACACAGGGAGCTTATGCAAAATGCCGAGGTCACATATTCGCACAAGGACAGGGCTTACATACTTAAAAGCGACGAGTTTCTGAAAAATCAGGAGCTTTTTGCCTTGGTAAAAGTGATACTCGGGGCACGTTGTTTCAGCAAAGAAGATATGCTATTCATTGTATCTAAGCTGAGAAAGTTTACCACTGCCAATGACCGAAAGCTTCTTGATGAGGTGATCCGCAGGGAGATATATCATTATCACGAGGTACGCTCTGACTGCGACAGCGTGATAAACAATCTTTGGCGTCTTGTGCAGTGCATTGATGGTAAGAAGGTCATTTCGGTGACATATCTGAAAATGGACAGGAGCGAAGTTGTCAGGAAGCTGAAGCCTGCGGCGATAATGTTCAGCGAATATTATTTTTATCTTATCGCATATGCGGCAGATGATACCCGGTACAAGGCGAGGTATTTCCGCATTGACAGGATAAAAAATATTGTTGAGCACAGGGAAAATTTCCAGCTTGATCGTGAGCACAGCTTTGACGAGGGCGACCTGCGTGAGAAAAATCAGTTTATGTTTCCAGGGGACAACGTGCGGATAACCTTTGAGTTTTCGGGGCTGTCTTTGCAGGCTGTTCTTGACAGGCTGCCCACCGCGAAAGTCATTGAGCAGAACGGCACAAAGAGCGTTATCACTGCCGAGGTCAACTACGGCAGGGGGATAATAATGTACCTGCTCTCCCAAGGCTCGTGGGTAAGAGTCCTTGAGCCAAAACCGCTGGTGGAGGATATGCTGGCAGAGATCGGGGCGATGAAGATGAGGTATGAGGAGAAATGATTTTACGGCGGTAATAATTAACTATTAAATATAAAGATCAGGTTAGGATGTATAATATGAGTGAAATATTGAAATTAGAAAATGAGGGACTTGCCGTTGAATTTGAAGTCATACCGGCCGTAAGTGAAACTGACATTAAGCAGAGCGGCAATGACATCGACGCTGCGATAAAAGATATAGATAATTGTCTTAACATCACAAATAAAAAAATCGAAGCTCTTAATTCCGAAATAGATAGGCTTACTAATCACGCTGACGGAATGGATTATATTGTGGCAGTTGTAAGCGGAATATTAGCAGGAGCAATTGATTCTATATGGGTTGGAGATTTTTCATTAGATCGTGCAAATGAATATGGTGATAATAAAGTAAATAACTTTGTGATTAAAATTGCACAAAAAGCAGGTTATACAGGTGAAGATCTTAATGGTGCAGTAAAATATCTTGAAAAGAATTATGCCATCGTTGCCGATAAAGCTACAAATGATTTCGGCGGAGGTTTACAGCACCATTTGCGAGATTTCTCACATCACCCAACACTTATAGGTTTATTTTTCTCTATGCTTACTCAGTTTACACATGAAATATATGGCACAGACGTAGCCGGACACTTTAAAGTGGTTGAAGTGTCTCAAGCAGACCTGATCTTGATCGGTAAGAACCTGCCTGAGAAAATTACATTTGGATTGATCAACTGGTTTTTTCATATGATAAGCGATATGGCTGGCTCATCTTCTTCGATCAGCAAAGGCAATACCGGAACTGGTTTGCCCGGTCCTTTAGTTTCATTTTTAAAGGAAATATCGGCACTTCCAATATTCCGTAAACTTGATGATAATGGATATAAGAAGTTTTCTGTTTGGATATCTAAACTCTTTAACGGAACATTGCTTGCAAAAAAAGATGAAAACGGGAAAATAATAGAAGCTGTAAAATTTGATCTGAGGACTGAAATAGGCGTTGCCAATGAATTAAAAAGGCAAGCTGTTCCAGTGATTATAAACGAATGCATTGTTCGTGGTTTTTATTTTATAAGAAGATTATGCAATGAAATAAAATCAAAGGATATCAGGTCATTTGATGAAATGTCACGAGTTGATTGGAAAGCAACTTTACCATTCAAAAATCGCACTATAGTGCGTATGCTTACAATCTCAACTGGAACGTTTATGGCTTTTGATTTAATTGACGCTGCAATAAGATCAGCGGCAAAGTCAGGCGGTAATGCAGCAGTTTTTGCAAAAGAGTTCATTCTCAAAGTGAATTTTGTAGGTGTGGGCAGATTTGCTATTGCCGCTGGCACGGATATCGGTATGGGTATAAAACGAAATAAACTTAGGAATGAGCGTATGCAGCTCTATACAACAAGTATTAGATTACTAAATGCCAAGGTATATTATTGTGAAGCAAATATGTGGATAGCAGCCGAGGATGCAGGAAAGAGTATCGAAGAAGCATATCAGGTAATGATCGTGTCTGTAGAACGCTATCAAGAAAGTATACAACAAATTTCAAAAGATATGAAAAAATTAGATAAACTTATACCAGAAGCGGAAAAGAATAACCCAGGACTTACAGATGATATTTATGACATCTTGAAGTGGGGATAATAAAAAAGGAGTGTTACATATGAGTAATGAACTTGAAATTTTTAAGGTCAATCAATCTGAACTTCCAAACATCATTACAGATCAATGGCGTGATATACAAGGTTTGGAAGATAAGGTGAAGAAGTCTGTTAAAATGGCTCAGACTGCAAAAACTTCTGCTGACAGGGCTTATGGCAAATCAGCAGGTTTTGGACACAAAAAAGAAGCTATTGAATCTTTGCAGGAAGCTTCTGTTGATCTTGCAGAATCACAGGTACAGGTCGTTGAGGCGCAACAACTTTCTTTTGAATATCAGAAGAAGCTAAGCGAGATAACCAAGTATCTGTTTGCACTTGGCGTAAGTAATATAGCTGCCAACAGGACAGTTGTTCGTGAATTGGAGTTAAAGCTGAGAGGTGCTTCAGAGGGGGAGCTTTCCGACTTGGCAAGAAAAGAAGTTCTGAGCGTTATATCCCAGTTGAAAGCTCAGGAAGATATGATGAATAAGCAAAAGCAAATGTCTGAAACGTTAAAATCACAGGATAAAACGATATCAGAACATCAAAAGAAAGCGGAACATCACGATGAAGTCCTTGCAAAAATGGCGCAAAAAGACAAAGAACAAGACCTGACGCTATCTAAACACACTAAAAAAGATCTTGAACATGATCGTCTTTTAGCTGAAAGAAAACAGAAAGACGAGGAGCAGGACAAATGGCTTTCTGAGCAAGCTGAAAAGGACCTTGAACATGACAGACTCTTGGCGGAAAGAAAACAAAAAGACGAAGAACAGGACAAATGGCTTTTTGAGCAGGCTAAAAAAGATCGTGAACATGACAATCTCTTGGCGGAAAGAAAACAGAAAGACGAAGAACAGGACAAATGGCTATCCGAACAGGCAGAAAAGGATCGTGAACACGATAGACTCTTAGAGGAAAGAAAGCAGAAAGATGAAGAACAAGACAGCAAGCTTTTGGAACATCAGGAATCATTAGACGTAATTATGGAAAGAGATAAATCCCAGGATAAAGCCATAAATAAACTTACAGATGAAAACAAAAAGCTTATGAAACTAGTCGAAGACCTGACAGCAACCAAAAGTGATAAAAAAGCAACTATTATTTCATACATAGTTGCTGGAACATCATTGCTTTTGTCAATTGTTCATTTCTTTATTTGATCATAAACTATATTACTTACTTATTTTAAAAACTTTGTTTTCCATAACCACCCATCCTGTATAGTAACCGTTAAATCCTCCGCACCCTCCCCCAAAAAAATATGACCATGCAAGGAATCACCGTCCCTGCAGGGTCATATTCATTCATTGTCTTTGAATTTGAAATTTTTGTATACATACCTGATCATATTGTATTCGATCTCAGCTTTATTCATCCCAAGGCAATAATATTGTTCCCGCTGGCTTTGAAAACAGCTCCGTCAGATATTTCTCTGCGTCAAGTCCATTCGCCTGAGCCGTTGAAATAAGTGAATATAGTGCGGCACTTGCTTTGGCTCCGTTGGCTGTGTTGCTGAAAAGCCAGTTTTTCTGCCGATGGCAAACGGCCTTATTGCATTTTCTGCCCTGTCGTTGTCTATGGGAACATCTCCGTTTTCTAGAAATGTGTAAAGATATTTTCTCTCATTGACATTTCGCTGACTGGGCGGTATCCGCAAAGCCCTCTGCAAGCTCCGTCAATAAGGTGTTGACTTACACTGTGAAGCGTGGAGACACGCTCTCAGGCATCGCACGGCGCTACAAGACTACTGTTGCAAAGCTTGTCAAGGACAACGGTATCAAGAACTCTAATCTCATTTATGTGGGGCAGAAAATTAAAATCAAGTAGGTAGTAAGACAGCCGACAGGGATTATTCCTTGTCGGCTGTTTTTGTTTCTGCATATTCAATTATATCGCCCGGCTGTAAATTCAAAGTGCCACAGAGCCAATCAAGAGTTTCAAACGATACTATCTTGTGTTCTCTTAACTTTTGGATAGTGCTTTCGGAAAGTATGCCGTCTTTTCTTAACTTGTAGGTGCTATACCCATTTTCTTTAAGAAGCGGCAATACATCTATTTTTATTCTTATCATTATATCACCTCACAATAATAGTATCACATATATGCTCTTTTGTAAAGTGTACAATATAGACAAAATATGCACTTCAAATTCGTGTATATTCTCACTTTAAAAGCATTTACATACACTCTTAAAAAGTGTATAATAATATCATCAAAGAACGAAAGGAGTGAAACCAATGGGTAAGAAAAAAGAAAAAAGCGGCTCAAAAGAGCCGCCAACCTGAAGATAATGCGACCGTCCTAAAGCTGCTTATCATTCAGGTAAGTTTAAACCTCTTAGACAGTTTGATACAGCTTATCAATAAGCTCACAGACTAAAGAGGAATTCCGCAAGAGAGCTGAAAGGCTCTCCGCTGCGGATATTATATCACACAAAAGGAGAAATGTCAAATGGAGATCGTAAGCATTATTCTTAATGTGGCTGAGATAGTTATTCTTATAGCCGCCATAATCGCATTTTTCAGAAAAAAGTGATTAAATATTCGGAGGTAAAAAACATGAAAGTTACAGTACAGAAGATACGTTGCGGTCGGAGAAAGTATATTAGATAGTAGTTCAGCCGTCATCGGAGTGATCTGAGGCGGCTGATTTTGCGTATACGAATTATACACGATAAAGCTGAATTGTAAATATATGCTTGTGAAATGCGAAACAAATGAAACGGCTTAAATGATGTAAATGCGTGGTTTACAAGCAATTTTATAAAGCAATAAAAAGTGGTGTGAAGTGGTATATTTAATCTCTCCATCTCCGCCAGTCACTCGCCGTGACGGGCATTGTCCGTCATGGCTTTTTTTGTTATCAAACTTTAGTCCCGCTCAATAAGTTTGTTTGTAAACTTTACAATGTAGGGGGCGTGCCACTGCACCCAATTCGCTATCATTTATGGTAGCGGATTTTTTTTGCTCCGCCCATAGGTATGATACGCTGGGAGGGGGTTGATGCTCGTCGTGACTGGCATTTTATGTACTCATGCCCCTTGTGCATATGTGCTAAGCCCGCAAGATCGCAATTGTATGTAATGTCGAAAAGGTGCATATAGTCTTGACAAAAGACCGGACGTCTGTTAAACTTATCCTAAGCAAAGACTGGGGACGACACCCATAGAAAATAACAGCGTCGGAGCTAAACGCAAGCCTGTGTAATACAGGTGCTAATTTAATATAGCTGTGCAAGGGGGAGATACCCATAGAAAAAAACGTTATTGTTACAGACATAAACGGAAAACGAATCGGAGCTACCTATCCCAAAAGGGCTAAGGGGCTTGTTAAGAACGGTCGGGCAGAGTATGCAAGCGACTGTGAAAACGGTACGAACTGTACCATAAGAATATTGGATACTCATAAGCCGACCGTGGATGTTACGGAGGTAAATAATATGAGTAAAGTAATTGATTTTGATCCTAGAGATTTTAAGGCAGATAAGTCCTGCGAAAACAATGTCATAGCTAAATATTTTGTGACCGATAAGGACGGCGAAAACGTTATTGCCTATTCTATTGGAAACTGGAATTGGGATTGGACGCAGATATGCTGTGACAAAAAGCTTGAGAAAAATACCGACTATGTTTTCAGATTTGTGATAGTCGGAGGCTATTGCAATACGTGCAATGAAACTTCTCGTTTTGAGATCGTGCCTATGCCAGACGGCAGCTTAACCGATGAAGCTTACGAAGACAGATACACCTACGATCTGGCTCAGAACAGATATAAGCCTGTTTTATGCAAAAAGACCGACGAGGGTATGCTGAGGCTTTTTGAGATACCTTTCAGCACCTTTGATTGCGAGGATTTCAGGTTTGTATTCATTGCTATGCACGCTGTTGCAACGCTTTATGCGCCAAAAGAGTTTTCAGCTTATGCAGAACTTGAGGATACGAATTTTGACCGGCTTCGTGATGAGATCAACAGCAAAAACAGCGAGGATAATTCTGCAAATGTGGTGATGGATTTCACAGGCGCTCATGTCACACGCTCGACTGTCACCGATCTGCTGACAATGGCTCGTTTTGGCAAAAGTGAGAATGTTTGTATTGATTTTACGGGAGCTGTCATAGAGGACGATAAGCCGGACGATATTCAGGCTGATGCAGATGATACCGGGTCTGACGATATTGCTGTTGAGCTTATGGACGTTGCAGACAACTGAGTTTCGCAGGAAGATATACTTTACTAAGATATTATGATTTAATACAGCTAAAAGAGGCGGAGAAACCCATTGATCGGGTTTCTCTGTTTTTTGTTTTAACACAAAAAACCACCCACAGCTAAATCAGCCGTGGGTGGCAATATCATTTCAAATTAACACTATTCTTTATTTTCCCAGCGCTATCTTGCCCATTGCGTCTGCCTGCATGATAGCGTCATAAAGCTCGATAGGCTGTACGTCGCCTGCAAGATTGTGGATAGTTTCGCCTGGGATACAAGCGTTCTTTGCGATAGTTTCTACCTGCTCAGGTGTCGTTACACCGATCTCTTCAAGTGTGACAGGAAGTCCCACTTCAAGGCAGAAGTTCTGTACCTCTTCAAACTCTTCCTTTGGCGCACCCTCAAGTACAAGCTGAACCAGTGTACCAAGGGCTACACAACAGCCGTGGTCTGCGTGCTTGATTCCCAATGATGTTACGCCATTGTAGAACGAGTGTGCAGCCGCACAGTTTACGTTGTCTGCTCCAACACCTGAAAGATATACGTTAGCCTCGCAGATAGCTTCAAGGGCAGGTGTAACTGCGTGTACCTTGCAAGCCTCAACTGCCTGCTTGCCGTATGTTTTCAGCGTGTCATAGCAAAGTCTTGCAAGTGCCTGTCCTGCTCTTGTGATGCCTGTGCCTTCAAGGCTTGCAGACTCTGTTCTTATGGAAGCTCTGCCCTCAAAATATGTACCAAGTGCGTCGCCCATACCTGCAATAAGGAACTTTACAGGTGCGTTTGCGATAACTGTTGTGTCTACCATTACTGCGTCCGGATTGGTAGGATAGAAAAGATATTTGTCAAAGCTGTGGTCATCATTGTATATTACTGACAGACCTGTGCAAGGCGCATCTGTTGCCGCAACTGTAGGCACGATAACAATGTGCTTGCCTGTATAGTATGCTGTAGCTTTTGCAGTATCAACTGCGCTTCCGCCGCCAACTGCAACTACTGTGTCGATGTTGTCAGCCTTTACTATCTCTTCCATTTTGGCTATCTCGCCCTTGCTTGATATACCACCAAATACTTCATAGCGTCTGTAATCGTCAAGCTCGCCAAAGCTTTTCTCTATCTTGTCATGACAGGCTTTGTAGCCGCTGTTTGAACATACAAACAGCCACCTTTTGCCCATATAGCCCATTTCTTCATGAAACTTAAGTGTAGCATCTCTGCCCTGAACATATTTGAGCGGCTCACGCATTGCTCTGAGTCTTCCCATCATAATGAATTACCTCCGATTTGTTTGATTTATTAACTTTATACGGAATTCTCTCCGTATTTTCAATTAGATTATAGCATTTTGCACAAAAGATGCAAGGAACATTTTATAAATGATATGTGAATTATTTGTTGTGGCAACATTTGAAAATGCAAAGCTTGGAGGACGATAAAACAGAAAAAGCGGAGGCTCTTTGCGAGCTTTCCGCCTTTTTCATATGTTCAGCATTACGGAAGCGTAAAACATTCCGTCACCGTATTCAAATTTAGCTACGCCGCTGTATTTGGCGGCAATGTTCTTGACAGACTCTGTGCCGATCCCTTTGCCTTTGCGTTTTGAGGAAAGGAAACCGCCTTCTGGGTCGGTGAGGATAGTTCCGGTGAAGGTGTTGTCCACCGCCAGGCATAGGGAATAGCTGTCAGCCTTTGCTCTGATTATTATTTTTTTATTCTTTGCACTGTCAGCCACGCAGCCGTGAATGGCATTTTCAATAAGATTTCCGAAAAGCACAGAGAGGTCGGTTATGTCTATTTTTATATCATCTGGTATGTCAGCGCTCACCTTGTATTCAATGCCGCTGCTTTCCGCTATTTGAGCAAAATATGCAAGAAGTGCGCTTACAGATGTGTTTTTGCAGTAAATGTGTTCTGATATATCGGGCATAGAATCCCTGAAAGCGTTGAGATATTCCGAAAGCTTATCATATTCGCCCTTTTTCAGAAGCTCCTGCATAAGAGCGATATGATGTCTGACATCATGCTTATAGCGTCTTGTTTCTTTTATCTTATCCTGCAAATAGTCATATTGCAGGTTCTGCATTTCAAGCAGGTGGTTATTTTCCTGAAGCCGCAGATTTTTCTGCTGCTCGATGACCAGCCGTGCCACGATGTAATACACAAGGAACGCTCCTGCGTTTATAAAGAAAAGAGCTATGGTGTTCTTTGGCTCCAGAGCAAGCTCTAAGCTGCTTTTCGCAGAGTTGCCGTAGAGAGTATAATACCATATTATATAGAACGTAAATGGGATAAGCCAAAGATAGCGCCACTCCAGACCTGACGGCTCTCTTTCCACCGCAGGTGTGTAGACCTTTTTCATGTAGATAAAAAGCGGCCCCCATACCACGGCTTCTGTCATAAGCATACAAAGGGAAAACGACCAGCGGTATGACTCATAGGCAAGTGACGGGAACAGAATGCCCTCCAGACATTTTGAGGTAATGACGATAAAGCTTGCGTTATTTGACAGCAGAAGCAGTGTGAAGCCTGTTTTGCCGACCTTGACCTTCACAGCGAAAAAGTAAAAAGCCGCATAGAGCAGGGTGCTGACTGCACTTAGCAGACCTGCATTTGTGCTGAAAAATGCCGCCTGCCAGCCTAAGAAGATCTGCACCAGTGAAAGAGCCACAACAAGTCCCACGGTAGCTGTTTTGGAAAAGCGAAGCCTATGCCGGAAGGGATAAAGGGCAAGCACCATAAGTGGCAGAAAATTCAGAAGGGAATATATGCCCACTTCCACAAGGCGGTACAAAGGAGGCATTACTGCTCACCGCCTTTTCGCAGATCACTGAAGCGAAACTGAGCGAAGGCGTCTAGTGTTTCTCTGGATTTTCGGCGACTTATGGGGATATGTGTGCCGTCGCTCATTATGAAAAGGTCGCTTTTTTGCTGGGCTATCTCATAGAAATTCACGATGACGCCTTTGGTGGAGGTGTAAAAGTATGAATGACTGCAAAAAATGCTCTCGATCTCAGCGAAAGAATTTCTTGAAACTATGCTTTCACCGTCTGTGCAATGGATAGTCACGATATGTGACGCACAGTCTATGTAGATAACATTTCTGAGTATCACGTTCTGACCGTCGGGAAGCTTAACGGAACGCATACGATCAATTTCATCAGAACCGATCCGGTCAAGCATGGCTTTTACTTTGTCAGCCTGAAAGGGCTTGCAAAGATAGTAGCAGGCGTTGAGGTCGTAGCTTTCGCTTGCAAACTCGTTGCTTGAAGTGCCGAATGCGATATGGACGCTTTTGTCTGTTTCACGAAGCTTTTCTGCGACCTCTATCCCTGTCATTTTCCCCATGAATATATCAAGCACAACCAGATCATAAGCTCCCATTTGCCAACATGACAAAAAGCTTTCTCCGCTTGAAAACGTATCTATCTGACAGCTGTGAGCGGTTTGTTCGGAAATATATTCATGAAGAAGTGCAAGGTCGTTTTTATTATCGTCTACCAATGCCACTCTCATACTGTAAAAATCCTTTCTTATACATGATTTCTTAATATATAATAACACACATCAAAGCAAAATTCAAGCATTATTCATTTATTTTGTTACCGCTTGTGCTGATTTTTGACGGCTTGTGTCAAACTTGTTGACAAGTGTGTGGGTTGTGTTAAATTAATCGTGAAAAATTTATGCTCTGAGTAAAAAAGAAATATCAGCAACGAAAAATACTATGGAGGAATTAGAATGAAAAAGAAAATTTTAAGTCTTTTGGTGACGATGGGTCTTGCGGCAAGCTTAGTGCCTGTTTCTGTTTTTGCTGACGGTACAGAGGTCTGGGACGGCTCTATAGCGGGGTCTTTTGCTGGAGGAAAAGGCACAAAAGATGACCCTTATCAAATAGCTACCGGCTCACAGCTTGCGTATCTTGGCGAAAGTATGAAATCGGGAACGTATGGAGAAAAGTTTCAGGATACATACTTTGAGCTTACAGAGAATATCGACCTTGGGGGAAAAGAGTGGACACCGATAGGCTACACAGCGGCAGACCTTATTATGGGTGGTCATGAATATTTTGTTTTCTCTGGCAACTTTGACGGAAATGGTTATACTATCAAAAATCTTACCATTGGAACAGAAACATCGCCATACAGTGGCGATGTATGCGGCTTGTTCGGTGCGACCAGCGGCACTATCGAGGACGTAGTTCTTGAAAATGTTTCTATAAACTATGTTGGCGGAAATCACAGCAGTGGATATGGCTTCCGCATGGGAGGTGCGCTTGTAGGTTATTCTATGGGCGATATAGTAAATTGTACTGTTATCGGTCTTGACATGAAGGCAGGCTCTGACGGCAGCTATGTTGCTCTTAACAGCATAGGCGGATTAGTAGGCATTCAGGACGGAGGTACAACAGTGAGCCACAGCCGTGTTTCCGGAAAGATAGAGGAATCAACAAAAAAGGGCAATGTTGGTGGCTTTGTTGGTACGCTCGCAAAAGGCTCATCTGCTAAATATTGCGGTGCAGACGTTTCTGTTGAGGTAACAGGAAACGGACGTGGCATTGCAGTAGGCGGCTTCGTTGGAATAGGCAACGGAACGACAGCTGATGAAACTTTGATAGAAAATTGCTATGCCACAGGCAATATAACAGGTGCAGAATATGCAGGCGGCTTTGTTGGAAACATCTCAGGTCTTAACATCAGCAACTGCTATGCAAAGGGTGATGTAAGCAATAGTTTTGTTGGTGCGTCATTCTTGGGTACTGACGCTGCAAGCAATAACTATTATGGCACTGTAAAGAATTGCTATGCAACAGGTCTTGTATCTGATATTTCTTCTTCAGCTTATGCTTTTGCAATGCAAGATACGATGAATAGAAGTACGATTCAAAATTGCTACTACAACATGCAAAATACAGCAAAAAATACGGAATCAGCAGCTTCTCTTACTATTGACGATATGAAAACAGACAGCTTTTTAAATGTGCTCAACGGCTCATCAAACGTATGGACTAAGCGTGATAACGATACTCCTGCCTGCGGTGCTGAGCCTGCTGACTACAGCAATGTTTATAAAGTGCTGGGTAATATTCCTGCCGACCTTTCTATCTACACAGATGAAAGCGTTGCAAACTTGTACAGTGCAGTTGAGGCTTTAAGAGGGTATAGAGATCTTGCACAGCAGTCAGATGTTGACAAAATGACAAATGATATAAACGACGCTGTTGAGGCACTTGTTTACAAGTCAGCAGACTACACAGAGCTTGACAAGGCAGAAAAGGCTGCAAAGGCTCTCAACAAGGACGATTATGAGGACTTCTCAGAAGTCGAAAAGGCTCTTGCCGCTATCGACAGAACAAAGAACATCACAGAGCAGGCTGACGTGGACGCTATGGTAAAGGCTATAAACGACGCTGTGGCAAACCTTGTAAAGAAAGCTCCTGCTTCTTCACAGCCTGACAGCGTAAGCAGTTCTGATGCTTCGTCAGATACGAGCAGTTCCGCTTCCGACAGCTCATCTTCTGACAGCAAGTCAGACAGCAGCTCAAAGGCAGCTTCAAACGCTTCAAACACAAACCCATCGACCGGTGTTGCAGGCGGAGCATTCGCTCTTGCACTTCTGAGCGGTGCGGCTGTGGTCATGGCTAAGAAGAAAAAGTAATATATCTATTAAATGGATATATAAAGCAATTAAGTGGGACTTTCATACATTATTTGTTTAAATGAATACCGCTTGTGCAGATTTTTGACCGTTTGTGTCAAAATAGTTGAAAAATTATTACCACTCTGCTATCATAATTATAAGCAGGGCGGTTTTATATCGCAATGCAAATATGATATGAAGTCTTATATTTCGGGAGGATAAAATATGAAAAAGACAAGAATTTTTAGCACAATGCTCGCAACGGTCATATGTATGGCATCTTTGCCTGCAATAAATGTTTTTGCGGCAAATCAGCAGAGAACTACAACTCTTGACCTTACAGTGGCAGGATTTCAGAACGATCAGAAAAATGAAGACGAGGGCTGGAGCTGGGACGCTGATACTCTGACGCTTACTCTTGACAATGTTGATTTTTCGACGGCGAAAAAGTCTTGTGTCATTGTTGACGGAGAAAAAGTTACTAATATAGTTTTCTCAGGAGATAACAAGATGACCTCAGGCACTACAGTTATTTCGAGAAAAGGAAGCGCAAAAGATACCGGTGTAGTACTAAGTGGAAAGACTAAGGACAGTGTGCTTAATCTTGAAGAAACAGGCAATAGTCCTTCAATGGATCAGCCAAATATCACCTTTGAGTCAGGTACAGTTGATATTCAGGGCGGTGCAGCCATTACTTTGTATACCATAAAAGTAATGGAAGCGGCTGTGAATATTGATACAACTATGGCTGACCCTGAAGATGGTTGGAACGATGGTCTGTATGCTAACGGTTCTATCGAGATATACGGTGGAGAGGTCAATGTTAAGGCTGGAAGAATAGGTCTGTTTGTTGTTGGCATAGGCGCTCCTGAGCCTAAGACAGGCTTGATCATAGAGGACGGAAAGTTAGATATCAATGGTAAACTTGCAGATATCTATGTTGGTTCAGGCAATACTAAGAATGCGGTAATTTCCGGCGGAGATATCACACTCGGTGGTAACATCGGAATTTTCCTTTACGATTGCGAAAAGTGCGAGATAAAGGGCGGTACATTCCATACTGATGAATGTGAAAAACCATTCGCAGTTCATAGAGACAGTTCGGCTGTATTTGAGTATGCAAAGGCAGATTATACAGAGCTTGACAAGGCAGAAGAAGCTGCCAAGGCTCTTAATAAGGACAACTATGTGGACTTTACAGCCGTAGAAAAGGCACTTGAAGCTATCGACAGAACTAAAAACCTTACACAGCAGTCAGATGTTGACAAAATGGCGAAAGATATAAACGACGCTGTTGAGGCACTTGTTTACAAGTCAGCAGACTATACAGAGCTTGACAAGGCAGAGAAAGCCGCAAAGGCTCTCAACAAGGACGATTATGAGGACTTCTCAGAAGTCGAAAAGGCTC
>OGEU01002172.1_pt1 | contig 14654 bp, 11 predicted proteins | sample 1570651 | NCBI WGS metagenome assembly OGEU01 (sample SAMEA2582129, study PRJEB24529) | metagenome | biome: Human gut stool | place: China | collected 2011 | reverse complement strand
CGGGTAGATATGCTTTAAGTCGAGCATCACGAGATCCGTATTCTCCATGAGTGCGGAAAGCTTTGAAAAAAATGGCTCTGTTCTTGTAAACGGCTGTCCCGCGGTGTCAAGCACCGTGCCGACGCCGTTTTCTTTTGCAAGACGGAAAAGCTCCGTCATGAAATCGAGCTGTAAGAGCGGTTCACCGCCGCTGACAGTAATCCCGCCTTCTTTTCCCCAGTAGCGTTTATAGCGAAGTGCCTGCTTTAAGAGGGCGGACGGGGTCATTTCTTTATAATTGCAGCCGGAAGCGGCAGAGGCAGGATCGCCGGACTGAGGACAGGCATCCGCGCGGTTTCCGGCCAATTTCCAGGTGTCCGGGTTATGGCAGTACCGGCACCGCATATGGCAGCCCTGAAGAAATGTCACAAAGCGGACGCCGGGACCGTCTACGGAGCCAAAACTGTCGATGGAGTGAATGTAGCCTGTTGTTTCCATATCAGATTCCTTTCTCGATGATTCGATCGATCGGTGTATTCAAAAAGTGCGGTGCGGGTATATCATTCATAATCTAAGATCAGCCAGGAACATCAGGTTCCCGGCTGATTTTTGTTATGTGAGTCGAAGTCCATGTTCACAGAGACTGATGTGGTAACATTCAGACCTGCGAGGTATATCCTGACTCATTTTAAGAAGAAATATATTTTTTTACATCGCCTCATGGCAGGTTCTTGCAATGACATCCAGCTGCTGCTCTCTTGTCAGATCAATAAATTTAACCGCATAACCGGAAACACGGATCGTGAAGTTTGCATACTCCGGTTTCTCCGGATGTTCCATCGCGTCTTTTAACTTATCAAGACCGAAGACATTCACGTTGAGGTGATGAGCGCCCTGGTCAAAGTATCCGTCGAGAACATGAACGAGGTTGTTCTTTCTCTCGTCCTCAGAATGTCCGAGAGCACCCGGAGCGATCGTCTCAGTGTTGGAGATTCCGTCGAGAGCGTACTCATACGGAAGCTTTGCAACGGAGTTCAAGGAAGCGAGAAGACCATTCTGCTCAGCGCCGTAGGACGGAGTTGCGCCCGGTGCGAACGGTGTGAACGCAGCGCGGCCGTCCGGGAGAGCGCCTGTTGCCTTACCGTAAACCACATTGGATGTGATCGTAAGGATCGAAGTAGTCGGCTCGGAATTTCTGTAGGTGTGGTACTTCTTAACCTTCTTTAAGAATGTCTTTAACAGCCAAACCGCGATATCATCCGCACGGTCATCATCGTTTCCGTAACGCGGGAAATCACCCTCTGTTACGAAGCTTGTCGCCATACCGTTCTCGTCGCGGACAACCTTTACCTTTGCGTACTTGATCGCAGAGAGGGAGTCTACCACGTGGGAGAAGCCTGCGATACCGGTTGCGAAGGTACGCCGTACATCGGTATCGATGAGAGCCATCTCGGCTGCCTCATAGTAATATTTATCGTGCATATACTGGATCAGGTTCAGGATGTTTACATAGATTCCTGCCAGCCAGTCCATCATCAGGTCATACTTATGCATCACCTCGTCATAATCAAGATACTCGGAGGTGATCGGTGCGTACTCCGGACCAGCCTGCATCGGCTTTCCGTCCTTTGTCTTGTACTTCTCGTCTTTACCGCCGTTGATCGCGTAGAGCAGGCACTTTGCAAGGTTTGCGCGGGCACCGAAGAACTGCATCTCCTTACCTGTCTGGGTAGCGGATACGCAGCAGCAGATGCTGTAGTCATCGCCCCATACCGGACGCATAACATCATCGTTCTCATACTGGATAGAACTTGTTGTTACAGAAATCAGAGAAGCGAACTTCTTGAAGTTCTCCGGCAGTCTTGAAGAATAAAGAACTGTCAGGTTCGGCTCTGGTGAAGGTCCCATGTTATTCAGTGTATGAAGGAAACGATAGTCGTTCTTTGTTACCATAGAACGTCCATCCTGTCCCAGACCTGCTACTTCAAGTGTTGCCCATGTCGGGTCTCCTGAGAATAACTGGTTGTATGATGGGATTCTTGCGAACTTAACCATACGGAATTTCATTACCATGTGGTCAATGATCTCCTGAGCCTCTTTCTCTGTAAGTGTTCCAGCCTTCAGATCTCTCTCGATATAGATATCAAGGAATGTAGAGATACGTCCTACAGACATAGCTGCTCCATTCTGAGTCTTGATTGCTGCAAGATATCCGAAGTACAGCCACTGAGCTGCTTCATGAGCATTCTTAGCCGGCTGAGAAATATCAAATCCGTAAGCTGCTGCCATTTCTTTCATTTCTTTCAGAGCTTTGATCTGATCAGCAAGCTCTTCACGAAGACGGAAATCCTCACCTTTCATGCCATGTCTTGCATAACGCTCAAAGTCATACTGCTTTCTCTCGATCAGGAAGTCGATACCATAAAGAGCTACACGTCTGTAGTCGCCTACGATACGTCCACGTCCGTATGTATCCGGAAGTCCTGTAATGATCTTGTTGTGGCGGGCTTTCTTCATCTCTGGTGTGTAGATGTCGAATACTCCCTGGTTATGAGTCTTATGATATTTTGTAAAGATCTCATGCAGCTTCTCGCTTGGCTGATATCCGTATGTTGTACAAGCCTGCTCAGCCATCTTGATTCCACCATAAGGCATGAATGCTCTCTTCAGCGGTTTATCTGTCTGAAGACCAACGACCTGCTCCAGATCTTTCATGCTCTCATCTATATATCCAGGACCATAAGCCGTAAGACCGGAAACAACTTCTGTCTCCATGTCAAGAACTCCGCCTTTAGCTCTTTCTTCTTTCTGAAGTTCCTGAAGTCTTCCCCAGAGCTTATCGGTAGCTTCTGTAGGTCCTTCCAGGAATTCTTCATTACCGTCATACTGTGTGTAGTTCTTCTGGATGAAATCTCTTACGTTGATTTCTTCTTTCCAGAGTCTTCCTTCAAAACCATTCCACTGTTCTTTTTCTAACATGTCTGATTTATCCTCCTTGCATTAAATAGTTTTATTATATTTGCACACAATGTTGTACATTGTATACATCAATTACCAGAGTACGAAGCTCCTGCCCGTACCCGGTAACATGATTTCTTTTTACAATGTCATAGTAACACTATCCCGAAATAAAATCAAGTGATTTATGGCAAGTACTAAAAGAAATACATTATTCTTCCCCAAATATTTCACGCAGGCTGACACACAGAGAATCCACATCTTCTTCTTTCACTGAGTAGTATTTTTCCTGCCACCAGACACCCTCTCCATTAATGTCCCAACTTGTCTTTTGTCCATCCTCTGTTATAAAAAAAACCGTTCCGCCGCCAACCTTTATTTCTTCCGGCGGTGTACTTTCTGTTTTATCCAGATTTTCGAACAGATCCCAGACTTTTCTCATTTCCTGTTTATCCGTAATTTCCTTCTTGCCATATGGTGTCGCAGTTACTTTGACTATACTGTTTAAAAAATCAGTGGTTTCTTCAATAGTTGTTTCCTCATTAACTGTCTTATCTTCTTTTTGTCTGCTGCATGCCAACATCATTGCAGCAGCCCCCACTGCCAGAATGAACAGTTTTAATTTTTTCATAGCAAACATCTCCTTTACCTAATAGTTACTATTTCATAACCATTGCTGATACAACTGAGTTTTTAATAGACGGTTTCCGACCATTGCCAGATCTTTCCCTTTATTGCAATTACCTATTACATTTTATGTAATAAGCATAACATATTTTTCCAAACATATCTATATTCAAAATACCCATATTTAAACCTTTATTTTATGCACATTGTCCTATCCTCTTCTAAACCAGTAAAATATTTTTTTATACAAAAAGCCTGCCATTTTCATGGCAGGCTATATACACCTTATTTTCCTTTTGTAAAAATCTTTCGGCTCATATCCACCGGCATCATGGTAAATGCAAGTACAAATACTACAACCCAGCCTGTAATTCCAAATGGAACGCAGCTGAACATTTCTCCGATAACTCCGAGGACTGGTACCAATCCGGCATTTACAATAAGTGCCTGCACCAGGATGATGATGAAGAATACCTTCAGGAAACCGGTATTCTCATTCAGTCCCTTAAAGATACCGAATCCGTCATCACGGACATTGAATCCGTTAAACAGTGCGGATGCGATAAAGAGCACAAAGTAACCGGTCAGAAGTTTCTTCTGATCCCCGTCAAAGAATGTTTCTTTGAAGAACGGAACTTTCAGGAACACAAAGCTGACAATTGTAAGCCATGCACCCATGATAACAATCTGTGTCATCATCTTTTTGCTGACAATGCTTTCATCTCTTCTTCTCGGTGCTTCATCCATGTATTTCTCAAGGGCAGGCTCATTTCCAAGCATGATTGCACCCAGACCGTCCATAACGAGGTTTACAAAGAGAAGATGTGTAACCTTCAGCGGTTCTTCCACTCCGAAGAATGGTGCGATCGCACTGACAACGACTGCTGCTACGTTGATAACCAGCTGGAATTTACAGAATTTCAGGATATTGTGGTAAATCGTACGTCCATACCAGATCGCATCCTTGATGGATTTGAAGTTATCATCCAGAATAACGATTTTTCCGGCTTCTTTGGCTGCTTCCGTACCGCTTCCCATGGCAAATCCGACATCGGCTCTCTTTAATGCAGGAGAGTCGTTAACACCGTCACCGGTCATACCTACAACGAGGTTCATTTCCTGACAGAGTCTTACCATTCTGGATTTATCCGTCGGCAATGCCCTGGCAATGACACGAATCTGTGGAATAATGGCTTTGACTTCATCATCGCTCATTTCGTTTAACTGTGCGGATGAAATCGCACGGTCGCTTTCATTTTTAAGCAGACCGGCATCTTTTGCGATGGCTACTGCTGTTTCAAGTCTGTCACCGGTAATCATGACTACCTGGATTCCGGCTCTCTGTACTTCCGCAATCGCTTCTTTTGCCTCCGGACGTACATCGTCACGGATGCCGACCAGTCCGATGATTACCACATCGTCATTGATCTGGTTTTCCGTCATATTCTTTTCTGAATAACCAAATGCCAGAACTCGCATGGCTTTCGCTGCCAATTCATCAATCTTACGGTTTAATACTGCCATATCGATATCACGGACATTTCCGTTTTCATCCAGATATTTTGATGCCTTAGCAAGCAGTCTTTCCGGTGCACCCTTATAAAATGTCTTATGAAGGCTTCCGATCTCTGCCTGGCTGAATTTATTTGCGGAATTGAAGCCCTGCTCATTGGTAACGACACATTCCTTATCCTGTCCAAGCATATGGAATACCTCTTCGCCCATGAACTTCATCATCGCCTGATCCGTAACATTACCGCCGATAACATTGCCATTTGCATCAAACATGGACTGTGTATTTTTACCGATCGCAAGATCCACCAGTCCTTTTACCTTGCTGTGTTTGCTTAAATCACTAAGCGGAATATCGTTACCATCCGCTGTGAAAAATTCTACGACTTCCAGTTTTCCTTTTGTAATTGTTCCTGTCTTATCACTAAACAGAATATTTAAAGAACCTGCGGTTTCAATTCCTTCTGCCTTACGCACAAGTACGTTGTGGTCGAGCATTTTACTGGTATTCTGCATCAGCACAAGGGAAATCATGAGCGGAAGACCTTCCGGAACTGCGCAGACGATAATTACGACTGCCAGTGATACTGCTTCCACGATCTTCTGAATCACTTCTTCTGCTCCCAGTGCGAAGAATGCACCTACACCGCCTTCTGACGCGATAAAATAAAACAGATATAATACGGCGATTACAATCGCACCGATATAACCGAATTTTGAAATCTGGTCTGCCAGTTTTGCCAGTTTTACCTTTAATGGGGAATCCGGCTCTTCTTCCTGCATTTCTTCTGCCATCTTACCCATCATGGTCTTTACGCCGACTCTTCTTACGTCAAGAATACCCTCGCCGTCAAATACCACTGCCCCGCGGAACAGGGAGTATTTATCCACGAAAGTATCACCCGTGATATTGTCTGTCAGCTGCACAGCCGGTTCTGCCGCAGTCTTTTTACACTCCTCGGCTTCCCCGTTTAATGCGGAGTTGTCCACACTTAAATGTCCGTCGATCAGGATACCATCTGCCGGAATCTTATCTCCGGACTGTAACAGTACTTTATCGCCGACTACAACATCGTCTACATCGATGACTGTTACCACACCGTTACGGTGTACCTTACACTGATCTTTTTTCGTGCTCTCCTTGAGTTCCCGATATTTGGTATCACTGGCAACACCGGTCTTTGCTGATACAAATGCAACGATGATGACTGCGATAATTGTTCCGAGCGGTTCGTAGATTTCTGCATATCCAAAGAAGAACATCACAATCATAAGTGCTGCGATTGCAAGCAGAATCTTAATCATCGGATCGCTGAATGTTTCTTTAAACTCCTGCCAGAACGTGGTCGGTTCGGAATCCGGGATCTCATTCGATCCGTTCTTCTTGCGGGATTCCTCTACCTCTTTGTCTGTAAGCCCGTTAAACTTCATAATTTTACTTTTCCTCCTGATGTAGTCTTATTTATACATAGCGGTTGACAAGCTCGCCAAGCCCCGGATCATTTGTTCCCTGTCCGATGGCATTGAACTTCCACTCACCGTTGTGTCTGTAGATTTCACCAAAAATCATTGCCGTCATACCTGAATAATCTTCTGTCAGGTTGTATTTGCACATTTCCTGATTTGTCTTTGCATCCACGATACGGATAAATGCATTCTCAATCAGTCCGAAATGCTGCTGTCTCTGTACTGCCTGATAAATATTAACAACCAGTACAATTCTGTCATATTCTGCCGGAAGATTTGCAAGATCGATGACGATCTGTTCATCATCGCCGTCACCCGCTCCGGTCAGGTTATCTCCCATATGCTGTACAGTTCCGGATTTATGCCTTAAATTCCCGAAATAAATGATATCTGCTTTGTCCACAAGTTTTCCATTGCGAAGCAGCAATGCGGACGCATCACAGTCGATCGGCTGTGGCTTCGGTGCAAATAATCCTTTTCTTGCTCTCTTTACTTCATCCCATCCAAGTCCGGCGATTACCTGGGATAAGCCGGCATTTTCTTTGGACAGGCTGACTTTCTGTCCCTTTTGTAAACTAACTGACATATCTTTTCTCCTTTTTATTTACTCAACATCGATTCCATAATTTGCACATAATGCGGCAAGTCCACCCTGATATCCGCTTCCGATGGCATTGAATTTCCATTCATCCCCGCTCTTATATAATTCGCCGAATACGGCTGCTGTTTCGATGGAGAAATCCTCTCCGAGATCGTAACGCAGTAATTCTTCTCCGGTTTCTTCATTATAAATACGGATAAATGCATTGTTTACCTGTCCGAAGTTCTGTCTTCTGACTTCCGCATCGTAGATCGTTACGGTAAATGCAATCTTTGTAATATTTGCAGACACAAGGGATAAGTCCACCCTGATCTGCTCGTCATCACCATCTCCTTCTCCGGTCAGGTTATCTCCCATGTGCTGGACGCTTCCTGACGGATGAGTCAGATTTCCATAAAATACAAAGTCCTGTGAACCTGTGGTTCTTCCATTATCTGCAAGCATAAACGCTGCTGCGTCTAAATCAAACGCACCGCCGGTATCAAATGCATTCACATCCCATCCAAGTCCTACGACTACTTTTTTTAATCCCGGATTGCCCTTTGTCAGGCTAACCTTCTGTCCTTTCTGTAAACTAACTGGCATCTTCTTTTCCTCCTAAATTCTGATTTCCGGTTTCTTATGCTACCTGTATTCCATAATGTCCGCAGAGTGCTGCAAGACCGCCCTGGAAACCGCTTCCGATGGCATTGAACTTCCATTCACCATTATGTTTATATAATTCTCCGACTACAACGGCTGTTTCGATGGAGAAATCTTCTCCGAGGTCGTAGTGGATTAATTCGGTGTTTGTTGTTTCATCCACGATACGGATATACGCATTGCTTACCTGTCCGAAATTCTGTCTTCTGACATCTGCATCATATATTGTTACCGTAAATGCAATTCTTGAAACATTGGCAGGAATTTTTGTCAGATCAATCTCAATCTGCTCGTCATCGCCTTCGCCTTCTCCGGTCAGGTTATCTCCCATATGCACTACGGATTCGCTTTCATGGGTAAGATTACCGTAAAAGATAAATTCTTTCTCTGTCGGACATTTTCCGTTCTCGCCCAGCATGAATGCAGCCGCATCCAGGTCGAAATCCGCACCTGAATCAAATGCATTGACATCCCATCCGAGTCCTACCATGATCTTCTTCAGTCCCGGGTTTCCCTTTGTTAAATCTACTTTCTGTCCTTTTGTCAAATTAATTGGCATAATCATTCCTCCTTATAAGGCTCTATTTTTTTGCCGGCATATGATATGTCCGGTTAAAATCTGCTTTGATATTTTCCAGTTTTGCCTGATCTTCTATTCTCTTCTTTCTGGCATTTTCCTGAATCTGTTTTGTTTCTTCAATACCATTTACAATGGTTTTCCAGGTAGTTTCCAGTGTTTCTATCTTGATGGAGCTTCCTGCTGCCAGTCTTGCCGTCATCTTAGACTGCTCCACTGTATTCTGTGCATTTTTGATCAGCATCTCATTCGTCTTTTCATCCAGGGCGGACATTGCTTCTGCCTGAAGCTTCTGACGCTTTAACATAATCGCCTGTGCAAGTGCCTGCTTAAATACCGGAAGGGTAACGATAAATGCGGAATTAATCTTTCTTACAAGATTCATATTGCTGAATTCCATTGTTTTTATCATCGGTATGGACTGCATGGCTACGTTTTCCGCGGTTCTCAGATCCTGTGTTCTCTGCTCCAGCATCATGAGTGCCTGGTTCAGGCTCTGAATCTCAAACTGGATGGAATTATCCCCGCTTGTTTCCATATCTTTCTGACGCTGGGCAATGTATGCCTCTATCTCACGGCAGCCCTGCTCGCCCGCCAGAATGTATTTTACCAGTTCATGGTAATAATTGACATTGGCATTGAACATTTCGTCAAGATTACGGTTTGCCTGCTTAATCTCCGATTCATATTTCTTAAGCTGGACGTAGATCTTGTCCACTTCCTCGCCCATCGTATGATATTTTGACAAAATTTTATCCAGTTGTTTTCTCAGATTGCCAAACAGCTTTCCAAATAATCCCGGATTCTCCTTTAATTCATCAATATCAAACTTCGACATGATTTTTGCCAGTGTATTTAACATCTCACTGGAATCGTCGAGCTGTGACATATTCATATTGTTTAACACAATATCTGAACATTTTGATATCTCTTCTGCCGCCTCTGCACCAAATGATACGATGGTTTCCAGATTATGCACTTCGATCTGGCTGACCAGCGCATCCACCTCTGGAGAGCCTGTAAGCTCTGTGTTCATCTGCTGTCTGTCAGAAACAATATCGTACTGCTCCACTACTTCAGCCTCTTCTGCGGGCTGTGTCTGTACTGCCGGCTGTGATGCCGGTTTACTGAAATCTAATCCCATAAATAACCTCCATTCCTGTCTGCGGATTTCTCTTAATTGCCCCAGCGGAATAATTTGTCCCGCCATGAGCGGTGTATATTTGATGACATAAGATCCGGGACTGTTAAATCATATACATATTCCCCTATCTGATGTTCCTCCATCACTTTTTTGTTAAAATAATTTTCTACATTCTGATAACCCGACGGCACAAAGAATACAATGTCAAACCCCGCCAGATTCAGAAACGCCATAAGTATGCTGTCCTCCAGGGAAATTATCTTCTCCCCGGTATTGATATACAGGCACTTTGGATTCTTTTTTGTAAAGTCGAATTTTTGTAACATTTTTAATATTTCTTTATTAAGATTCATTACCACACTGATCACCGTATATTCTGTCCCATTTTCAAATGTACCTTTGATGATACGCTGTTCAATAAGTAATTGCAATTTATCCAGTATGTGGTTCTGGATTTCTTCCCTCAGATATCCATATGGATATGCCCTGTGCGATTTTATCTTATCTTTCAAAAGTCTGCCGTTGTTAAAAAATTACGTCACATACGGCTTGACCGGATTCTCATCGGTCGACCGGAGATGCGGCACTTCCCGGATAACATAGGTGTCTTCCGTAATTAATTTGCGGATACTGTTCCAGTATTCCTGCCGGTTTCCGTCTTTCACACCGGATACCTTCGCAAAGATGACCGGAATATTTACCATATCTTCCGTAACGCTGAAATTCGGACGGTATTTCAGCTCCTGATCCCACAAAATGGAGATTTCCTCGTACATGGTTTTCAACGTTACCGCATTTGCCCTGGCATACTGCTGATTGCGGTAGATTCCGGTTTCCTGATACAGGATATCATCCAGTTCCCGCTCAGCATGATATGCCGCCGTTCCCACCTGCATACCGGTCTGTTCGGTCGGAAAATGTCTGAGTGTAAAAGATTCTTTTTCGTTCTTCTCATACAGCAGTGGATCTTCCAGACAGCAGTTCTCATTCCGATCCGGTACAAGAACCAGCACATCGACCGGAAGTCCTGCCAGAAACCGCAGGAACACGGCTTCATTCTCAGTTTTGCATCCGCCTAATTTGATAAAGCAGCCGGTCTGCGGGTATTCCCAGTTGGAAAACAGCCCTGATCCGTACCGGTTCAGCCAGCATAAAAGATAGATCGCCTTGTTTGTCAGGCGGTTCAGATTCATATCCGCCTGCTCCGATTCTTTCAGCAGAACGTCCATAAAGGCGCGGTTCATGATATTGCGTAAATCCTTATTTGCAGGATACTGGATATTCGCCGAAAGATTTATTAACATCTGCTCCACACTTTTGTAATTACTCCTGTGTATCCGGCTGATTTCCTCCAGATCCGGAGGCGGAATACTGCCTTCACAGATAACAGGAGTCCTGTTATTTACCTTCAGTTCCAGATACATCTGATACAGGTCGTTCACATAACTGACCTTGTCCTCCACGCCTTTGATCCTTATAAAGCAGTTATAATAGAACTGCTTGTCCTTTCCCCTTGCATAGATTGGTTTGAGAATATCCGTTATTCCTTTTCCGGTAATCCACGCATTTGTACACGCATTCCAGGGCGGAAGCCCGCCATACAGCCGGCTCCGTTGTGCCAGCAGGGTCTGTTCCTTCCGTATTGCTTCCAGATTAAAATCTGCCGGAAACTGCTGTCCGTCAGCCGTTTCATAATTTCTCGAATACGCACTTCCCGCATCCAGCTTTAAATATTCCGCATCCCCGTGATACTGCAGCAGCACGATGTCACAGCCTGCACCGGACAGTATACAGAAAAGTTTCAGTTCATAACTGCTGATATCTCCCTCGTATAAAATCTTCGGGACATCGTCCTGCCCTAACTGGTTTACAATCCGCTCAAATTTATAATACAGCCAGCACATAAACTTAATATATGCGTTTTTCAGCATATTTTCCGTCTTTCCCGCTTTACGCATTCCGTCCAGAGTATCATACAATGACATGGTCACGTTTTTTCTCTGCACATCATTCATGCGGGGCAGCCATTTTTTCAGACCGCTTTCCATAAATCCCGGACTCATCTGAAAATCCATTCCCATTATTTCAGCATAATATGAGAGATTTTTCTCATCGGGATTTGGAATTTTTCCTTCTATAATAACTCCATTTTTCCTTGCCACTTCATAATACCTGCGGACAAAGTTCTTTATCGCTTCGTTATATGTATTAATACGGTAAAAATAGACGCACTGATCCTGTCGCTGTCCCATCTGTTTAAAATATTCATCTAATGTCTGAAGTGCGTTTTGTCTGAATAGCATAGTTTCACCTTTTATTTAATGTCGTCTCTTTCCGTTCATTGCAAATCCAAGTGCTGCCCCTGTGATTCCTCCGATAATGTGACTCAGGTTTGCGATATTGTCACGGATAAACAGACCGTTATACACCTGCTGTCCGATATAAATGACCGCAACCAATATAAATGTCATCGGAATACATCCATCCCGCATACTGGTTATGGATGAGAGCAGAATCAGTGCGAATACAACTCCGCTTGCCCCTAACATCCGCGTTCCCGGAAACAGAATATAATTTACCACTCCGGTAATCACCGCTGTAAAAATAATTACCATAATCATATTTCCCGAACCATATTTCTCTTCGAGCAACGGTCCTACAATCAGCAGTAACATCATATTCCCCATAAAGTGGTCCCAGCCTGCATGTCCGAATATATGTCCGATAAACCGGACATACGTAAGCGGATCTAACAGCGAGGAATGATATTCACTGAAAAACATCAGCGTTGTCTTTCCTGCCGTCGTCTTGTCAAGCATGAGTGCCACAAAACAAATAATCGTAAATCCCAGTATCACCGGGGAATTGAATGAAATTTTCAATGGTCCCTTCCTATTACCTGCCACTTTTATAATCCCTCCATAAATATTCTAAAAAACAAAATTATTATATCATTTTGTTTTTCATTAATCAATATGAATTATATAACAGTATTCTATATCTTTTGGTAAATCCCCTGCACAAATTTCCCGATCTCCGTATAGTCCACGGCAAGATTCAGATTCTGCCCCTGATCAAAGCCTGCTGAACTGATTCCAATCAGTTCGCCGTACATATTTAACAATGCACCTCCGGAGCTTCCGTGCGAGGTCGGTGCCGTAAACTGAATCATATTGACATGATCCATCTGACGGAATCCCGATATAATGCCATCGGAAACCGTATTAAACAATCCTAACGGACTTCCGATCGCCACAACCTTCTGTCCGCGCACCAGCGGCCGCCCGCCCTGATACAGTGTAAGAGGAGTAAGCTGTCTGTCTATTCTGATGATCGCCAGATCAAGAAACTGGTTGTACTTTACCATTTCATCGGTTTCATATATATTATTATCTTCCTCTATCCGCACTCCGTAACGGCTGCCCCGCACCGCTACATGGTGGTTGGTCAGAATATAGCCGTCCCGGCTGATCATGATACCGGAACCACAGCCCAGTTCTCTTCCACCGCTGTCACAGACTATGATCTTAACCACCGAAGATGCCAGCTGTGCCAGCTTTTCATAACTCAGTTCCTGCCTTAGTTCTGACCGTATATCAGTCCGTGAAAAATTCTTCGGCTGACCCTGTGGTTGATTTTGTGGCGGATTTTGTGGCCGGCTCTGTGACAGCTTTGTCCTTGCATCCCGCTCAGGTCTGCGCACATCGACACGCATAGGTGCCGGCATTTCTCCACGGATAATTACAATTCCACTTCTTTCCAGCATGGCAAAAAACAGTTTTTCCTGTTTCTTCTCCGGTCCGGAATAGTAGATTCTGCCGCCTGCCGCACGCAAAACGGGTGCTGCTGCCATATCGATCCAGAACAAAAGCTTTACCACAAAGTTTAACTCCATGGATTCACTGCAGCCGGGTGTCTGTTCCCGGAACTGCTTTATGGCCTGTGCCATCTCCTGTTTCAGTTTCTGTGCCATTCCTGCTGCTTTCATCTCTTTACATATTTCCAGTCTTCCATTCCGTTTCCACTCCAGGGCATAATTTCTGTAAGTTTCAATGTCCTCACTTTTTGTCGGAACCGGAAGCACCTGTATACTGATATCACTCATGTTTCTTCTCCCTGTTTTATATGAATATACCTGCTATGCCAATCAATAATCCAATTGCTGCGCCGAGATAAACCAGTGTATTCAGTTCCTTCTTCATTAACCGAATCAGCATTTTCTCCAGTTCGGCAATATCCATTCCGTTGATTTTATCTTCCACAATCTTTGCAATATGTAATTCTTCCGCTATTTTCTCATGGTTTGCCGCAGCTAACTCGCAGTAACGCTGCTCAATTGCCTTTTCCACTTCCCCGGTGTCGAACTCAAAACGCTTTAGAATATCTTCGAGCCGCATATCTGCGAGTTCTGCCACTTCATTGTCGATTCCGGACTTAATCAGGTCACTTCCCTGATTCTCCATATAGTATTCCGCCCATTCGCCGACTTTCTCCGCAATCTCCGCAATCATTTTTTCTCCGATAAATTTTCCGAAGAAATTTCCTTCTATTTTTTCCCGGATATAAGCGGTCGCTTCCCGTGCTACCACTTCTTTGATATCCAGCTTGCAAAACAGTTCTGCCGCAATATCCCCCGGCGATTTCTTTCCTTCCACGTCGACGGGAATATTCACATGATAATCCATAATTTCCTGTCTGACCCTTTTTACCATCTTATCTTCCAGCAATGCCTGCCCGATCTCGTCCCTGCCGATCAGATTGTCTTCCACCATCTGCCCGATGGCACGGGCAATGTCTTTCCGTCTTGCCGGAATAATCCCCGGAGTGAACGGAAGTTTCTTTCCAAAGATATATTTCTCCGTATACGGACGAAACATCATTTTTATCGCAATGTAATTTGTTACAGATCCGATCACTGCACCCAGCACCGGCTGTACAATCCAGTTTAATACCATACTATCCCTTACTTTCCCTAAAGATTGTTATTTTTATGCATTATATCATATCTTTCCGGAAATAACTACCATTTTTCAGGCAAAAATACTATAATACCTATGATGCCAGGGTCAAAAGGTCTAAACCCACATGAGTTTGCTCATAGGTGGGTGCAAGACCTTGGGACCCGCCCCAATATGAGCATAAAAGTG
>OGEU01002171.1_pt1 | contig 14654 bp, 8 predicted proteins | sample 1570651 | NCBI WGS metagenome assembly OGEU01 (sample SAMEA2582129, study PRJEB24529) | metagenome | biome: Human gut stool | place: China | collected 2011 | reverse complement strand
CGACGGTATATTCTTCCGGAGCTCTTAACAACTGATATCCGCCGCCTTTTCCCCTCAGGGAACGTACAAAACCGTTCTTACTCAGTGATGCCACAATCGCTTCCAGATATTTCTCTGAGATCTCCTGTCTTTTTGCTATATCCATCAACGGAATATATTCTCCGGTATTATGCTCTGCCAGATCTAACATTACACGAATCGCGTAACGTCCTCTTGTCGATATTTTCATGCTTTAACCTCCATATTTCCTATATACCTAGTTTACCACAAGGTTATTATGGTTTTCAAGAGGGAATTTGTATTTCTATTGTTTTTTCAAACATACTCCAAATGTCTTATTCTTTTTTTGTACGGATCGGTAAGAATCAAACATGTATTTTACAAATCATCTCATTATCTAAACAACTACCCAGTTTTTTCCCAAACATTATTTAGCTCGGTGTCTACATAAATGACCGTATAGGTATACTGTTTCATACCGCTATGCAAGCTGCAACCACAAACTTGGGCTCGTTGCTCGCGTAAAATAAAAAACAGAGGCTGCATCACAAATTTTGCATCCTCTGTTTTCTTTATGTGCAGGGCAATCCAAATCAACGCCTGCATTTAAGCTTTATAATCTCAAACTTTATATCCTCTGTTTTCGTATCCTTTTGAATACTCATTTGAACCACCATCATTTGAATATGTAAAACCAGCATATACCTGCTGTGTATTTTTCATAAGTGGTTCTGAATCATCCTGTTTACTTAATTCATAGAATGATTTTCTCATTGTCTCAAGCATTTTCTTTACTGATTCAAGCAGCATAATTGTATTTTTATCCTTTTTTGCAACCGCCTTTACAAGATACCTTTGCATTACAAGATAAATGTTATAAAGCTGCACTGACACTTCATACTGCATATCAAGCGAAGTCACAAGGCTGTCTACAACTCTTTTGACCTGAACTACATCAGACTCATATTCATCTTTTTCTGACTGCGTTTCATAATTATTTTCGATAGCATCGCTGACATACTGTATAGCCATATCATACATAATTACAATAAGCTGCGTCTTATTTGCCTGTGAAATGCGATATGAAAATGTCTGTATCTCATCTTTTTTCAACGCTGATTATTCCTCCACACTACTGTAAAATCTGAAGTACAGTTGACGGACGTTCATTTGCCTGTGCAAGAATTGATGTTGCCGCCTGAGTCATTACATTTACGGATGTATATTCTGTCATCTCTTCTGCCATATCTGTATCAGTCATTGCAGAGAGTGCTGATGTAAGATTCTCATTTGAAACAGCAATATTATTCTGTGTATGTTCAAATCTGTTCTGATATGAACCAATCTTAGAACGTACCGAACTTGCCCTATTAATCGCTTTATCAACCTTTTCTATTGACTGTGACGCAGTAAGTCCTGTCATAACATTTACAGTATCTATGCCAAGTGTATATGTTGTAACCTCAGGTATATCAATTCTTATAACCTGATCCTGGTTAGCACCAACATGAATACTCATAGTACCAACATCTGTAACTTCCTGAACAATATCTTTTGATGATGTACCTGTTGATACCGGTATTTTTCCTGTATCATCAAACTTAGTTCCCGCAACATTTCCCGGAACATCCATCTCAAAGCTCTTGTTATTAACATCCTTTACTGTAATTCTTGTACCACTTGTTGAAAGTACGGCACTGTCATCAAATCCGACTCTCTTGCCATTGGCATCTGTTGTAAACTCTGCTTTAACATCGCTTCCCTGAACAATAAATCCGTCATCATCTGCCGCACTGTCAATTCCCAATGCCTGTGCAAGCTCCTTATTGCTGCATTTTACTTCAATAGACTGAGAACTGCCATACTCTTTTGTCATAATAACAAGACGGCTTCCCGGATATGTTGTCACTGGAGAATAGCCTGCGTAATCCATTCCGTTTGCAGTTGTATCATTAGTTGTATCTGTGACAGCAAATGCACTTCCCCCAATTATGCTTGCTGCATCAACGAGTTTTCCCATTATGGTATTAAGGTCATCACCCTCACTGACAGAAACTTTATATCCGTTTAATTCTATTACACCTTCCTGTTCCTTTGTAATTTTATCATTTGCACCAAGAGCGATTGTTCCCTCACCCACAACAATTGCCTGTCTTGCATCTTCTGTAACTGTAACTCCATAATCACCAGTTACAAAATTCTCAGAACATGTAATCTGATTAACACCCTGACAGTCAGAATAAACTCTTCTTGAAAGATTACCATCAATAAGTGACTGTGTATTAAATTCTGTCTGTGACGATATTCTGTCTATTTCCTTATTAATATTATCTATTTCACCCTGAATGGCACTTCTTTCATCATCTGAATTGACATCATTAGCAGCCTGTACAGAAAGCTCCTTCATACGTGTAAGCATTGACTGTATTTCAATAAGGCCGCCTTCTGCTGTATTAAGTACAGAAATACCATCTGTAACATTATTGTCAGACTGGCTGAGTCCACGAAGCTGAACTCTCATCTTTTCAGAAATAGCACAACCGGCAGGATCATCAGCTGAGCTGTTAATCTTGTAACCTGATGATAATTTCTGTATAGAATTAGACAGGCGGTCCTGTGCCTTCTGAAGTGCGTTATTTGCTATAATCGCAGAAATATTTGTATTAAGTCTCATATATATTCTCCATTCCGTAAATACATTGTCTATAATAAATATCGGCGTATTCACACTTTTTTTTACATTAAATCAGAAATAAATGATTTTGCAATTCTGTACAGCTTTGATGATGGCTGTGATTCAGATTTTTCATATGTAATATCTGTAACCTTATCATTTGAATTAGCATACACATTAGTCTTTTCAAAATTGAATTCTTCTTTTATCTTTTCAGCTGCATTTTGTAACAAACCGGCAAAATCATTATTTTCACCTGTGCATACGCCAAATACATCGAATGTATCATCTGTAACTTTAAGCTCAATGCTTACTTCTCCACAGCTTTCATTATCATATCTTATAGAAATTCTTCCACTTTCACTTCCGTCTGAAATCATTGTAAGCTTCATAACGCCAATTTTGTCATCTGATAAAACCGGAATTCTATAGTCTCTTTGTCTGTTGAGATTTTTTACAAGGTCGATAATATTATTTTTTAAAGCTGCCTGACGTACAGAATCATAACTGTTTATATCAGCTTCATCTGATTGTGGTATGCTTTCTGATTTTTCGTCATCCAGACTCTCAATTGCCTCTCTGAGCGATTTTTCGTCTGACATACTGTCTATAATCTTTTCTGCCTTAGTTCTGTCAGCACCAAATATCCTTCCATATGCACTGCCGCTTACAAGTTCCTGCATAGCCTCTATATTATTTATTGTAACAGGCTGCTCTGCCTGTTCAAGCTGATGAAGCACCTCGTCATCTGCTGCCGATACAGCACGTACAACCTCCATATATGCATCCATATACTCAGCTTCAGCTGCCGCGTCATATGCATCCTGCACACTTTCGCAGAAATTTTCTACTGTTCTTGTATTTATAGACTTTTCAGAATTAACCTCTTTTAATGTAAGCGGAGTGACAGATGATGCCGTATTATCAAAAAGATTAAGATAATATCTTACCTGTCCTGCCATTGCAATATCTGTATCATCCCCTACTGAATTATCCATTCCATACTGTTTTCTGCTGTCGTATGCCCGGCACAGATTTTCCATAGTAATATCTGCGCCTTGCTTTACAAGTGCACCAATTGAATTTCCTGCATCTTTTGTATAGATATTAATCATTTTATAAATTCCGATAAACTGACGTCTTTCCTCTTCACTTATGCCACCTGTTTTGTCAAGCTTGTATAAAAATCTGCTGAACTTATCTGTATTATCTGAATCTTTGTTCTTATTGATAAGGTAATCATTTACACTTTCAATATCAGAAGTAAGCGGATTGATATTATCCTTTATCATATTAAGAACAGTCTCAGGATTCATCTGCTCTATGAGAGTATTTAATGACTCCTTAATCTGCTTAATCTGCTCAATATTATTTTTTGTTATATCAATATTGTTATATGAAAGAATTCTTACAGCATCCGAATTTGCTTTGGTATTTTCCATGCCAAGCTGTGAAAGAATACTTTCAGAACTTGCCTCAACCGCATTTTTTAACGAATCTCCAAGGTCTTTTCTCACCTTTGTACCAACTGCTTCATAAGAGTTTCCTGCCTGTCTGAAACGTTCTTTTAGACTGCTTCCCATCTCAGAAAATCCGGCAATATTTATAACTGCCTGCGACTGCATATTTTCTTTATAGACAGCTCCAATAACTTCATCAGGTGCATATGAAATATCCCTGATTGCACGTCTTGTTGCAAGTGAAAGCTGATACATGCTGATAAAATCAGCCGTTTTATTATCTGTTCCATTAACATCCGTCAATACATTGGATAATGCCGCAGCCCCTGTATCCGTAGGTACCTGACTATCTATGTCATCAGCAAGCTGTATTGCAATCTGTTCCATAGCTTTTTCCCGGTCATATGCAAGAAGATTTTCATGCAGTGTATCTATTGAAACTGACAAAATATCAATTCCGTTATTGTAAATATGCATGCCTGCCTGTGGTGTGAGCAGAATCTGAATTTCAAGCAGTTTTTTGTAATTATCCTCATATTCCGGCTTATTCTGCACAACGTCCTGTTCCTGGGCAACAGATTTATTTCCTATATTATACTGTGCCATCGCCTCCTCAATAGATTTAATTGACACATTATCACCATACATGTCTGTTGCTCTCGCAACTGCATCATAATCAGCATTTTTTACTATATCTATTGCATCTGCGATTACAACCGCACTGTCATAATCTTTTATAAGGCTTACTTCTTCTGCCTTGCTGCCATCAGCCATACCCTGTGCAATCTTTAGAGATGTCTCATCATAATCAAGATTAATCATATCAAGCTGATTTTTGTATACAATATTTTGTTCAGTCACCGGTATATCCTGCGAAATAAATGTTATTGCATTATTTATGTTCTTATCATTAACTTCAAGCTTAGCTTTACCTATAATTTCTTTTATCTGCGGCATAAGCTGCTCAAGTTCCTGCCTGCTTAAAGTCTGCATTTTATCGCCAAAGCCTTTTGATGCTGCCTGTGCAATCTGAATATTTTTTATTGTAGGCTGCATATTATTCTTAACAAGATAATTCTTTGTATCTTCTGACAAACTGCCATTTTCCATACCTGAAAGACTTTCTGCCATATCACTTATATTGTCATCCGTAAGCGGAAGTCCTGTATCCTGCATATTAGCAGCGACCTGTTGTGCCATACCGGCACTTCCGACTACCTTTTCTATCTTTGACACATCAATTCCAGACATGTCACCTGTATAAGTATCACAGTGTGCCGCAAGTTCTATTTTAATTCTCTCGATAATATTTACGCAATCATCCGGTGTTGCATCATTCAGATTAAATCCGTCTTCATCTATCTTTACTGCATCAGCACCCGAAAGTCTGTTAAATAATGCTTTAAGATTTGCTTTTGCGTCAGATGCACTCTGCATTATCTGCGATTTTACATCATCTGCCTGCTTTATAAGTGAAGTATATGTATTCTTATCAAGCTTTTTTGTATCAACTTCCATGCCGGATACTATAACTCCGTCAAATCCGGTCTTCTGGGTTTTCTCATTATTATTTTTTATATTAATAGCCGCTCTGTTAGCGCTGTCTACATTATTTCCGGTTTTATAAATCGTTAAATCCACGCTCATATGACCTCCATTATTGCCATAACAAAAAACCTGTACAGGTTTCGATACTCTGTACAGGTTTTATCGTCTTTTTTATTCAATTTCTTTAGTCATCAATACCTAAATCACCGGAAAATTCATAAACTGCAATGCCATAGGCCGGCAAATCAATAAGAAGAGACTGCTTATATCCGTCGCAATCACCTTTTACAGCAGTCAGCGTCTTCTTCTGAATATCTTCATTACTTCCAAGTACAAGCTTATACTTGCCTTTCAAAGGTGCCCCTATACGGAACTTATTTCTCTCAACAGGCGTAAAGCTTAATACAAATAGCAAATGCTTATTATTATCAGGACTTATCCTTATAAATGAATATACACTGTTATCTTTGTCATTAGCATTAATCCATCTGAAGCCTTCAGGTCTGTAATCAGTCTCATAAAGACATCTGTAATTCTTATAAAGCAGCATACATTTTTTAGTAAAATCTTTCATCTGCTTATGGCTTTCATCATCTAAAAGATACCAGTCTAATTCTCTCTCTTCACTCCATTCATTCCACTGTCCAAATTCCTGTCCCATAAACAGAAGTTTCTTGCCGGGATGTCCACACATATATGCATACGCAAGCTTGAGATTAGAAAATTTGTCATCTTTGTCTCCCGGCATCTTGCCAAGCATAGAACACTTTAGATGAACAACTTCATCATGTGAAAGAACAAGAATAAAATTCTCGCTATATGCATACATAAGGCTGAATGTAAGTTTGCCATGATTAAACTTTCTAAAATATGGGTCAAGTTTCATGTATTCTGTAAAATCATGCATCCATCCCATATTCCACTTCAGGCTGAATCCCAGTCCGTCATCCTCCGGGTTTCCTGTAACCTTTGGCCATGCAGTGGATTCTTCTGCGATCATCATCGTCCCCGGATTTCTTCCAAGTACAACAGAATTAAGATGCTTGAAAAACTCAATCGCCTCAAGATTCTGATTTCCACCATACTTGTTTGGAACCCACTGTCCGTCCTGCTTTCCATAATCAAGATAAAGCATGGATGCCACTGCATCGACACGCAGTCCGTCCACATGGAAATGCTCGATCCAGAACAATGCATTTGCAATCAGGAAATTCCGTACCTGCGGCTTTTCATAATCAAAGATCTTCGTTCCCCAGTCAGGATGCTCTCCCTTTCTCGGATCTGCATACTCAAAAGTCGGTGTTCCGTCAAAATCAGCCAGTCCGTGAGCATCCTTCGGGAAATGTGCCGGAACCCAGTCAAGAATCACACCAATCCCATTCCGGTGCAGATAATTGATCATATAAGCGAAATCTTCCGGTGTTCCATATCTGGAAGTCGGTGCAAAATAACCAGTTACCTGATATCCCCATGAGCCATCAAATGGATGCTCCGCGATTCCCATCAGTTCTACATGCGTATACCCCATCTTTTTTACATATTTTGTAATCGCTTCTGCAAATTCACGATAAGTATAAAATCCCTCATCTTCCCTTCCCGGATGCCTCATCCAGGAACCCATATGCACTTCATAGATGGATAACGGATTTTCTTTATTATCCCATTTTTTTCTGCTTTCCATCCAACGGTCATCCGTCCATTTTAAATGAGAAATGTCCGTAATCCTGGAAGCAGTTCCCGGCCGAAGTTCTGCATAATTGGCAAATGGATCTGCCTTATAGATCAGCTCTCCGCTCTGTGTCTCAATACAGTATTTGTACATCTGTCCGTCTTTCGCTTCCGGTACAAAAACTGTATAGATTCCTAATGGCTCCTGCCGCTCCATCCTGTCCGCTGCAGCATCCCATCCATTAAACTCTCCGATCACTGAAACACTCTTTGCATGTGGAGCCCATACTGCGAAATAAACACCCTTTTTGCCTGCTGTCACTTCATGTGCACCAAGCTTCTTATAAATCTCATAATGATTCCCCTGCCCGAAAAGGTAGTGATCCAGTTCTCCTATCTCATAAGGCTGCAGTTTTTTCACTGCCTTCTTCTTTGTAACCATAAATCCACCTCACTGCTCGAATTCTTTCATTGCTTGGGATTTTGCTCCCAACATCATAGCATCATTATACTTGATGTACCTGAAAAAAGAAAGAGAAAACATATTTTTGCACAAAAATAGACAGCCTTTCCCAAGACTGTCTATTAATTCTGACTAAATTTTGTCGTTAAATGTTGAAATCTCGTTCGGAAAGAATAATTCTGTCCGACGAATCTGTATTTCTTCCGAATACTCTCTTCACCAGCTTCTTGGCTGAAGCTTTCTGTGAATGTGCGATTGCCTTATCCATTACTTCTTTTACTTCCGCAACAGTTACTGAATGATCTTCTCTCTGAAGAGAATCAATGCAACTGTAAAGAGCAAGAATACCCATTTCATCAATCTTGTAACCATTCTCCTGGGCATAAGTCTGACCAAATGTTACAAGCTCATCATTAATGAAGATCGGCACTTCCAGACGGGAAGTAAACTTTCTCCTGAACTCACGGTTGGAGGAAAGCAGACGATCTAACGGCTTTCTCTGTTCCTCAAGCACGATCAGAAGTTCTCCTGTATCACGCTCCATTGCCCTGTTCAGCTTGGCGACTGTCTTTTCATTCATCTTTCCTGCTTTTTCAATGATCAAAGCACCACCGTATAATTTATCGAAAATATCTCCGATCTTTTTCTTATTCAGGGACTCTCCTGTCACGATTGCTACCTTACCCTGACGGATCTCTCTCTGCTTCTGGATTGCTTTAACTACATCTACTGCAAGAACAGTCTTGCCATTTCCTTTATCTCCAATAATCAGGAGATTTCCTGTCTTCGACGTTCCCTTCCGGTTTGTACAGTTCTTATCCTGCTCCAGAACATCTACTAACTGTTCGCTCATGCCACGCACAGGAACAAAATAAGAGAATAATTTCTTCTGTTCTTCTGTCAGGCCGGCTCTTGTACCGATTCCGCTCTGAGTTTCCAGATCATATCTTCCATGTACTACAAATCCTGTATCCATGGATAATGCATCTGAAATTTCATCCAGTGGCAACGGAGAAGTCTTACCTGTAGCGATCAGCTTTGCAGTTTCCTTTCTGCTCAACGGTGTCGTAGCCGACATGATATCAATTCCATCATCTTCGTCCGGAATCTCCCGATCATCCGGCTCTTCACTGTGCTTCGGATCTACCTTGAATTCATCTTCAAAATCAGGTGCATCTTCCTCGTCCGGTTCTTCGTCCGGTTCTTCTTCGTCTTCATAGTAGAATTCCTCATCATCTGCTAACTCATCATCATCCGATTCTTCATAATAAGCTTCATCGTCATCTTCATATTCGTCATCATAGATTTCATCTTCATACTCATCTTCATCATAGGATGTATATTCATCTTCTGAATCGTCGTCTTCGTAAGATTCATACTCATCTTCTTCTGAATCGTCGTCTTCGTAAGATTCATACTCATCTTCTTCTGAATCGTCATCTTCGTAAGATTCATACTCATCCTCTTCTGAATCGTCATCTTCGTAAGATTCATACTCATCTTCTTCTGAATCGTCGTCTTCATAGGACTCGTACTCATCCTCTTCATCCTCTGACTCTAAGAAGTCTTCATCTTCAAATAAATCTTCGTCTTCCTCCGGCAGATCATCTAAACGGAGAGATTCTGTCACTTCTCCCATATTTTCATGCGGTTCTTCCGGTGCTTTTTCTATCTCTTTTTCTTCTGGCAAAGACTCCTCTGCCGGAACTGCACCTTCAATTTCATCAATCAGCCGCTGAATATCAGGAGACAGGATTGGAGTATCTTCCGTAACCTCGTCTTCCGGCTCTTCTTCGTATATTTCCTCAGCATCCGCCTCAACGACATCTTCTGCTGATTCTTCAATCGGCTCTTCCTCGGCATCTTCTAATATATCTTCTGCTTCGTCTTCGTCCGGTTCTTCCTCGTACGTTTCTTCTACCGACTCATCATATACTTCTTCCTCGGCATCCTCAAGCAACGCCTCTGCTTCTTCCGAATCCCAGTCAGATAAAATCTCTTCAAAACTCAGCTCCTCTGCATCCGCTTCTTCAAAGGATTCTGTATCATCTTCCCAATCCTCAGCAGGTGAATCCTCCAGGAAGTCTTCCGCTTCTTCCATATCGAAGATCTCTTCTTCCGGTTCAGCCGGTTCTGCATCAGCAATTTTTTGCAGTTCTTCTTCTATTGTCCCTGTCTGTGTTTCTTCAATCGGCTCTGCCTCTTCGACTTCTTCCGCCTCTTCTTCAACCGGTTCTGCCTCTTCGACTTCTTCCGCCTCTTCTTCAACCGGCTCTGCCTCTTTGACTTTTTCCGCCTCTTCTTCAACCGGCTCTGCTTCTTCGACTTCTTCCGCCTCTTCTTCAACCGGCTCTGCCTCTTCAACTTCTTCCGGCAGCTCTTCTGCCACCAGATCTTCAAGATCCAGCTCTTCTGCGTCATCTTCCGTAATATCTGTTGTGATTTCTACAGGGATCCGCTCTGTCTTATCTGCCGCTTCTTCTGATACTTCTCCAGGAATAAGTTCCTTCATTCCGATTGGCACATCACCTGTATGCTTTTCCTGTGAAATCTGATTTACCATATCAAGATCCACGACCGACTCAATATCACCGATCGCACTCTCAAGATCAGAAATATCCGGCTCTTCATCCTCTGCCGCAGATACTTCCGGCTTGCGATGCAGTAACTGCTCCAATGCCTCATCCAGCCGCATTGTATCACCGATCTTTTTCTTTTCCGGCTTACGGACTGGTTTCTCTGAACTTTCTTCTTTTCCTGTATCCTGCTGTCCAATACTCTCAGGAATATCCTCAACCGGCTCTTCTGAAACAGCCTCTGAATGCTCCGTTGCTGCTTCATCCAAATGATCTTCCGGCTCTTCATTTTCTGCAACATACGTCTCAAGATCCGGAATCTCTTCCGTCTCACCGCCATTTTTTTCAAATCTGCGATTATACTTTTCCTGCTGCGAAGGTGTCAGTGGCTTATACTGCATCTTCAATTCCATTGCTTTATATACATATTTGCCTTCACTGAACCACAGGATCAGATCATCACATTCTTCCAGACATTCTGCCGTCATACCTGCTTCCTGATAAAGCTTTGCAAGTTCAAACGCCCATTCTTCAATATATTCTGCCTTCTTAAACTCTTCCAGTGCTTCAATCTGCTGCTCTAACGGAGCCCGCTGTGCCCGTAAGATCTGGTATCTCAGAATATGTCTGTTCGGATCTTTTGGTGCTAACTGCACAAACTCATCATAAAAATCTATTGCTTCATCTACATTCCCCGTCTTCAGTGCAAGAGAACTCAGACGATACAATACCTTCCGGCTTCCTTCTGCCCGATGATAAGCAATCTGCAAAATATCATAGCTTTTCTGATATTCACCGGTCTTTTCATAAATATCACTTACATTCGCAAGCATCATGGCATTGCGAACCCTTCTCCAGTCAATGGAGTCAGCAATCTCCTTTGCTTCCCCGTATTCTTCATTTTGCATAAGCTCTATCATTCGCTCTGACAGTTGCTTATATTCATATTTGTCCACCGCATTCACCTCATTATATTAATGTTTATTCGGTAACTCAAGATCTCTTCATGTCAATTTAACATAAGGCGATACTCTTTCATTAGTGTACCATACCATCTTCCCAATGTCAAAAAAATGCACCTCCAACTACCCTTGAAGATGCATTTTTTATAATATTTAATTTTCTCATTATTTTTATTTTATATTCTGGATCGAAGGTAAATCCTGATACGATTCCTGTAAGACCATTTTTCTTTTACAGCTACTGTTCCATGTTCCTTTACACATCGTTCAGTTCTGTATGTGGTAACTTTATTCAATATATCTGCAACTGCTTTATCTTTTTATTATGAATCTGGTCTTGTATTCTCTCCGTTCCATTTATTTTCATTCTTAATTTTTACCAGATCTGCGAATTAACTTTTGCTCAGGTCTCTTTCTTCACAGGAACCTGCAATCGCCGTACCACTGACATATTGATGAAATTCTGAAACTATACTGTCCATTGGTCCAACCTCCTGTTATCCGTTATTTTTAATCTAATCAGGCATCCGCTTCTTGTACCTTCTTAGTTAAATATCTTTTTTTGATGGTTTTATCTTAACACCCGGGCTTCTATTTGTCAATATATTTATCCGTTTTTTTCGTATTTTTTATTTATTTTTGTTTTTATATATAATTGTTTGAATTTTCAGTTAATTCGTTCTTGCATATCTACGCCTTAATCCTCTGCTGTCAGCTTTTCTTTTACTTTCAAAATTCTTCTGACCGATTCATCAATTCTTTCTTCTGTTAAAGTTCCATTCTGAACAGCCTCTAAAATTCCCTGATATGCCTCCTGAAAATTTTCCGGCATCAAAAGCATATCCCCACCAGCCTCTATAACTTTAACCGAGACCTCTGCCGAAGAATAATGCTGTGAAATTGCCCCCATATTCAATGCATCCGTAATTACAATTCCATCAAATCCCATTTTTTCTCTTAATACATCCGTAATCATAATTTTAGACAGGGAAGAAGGCGTATTGTCTCCTGTCACATTCGGTACTGAAATATGCCCTGCCATAATAATGGCAATATGATTTTCAATGGCATTCTGAAAAGGAACCAGTTCCTGCTGCTCCAGTTCTTCCAACGACTTGTCTGTATAAGCATATCCCTCATGTGTATCTCCGGCTGTTGCCCCATGCCCCGGGAAATGCTTGATTACTCCATACACATTTTCCTCATGCAGCCCATCCAGTACTTTTTGCGACAACGCAGCAACTTTTGCACTGTCATTTCCGAATGATCTTTTTTTAACAACTGTATTTTCCGGGTTAGTAAGAACATCCCCTACCGGTGCATAATCCAGATTGAAACCTAATTCTGCCAGATAACTGCCAATCGTCTGTCCTATTTCGTAAGCTCTTTCCTCATCTGTAACTTCGCACATATCTTCAACAACAGAAACATTCGAGATTCCGCTGCCTGCAACTCTTGCTACAGTTCCACCTTCTTCATCTACACTCAGAAAAATCGGGATTCCACTCTGCTCTGTACTGTACGACTGCGTAGTGTGAAGCATATCTGATAATTGTTGTCTGTCCTCGATATTCCCTGCAAAATAAATCATGCCACCAACCGGATACTGTTCCAGGCATCTTTTTGTCGTGTCTCCCGCTGCCGTTACCTTTCCCATTCCGGTCAATGCTTCCGGCGTAATGATAAATAACTGAGCCACTTTTTCTTCCAATGTCATCCCGGAAATTTTTTCTTCTACCCAGTCAGGCTTCTTCTGTTCCTTTTTATCGGTTGTAGTCTGCTCCACTTTTTCCGTCTTCCCAGCGTATTTTCCGGTTGGGGAAGATTCTTTCATATTCACAAATTTAATACACAATATTAATAGAAGGGCTGCAGCCAGCAGAAAACTTCCGCCGACCACAGCAATAATTTTTTTACTCTTCATATTTAATTCCTGAAATTAACAAATTTCCGCACCTGCAGGCATCTCTTTCTCCGGTGTCATCAGTGCCAGATTTCCATCTGCATCCTCAGCACAGAGTAACATTCCCTCTGAAAGAACTCCGGCAAGCTTCGCAGGTTTCAGGTTGACGAGAACCATAACCTTCTTTCCTACCATCTCTTCCGGCGTATAATATGCCTTAATTCCTGATACGATCTGCTTTACCTGACTTCCGATCTTTACCTGGGAGCATAAAAGTTTTTTCGACTTTTTGACTGCTTCGCAGGCGATGATCTCTCCTACCTGGAACTGCATTGCACCAAACTGCTCGAATGTGATCTCTTCTTTTGGCTCAAGATCAATGACTGCTTCTTCTTTCTTTTCTTCTTTTTTCGGATGAAGTTCCTCTACTTTTTTCAGAATTTCTTCCAGATCCATTCTTTGGAACAGAATTTCCGGTTTTTCTGTCACATGACCATTTCCAAGCTGCTCAAGGATCTTTTTGCTTGTAGATGGCATATATGGCTCAAGAAGTCTTGCACCCTCTGAAATACCCTGGATCAGATTCCATAATACAGTAGACAGACGATCTTTCTTTGACTCATCTTTTCCAAGTACCCATGGTGTAGTCTCATCAATATATTTGTTGCAGCGTTTAAACAGATTGAAGATTTCTGTGATCGCATCTGCCACACGCAGATCTTTCATCTTTTCAGCTACTGCCTTTGCAGTATTCTCTACGACTGCCTTCAGGTCAGCATCCACTTCTTCTGCCACGCCTGTATCTGTCACTGTTCCGCCAAAATACTTATTTGTCATGGAAATTGTACGGTTTACAAGGTTTCCAAGCGTATTGGCAAGATCTGAGTTCAGACGCTCTACCATCAGCTCCCAGGAAATCACTCCATCGTTCTCAAACGGCATCTCATGGAGTACAAAGTAACGAACCGCATCCACTCCAAAGAAATCAACCAGCTCATCCGCATAAAGCACATTTCCTTTAGACTTGCTCATCTTTCCGTCTCCCTGAAGCAGCCACGGATGTCCAAATACCTGCTTTGGAAGTGGAAGATCCAGTGCCATCAGGAAGATTGGCCAGTAGATCGTATGGAAACGGATGATATCTTTTCCGATCAGATGAAGGTCTGCAGGCCAGAGTTTGTTAAACTGCTCAGTACTATTTCCCTCTGCATCATATCCGATTCCTGTAATATAGTTTGTCAGAGCATCCAGCCATACATACACAACATGCTTTGGATCAAAATCAACCGGGATTCCCCACTTAAATGATGTTCTTGATACACACAGATCCTGCAGTCCCGGGAGAAGGAAGTTATTCATCATCTCATTCTTACGGGATACCGGCTGGATAAACTCCGGAT
>OGEU01002163.1_pt1 | contig 14686 bp, 9 predicted proteins | sample 1570651 | NCBI WGS metagenome assembly OGEU01 (sample SAMEA2582129, study PRJEB24529) | metagenome | biome: Human gut stool | place: China | collected 2011 | reverse complement strand
ATACGTTATGATGGCATGGCGTATTGCCTACTGTAAGGTATATTATCCTCTTGCTTACTATGCGGCATATTTCTCGATCCGTGCGACGGGATTTAACTACGAGATCATGTGTCAGGGCAAGGAGCGTCTTGAATATTTTTACAAGGATTACACGCGGAGAAAGGATTCACTCTCCAAAAAGGAGCAGGATACCTACCGCGATATGAAGATCGTGCAGGAGATGTATGCCAGAGGGTTTGATTTTACGCCGATCGACGTGTACCGCGCAAAGCCGGATCGTTTTCAGGTGATTGACGGCAAACTCATGCCGGCGTTAAACACGATCGACGGTATGGGTGACAATGCTGCGATTGCGGTTGCCGAGGCGGCAAAGGATGGCAAGTTTCTGTCCAAGGACGACTTCAGGCAGCGCACCAAGGCGACCAAGACGGTCATCGACCTTATGGCAGATCTGGGGCTGCTCGGCGAACTGCCGGAGTCGAACCAGCTGTCGCTGTTTGATTTTGCATAAAAGCAGAAAAAAGGCGGTTATCTTTGGGATAACCGCCTTTAAAATTACAGTAGGGAAGAGCGCAAAAAAATAACATCTGAATCAGCAGGACTGAAACAGATGTTATTACTTTTTCCTAAGCTCTTTCTACTTTGCCGGACTTTAAACAGGAAGCACATACATATAACTTCTTCGGTGTTCCGTTCACTTTACAGCTGACACGCTTGATGTTCGACTTCCACATTCTATTTGATCTTCTATGAGAATGGCTCACGTTGTTACCGAAATGAGCGCCCTTTCCACAAACTGCACATTTTGCCATGATTTTGCACCTCCTTGCATATTTTATCCTGGTGATGCAGGACTTGCCCGCACATTCTACAGGTAAAACCTGTATAGCATACAGGCTCACAACATGATTATTCTATCAGAAGAAAGTACATATTGCAAGCAAAATTTAAAAAAAATATAAAATTCAAAAAACAGGGCTATGAATTTGTGCAAAAAGCGGTTATAATAGCAATAAACTAGCGTTAATATGGCTTTGAAAGGAGCATCGTATTATATGAATGGACATATGGAGACCCAGTTGGGCAAGGTTACAATAGATCCGGAAGTGATCGCAACGTATGCAGGATCGGTTGCAGTGGAATGTTTTGGAATTGTCGGTATGGCTGCAGTCAACATGAAGGACGGTCTGGTGAAGCTTTTAAAGAAGGATTATCTCACGCACGGCATCAATGTCGTCATTGATGAGGAGAACAAGATCACGATCGATTTTCATGTGATCGTATCTTACGGCGTCAGCATCATCACGGTATCCGATAATCTGATCGAGACGGTAAAATATAAGGTCGAGGCGTTTACCGGAATGGAAATTAAGAAAATGAACATCTACGTCGAAGGCGTACGAGTGATTGATTAAGGAGGATTTTTGAGGTGGAGATCACTACGATAAATGCCGAGGCTCTCGCAAAAGCGTTTCTGGCCGGAGCGAAAAACTTGGAAGCAAAGAAAGAGTGGATCAACGAACTGAATGTATTCCCGGTTCCAGATGGAGATACCGGTACCAACATGTCGATGACGATCATGTCTGCCGCGAAGGAAGTGGCGGCGATGGCAGAGCCGGACATGAAGTCGCTTGCAAAGGCAATTTCCTCCGGTTCCCTCCGCGGAGCGAGAGGTAATTCCGGCGTCATTCTTTCCCAGCTGTTTCGCGGGTTTACCAAGGTTATTGCAGAGTATGATGAGATTGATGTGCAGGTATTGTCCGATGCGTTTGAGAAGGCAGTGGAGACCGCATACAAGGCGGTTATGAAGCCGAAGGAAGGTACGATTCTTACGGTTGCCAAAGGAATGGCGGTACGTGCGGTAGAACTGAGTGAGGAGGAGACGACCGATCTGCTTGCGTTCTGCGAGGAAGTCATCAAAGAGGGTGATCATGTCCTTAGCATGACGCCGGATATGCTTCCGGTATTAAAACAGGCGGGAGTTGTGGATTCCGGCGGACAGGGTCTGATGCAGGTGATGAAGGGTGCGCTTGACTCCCTGCAGGGCAAGGAGATCGATTACTCGATTGAGACACCGGAGAAGCAGCCGGCGGCCGAGACGGGAAGTGCTTCCTACAACATTGAGGCACAGGCGGCGCAGGAGATCAAGTTTGCGTACTGTACCCAGTTTTTGATTATGTTGGAGAAGCCGATTTCCACAAGACAGGAGACGGAGTTCAAAGAGTACTTAGAGAGCATCGGTGATTCGATCGTTGTTGTTGCTGATGACGAGATTGTAAAGGTGCATGTGCACACGAACGATCCGGGACTTGCAATGCAGCGGGGACTGACTTACGGAAGCCTTACGACGATCATCATTGAGAATATGAAGTTAGAGCGTGACGAGAAGATCTCTGCACTCAAGGAAAAGGAGATGCAGTCGGAGACTATCGAGGACGTGGAGAAGCAGCTGAAGGGCGAGGAGGCTCCAAAAGAGCAGGAACCGCCGAAGGAGATGGGCTTTATCTCTGTCAGCATCGGCGACGGTATCAATGAGATCTTTCAGGGACTTGGCGTGGACTACATTATTGAGGGCGGACAGACGATGAACCCGAGCACCGAGGATATGTTAAACGCCATCGAAAAAGTGAACGCGAAGAATATCTTTATTCTTCCGAATAACAAGAATATTATTCTCGCAGCCAATCAGGCAGCCTCTCTTGTGGAGGACAAAAAGATCATCGTGATCCCGACCAAGACGATCCCGCAGGGAATCACGGCGCTCATCAACTATATTCCGGACAGCACACCGGAGGAGAATGCAGAGCGCATGAGCGAGGAGCTTGGCACGGTAAAGACCGGTCAGGTGACCTATGCGGTGCGCGATACCGTGATCGATGACAAGGAGATCAAGCAGGATGATTTTATGGGCATCGGCGATCAGGGAATCCTTGCCGTTGGGAAGGAGCTTGAGGCTACGGTGTTGGATATGATCGAACAGCTCATCGATGAGGATTCGGCGATTGTCAGCATCTACTACGGGGAGGATGCCAGGGAAGATGCAGCGAATGCGATCGGTGAAAAGATCACAGAGGCGCATCCGGATGTCGAGGTGGAAGTCCACTATGGCGGACAGCCGATCTATTATTACGTGATCTCCGTCGAGTAAGACGAAAAGTGTAAATAACATAAGCACAGGCAGGGCTGCTGCACGGACATCGCTTGAGGCGGTTGACGGTGCGGCAGCCTTTTTCTAAAGGAAACAGAGTATGAATCAGAGTACATCCATAATAGAGATCAAGGGAATCGGGGAAAAGACAGCCGCCCTGTTCCAGAAATTAAATATCGAAACGGTGGGGGATCTGCTGCTTCATTATCCGAGGACGTATGTGCAGTTCCCGGTAGCAAAAGAGGTGGCGGAGGTCACGGACGGCGAGACGGCGGCGGTACTCGGCAGGGTGAGAAAGACACCCGTTGTGAGACGCACGAGAAGCATGCCGGTCACGGTGACGACCATCGGCACGGATGAGGCGGAACTTGAACTGGTGTGGTTTCGGATGCCATACATCAAAAGCCAGCTTGCACCGGGCAATACCTATGTATTTTACGGGAAGGTGGCGCGCAAAGGCAGCCGTCTTGTGATGGAGCAGGCAGCCATCTATTCCGGGGAAGCGTACGCCGCCATGGAGCAGGCATTTTTGCCGGTGTATGGTCTGACCGGAGGAATCTCGAACAATCTGGTCACAAAGACCGTGCGCTCGGTGCTCGGCAGAGAAGAACTGTTTAAGGAATATCTGCCCCGGGAGATCCGCAGCCGCTACAAACTCTGTGAGTACAATTATGCGATCAAAGAGATTCATTTTCCGGAAAATATGGACACGCTGATCGCGGCGCGCAACCGTCTCGTGTTCGATGAGTTTTTCCTCTTTATTTTAAATATGCAGTACCACAAGGAGAAGCGGATCAAGGAAGCCAACGAATTTGAATTCCGGGAGGATTCCTTTACCGATGAGCTGATTGCCAGGCTGCCGTATGAGCTGACCGGCGCGCAGAAGCGGGCGCTCTCGGAAGTGAAGCGCGATATGCGAAGCCCTTATGTCATGCAGCGGCTGATTCAGGGAGATGTCGGTTCCGGAAAGACGATCATAGCGTTCCTGGCGATGGCAGATGCCGCGCACAATGATTACCAGTCGGCGATCATGGCGCCGACGGAAGTGCTTGCCAGACAGCACTATGAGACGTTTCAGAAGCTGTGTGAAGAGTTTGGATTAAAGATTCCGGTGGTGCTTCTCACCGGCTCCATGACGGCGCGTCAGAAGCGCATGGCATACGAGGCGCTGCAGCTTTATCCCAATGCGATGGTGGTCGGAACACACGCGCTGATCCAGGAGCGCGCCATCTACGATAACCTGGCGCTCGTCATCACGGATGAGCAGCACCGCTTCGGCGTCCGCCAGCGGGAAATATTTGCGGAAAAGGGCAGACATCCGCATATTCTGGTGATGAGCGCCACACCGATCCCCAGAACGCTCGCCATTATCCTGTATGGGGATCTGGACATCTCGGTGGTGGATGAGGTGCCTGCAAAGCGTCTTCCGGTCAAAAACTGCGTGGTCAATACGGGCTATCGGAACAAGGCGTATGCATTTATCGAAAATGAGGTCAAAAACGGGCATCAGGCATACGTGATCTGTCCTCTGGTGGAGGAAGTCGAGGGTATGGAGACGGAGAATGCCACGGACTACGTCAAGAAGCTCCGGCAGATTTTCCCGGAGGAGATCCAGCTCGGACTGCTGCACGGGCAGATGAAACCGGCGCAGAAGAACAAAGTCATGGAGGCATTTATGAAAAATGAGGTGCAGGTGCTGGTGGCGACCACGGTCGTGGAAGTCGGCGTCAATGTGCCGAATGCCACGGTCATGATGATCGAAAATGCGGAGCGGTTCGGCCTGGCGCAGCTTCACCAGCTCCGCGGCCGTGTGGGAAGAGGCGATGCGCAGTCCTACTGTATTATGGTCAACTGTTCGAGCGCAAAGACGGCGGAGCGCAGACTTAAGATCTTAAATGATTCCAATGACGGATTTCGGATTGCAAGCGAGGACTTAAAACTGCGGGGGCCGGGGGATTTCTTCGGGATCCGTCAGTCCGGCGAACTGCAGTTTGCACTTGGCGACATCTATCAGGATGCTGCCGTGCTGCGGGATGCATCGGAGGCGGTCGGCGAACTGCTTGCAGAAGATCCGGATCTTATATTCGGTGAGCATGAGAACCTGCGGCATTATCTTGAAGCTTTCCTTATGCGTGAACAGAATCAGATGAGCTTATAATTTCACACATAAAACGGGACCGGTGCAAGCGCCGGTCCCGTCTTTTTCTTTGGTATTTTTTCTCTTTCTCGGAATGTCTGCAACGGGCGGGTTACTTGCCTGCCATCTGCTTTTCCTGTGCCTCAATCATTTTCTTGACCATATAACCGCCGACAGAACCATTCTGTCTGGAGGTAAGATCTCCGTTGTAGCCGTCCTTTAACGGCACGCCGATCTCGCTCGCCACTTCGTACTTGAAGCGGTCCAGTGCACTTTTTGCCTCAGGGATTGCTGCTCTGTTAGATGAACGATTTGCCATGATTGTTTCCTCCTTTGGTGTGTTAATGATCCTTTGTTATCATTGTTATGATCACTTTGTCTGTCTTAGACTTTTGGGTCACAGACTTCGTCTGAACTTGCGCCATCTGCGTTTGTTCAGGAATAGTATGTGAGAATTTAAGAGAGATAAACATGCAGTTTTTGTCAAAAAAACAGGAAAAAGCTTCCATTTTTTGTACAGGCTTCCCTGCGGTTTGGCTCTTGCAATCTTGCGGGACTATGATATAATGTGAAAAAAGTTAGTTAAAACTAACAGCTGCCTGCAAAAAGGAAACAGGAATATTCCTGCATGGGGATGTTCCGGAAAGAGGAGATTATGTCGGAGGAAGAAAAGAAATTTCTGGAAATTGTTGATCTGAAAAAGGGATTTGGAAGCGGCGAGACACGGCAGGAGGTATTGCGCGGGATGAACTTTTCCGTGGCGAAGGGAGAGTTCTGCGTGCTGCTCGGACCGTCCGGCTCCGGGAAATCGACGCTGCTCAATATTATCGGAGGCATTGACAATGCGGATTCCGGTTATATCTCGATCGGCGGTGATAAGCTGGAGGAGATGAGTGAGAAGAAACTAACGCAATACCGGCGCAAGCATCTCGGTTATGTCTTTCAGATGTATAACCTGATCGGGAATCTGAACGTAAAGGAAAATATCGAGGTCGGCGCGTATCTGTCCGATCATGCGCTGGATATTGATGAACTGTTACATACGCTGGGACTTTATGAGCACAGATACAAGCTCCCGAATCAGCTCTCCGGCGGTCAGCAGCAGAGAGTATCCATCGGAAGGGCGATCGTCAAGAACCCGGATATTCTGCTCTGTGATGAGCCGACGGGCGCACTCGATTATCATACGTCCAAAGAGATCTTAAAGCTGATCGAGGATGTGAATATAAAATACGGCAATACGGTTATTATGGTTACGCACAATGAGGCGATCCGACATATGGCAGATCATGTGATCAAGCTGCGCGACGGGGAAGTACGTCACAATGAGATCAACACGGATAAAGTTTCAGCGGCAGATCTGGAATGGTAAGGAGTGTGACCGGCATGAAGAAGAAAAAGACAAGAAATCCGCTGATCAGACGCATACCGAGGGAACTGGCGGGAGACTGGAGAAAATATCTGCTCGTGAGCCTGTTCCTCATTTTGACAATCGGCTTTGTATCGGGAATGTACGTTGCCAACGAGAGCATGATGAAGGCTGCAGATGAGGGAGTCACGAAATATAAGCTGGAGGACGGACATTTTGAACTGAATGAGGAGGCGGATCAGACACTGCTCGCTGCGATTGCCACGGGAGAGAAAGCGGATGTAAAGCAGTATTACACGGACAAGGCAAAGCGTGAGCTGGATGAGAAGTTTGACGGTGAATTTGAGGACAAGTTCAAGGACGAATTCGACAGCCAGTTCAAGGAGGAATTTGACCGCAAATTCAATGCGGAATTTCAGACACAGTTCGACCAGACATTTGCGACGCAGGTAAAACAGACACTGCTGGCACAGGGGATGGATGAGACCATGGCTGCAGCGATGCTAGATACGGCGGTGGCGCAGGCAAAGCAGGCGGGAAGTTATCAGCAGGTCTACGATGCCGCTTACGAGAGCGCGTATCAGAAAGCCTACGATACCGCCTATGACGAGGCGTATGGGAAGGCACATGACGAGGCGTACGAGAAGGCTTACGACGAAGCCTGGGACAAGATTCTGGATGAAATTGACGAAAAATATCAAAAGGCGGAAGACAAATATGAATTGAACGATCCTGATTTTGCGGCGGTACCGGTAAATATATCCGAGAATTTCTATCGCAATGAGGAGGAGGATCACGACGGCGACGGCACCTCGGACGGAACCGTCCGCGTCTATCAGAAGACAGATGACATCAATCTGGCATGTCTGATGGAAGGAAGCTTCCCGGCATCTTCCGATGAGATTGTGGTGGACCGCATGCATGCGGACAATGTCGGCATTGCGGTGGGAGATACCATAACGGTCCAAGGAGAGGCGTATCGTGTCGTGGGACTGATCGCCTATGTCAACTATGCCACACTGCATGAAAAAAGTACGGATCTGATGTTTGACGCGCTAAAATTCAATGTGGCGATGGTGACGGAAGACGGATTTGCGCGCCTGCACGAGAAGGTGCACTATGATTATGCATGGAACTATGTGACAGAGCCGGCGGATGAGGCAGCAGAAAAAAATCTGTCGGATGATTTTATGAAAGCCCTGCTGACGCAGGTGGTTGTCGCGGATGCGGAGCTTGAGGATTATGTACCGGAATATGCGAACCCTGCCATTCATTTTGCGACGGATGATATGGGATCTGACGAGGCGATGGGCGGTGTGCTGCTCGATATTCTGATTGTGATTATCGCTTTTATTTTTGCCATTACAATCAGCAATACGATAGCCAGGGAGTCGTCCACGATCGGAACACTCCGCGCTTCGGGTTACACGCGCGGGGAACTGGTGGCGCATTATCTGTCGATGCCGGTCATTGTGACGCTCGTCGCGGCGCTGATCGGAAACATTCTCGGATATACGGTGTTCAAAAATGTTGTGGTTTCGATGTACTATAACAGCTACAGTCTTCCGACCTACGAGACGATATGGAATCCGGATGCGTTTATCAAGACGACGCTGATTCCGCTGATTCTGATGTTTGTTGTGAACCTTGTGGTGATTGCGCGGATGATGCGCCATACGCCGTTACAGTTTTTGCGGCATGATTTAAAGAAGACAAAGTGTAAAAAGGCGATGCGCCTGCCAAGATTTAAGTTTTTGAGCCGTTTCCGTCTGCGCGTCATGTTTCAGAATATGGCAAATTATGCGGTCCTTTTTGTCGGGATATTTTTCTGCATGGTCATGCTGGCGATGGCGGTCGGCATGCCGGATACGCTCGGCTACTATAAGGAGAACGCCAAGGATCTGATGTTCGCAAAGTATCAGTATATGCTTGCGTCCTGGGAGGATGAGGACGGTGACATCATCACGACAAAGGAGCCGGATGCGGAAAAATTCAGCATGACCTCTCTCTTAAGGAAGAGTGATACACTTGACGAGGAGGTATCCGTCTACGGTATTTCTGATAACAGTCAGTATGTGAAGATCGACGATCTTAATCACTTAAAAGAGAACGAGGCATATATTTCCGCCTCCTATGCAGACAAATACGATGTGGATGTGGGCGACGAGATCACACTGGATGAAAAGTACGAGAATCAGCAGTATACCTTCCGGGTGGCGGGCATTTTTGACAAGTCCCAGAGCATTGCCGTATTTCTGCCGATTGAAAATTACCGGGAGGTATTTGAGCAGGATGCGGATGCGTTTGGCGGCTATTTCTCAGACACGGAGATTACGGACATTGCGGAGGAAAATATCGCGACGGTAATTACGGAGCAGGACATCACGAAAATGTGCGATCAGCTGGATCACTCGATGGGATCGTATATGAGCTATTTCCAGATCTTATGCATCCTGCTGTCTGCGGTGTTAATTTATCTTCTCACAAAGATCATCATTGAGAAGAATGAGACGGCAATTTCCATGACAAAGATCTTAGGCTATGAGAACCGGGAGATTGCTAGCATTTATCTGCTGTCGACCACGATTGTTGTGATCGTGGCGGATGCAATCTGCGTGGTGCTTGGCGCGCTCGTGATGAATGCCGCCTGGAAAGTGATCATGTACAGTTACAGCGGATGGTTTTCTTTTGTCATTCTTCCGGCGGGCTATGTGAAAATGTTCGCGTTTGTTCTGATCGGTTATCTGATCGTGATGGTGTTTGACTTTATGCGGATCAGGAAAATTCCGATGGATCAGGCATTAAAAAATGTCGAGTGACATCCGCCCGGGGAAAAGAGAGGGATATCTATTGCATAGTTTCCGAAATTCTTCTATAATCAAGGGGATGTTTTTTGAAAAATCCCCGAGATAAAGGAGCAGAACATGGACAAAATAGAAATCTATATTGACGAATTACTGGAGAAGAGTACCCCGGATCGCCCGATCTGGAATATTGAGAAGATTCTGCAGGGCTTAAAGTCCACCTGGAATTACATAGACGGATGCATGATCAAGGCGATTCTTGAAATGTACGCGATCACAAAAGACGAGAAATATTTTCGCTTTGCCGACAACTTTATCGACTGCAAGGTCAGAGAGGACGGATCGATTGAGGGCTATTCGGTAGAAGAATTAAATATTGACAATGTCAATGCGGGAAAAACCCTGTTTGAGCTCTACGATCTGACCGGAAAAGAAAAATACCGGAAGGCGATCGATCTTGTATACAGCCAGATTGAGCAGATGCCGCGCACGGCAGAGGGAAATTTCTGGCACAAGAATATTTACCCGAATCAGGTCTGGCTGGACGGACTGTATATGTGTCAGCCGTTTTATATGGAGTATGAGACGAGATTTCATGAGAAGAAGAATTATGACGATATTTTCCGCCAGTTTTTCAATGTGGTGGAGCATATGCGCGATCCGAAGACCGGACTGTACTATCATGCTTATGATTCTTCCAGAGAGATGTTCTGGTGCGACAAGGTGACGGGGTTAAGCCAGAATTTCTGGCTGCGTGCGCTCGGATGGTATTCCATGGCGCTTCTTGACACGTTGGACAAGGCGGATGCGTCGGTGGGAGAGCCGTATGAGCGCCTGAAGAAGGTGTTTGTGGATCTGATGGACGCCATGTTAAAGTATCAGGACGCCAGCGGCATGTGGTATCAGGTTGTGAATTTTGGAGGCATGGAGAAGAATTATCTGGAGACCAGCGGAAGCTCGATCATGGCATACGCGCTGCTTAAGGGTGTGCGCCTGGGCTTTCTGCCGGAGAACTATCAGACATACGGTGCAAAGGCATTCCACGGCATCTGTGAGAAATATCTCTCCGAGGATGCGGACGGAAGCCTGCACTTGGACGGCATCTGCTTAGTTGCCGGACTTGGCGGAAAACAGATGCGCTCCGGCACCTACGATTATTATATGTCGGAGCCGGTGGTAAAAGATGATGCAAAGGGCGTCGGCCCGTTCCTGCTCGCTTATACTGAGATGCGCAGAGCAGGACTGATCGAAGCCTAGGGCGCTTTTACTCGATCAGGGTCAGCCCGGAGATGTCCGGGTGAATGGTCAGAGAATAATTGGTATAGTATACAACAAAGCCGGGCGCGCTGCCGTTCGGCTTTTTTACGTTCTTTTTCTGGAGATAGTCAATCTCAATCTTGTCGTTGTCCCTGCCTTTGGAATAATAACCGGCGAGTTTTCCGGCTTCCTCAAAGACGCGGTCCGGCAGTTCGTCGTTGCCGGATTTTACGATGACGTGGGAGCCGGGCATTCCTTTGGCGTGAAACCACCAGTCGTTGCCGGTGGCAAATTTAAACGTCAGTTCCTCGTTCTGGTAATTGTTCTTCCCGACATAGATGTCATACCCGTCGGAGGAGCGGTAGTGGAACGGTTTGCTCTTACTCTTGGCCTTCTTGTCGGTGCGCTTCCTGCGGATATAGCCGTATTCGATCAGCTCTTCCTTGATCTGCACGAGATCGTCTTCCGTGAGTGCAATATCGAGCGAGGTTGCGATGCTCTCCAGGTGTTCGATCTCGGCGCGCGTCTCCGCGGTCAGATCCGTGAGGGCTTCATACGTGCGCTTTAACTTATTGTATTTGTCGAAATATTTCTGGGCATTCGCCTTGGCATCAAGCATCGGGTCGAGCGGAATCTTGATCATCTCGTTGGTGTAGTAATTGAGTGCCTCCAGTTCCTTTGCACCTTCCGCAAGCCCGTAGCCGTAAGTGTGGATCAGCTCGCCGTATACCTTATATTTGTCACGCTTTTCCGTGTCCTTTAACTGCTTTTCCTGCAGCTGGTATTTCTTGCGGCTGCGGTCTAAGGCGGTGGCGACAATCCGGCGCAGGTCGACGGACTTCTGCCGGATGCGCGTGTAGACGTTGCGTGAAGCGTAATACTGTTCCAGGACCGCTGAGATCGAAGAAAAGTGCTGCATCGTGTATTCGCTTCCGTTTGCAGCGGCACCGGTGGAATTTGTGGCTTCCGCGGCATCGTCGCTGCCGACATATTCGGTCAGACGGAAGCAGGAAAATTCGACCGGCTCCCTGTCGCGGGTAATGATGTTCGGCTCGTAGCGGTGCTCTTTTACGTCCTCCATCAGCCAGGCAAAGTTGTGATAGAGATGCTTTTTGGCATCCGGGGTAAGCGAATCCACGGACATGTCGCCGTCGATGGAGGCGCGGTGGCAGATTTCGTTAGCGACGAGGGGGCTGACACCGGTAAAGGAGGTGTAGAGCGCCTTTGCGATCGGAAGCGGCTTTTTCATGGCGCTGTCAAAAAAAGTCTCCTCCGTGACCTCCAACGGATTCAGACGGTCATCCTGCGTTGCGGGAATGCAGTAGGTGCGTCCCGGCAGAACTTCACGCAGAGAACTCATCGCCGCCGATACGTGTTTGATGCTGTCGATGATTCTGCCGTTCGCATCGCAGAAAATGATATTGCTCCGCTTGCCCATCAGCTCCACGATCAGGGTTTTCTGACACAGGTCGCCCATCTCGTCCAAGTGCTCGATCTTGAAGTTGATGATGCGCTCCATGTGTGGCTGGCTGATCTCCACGATCCGTCCGTTTGCGATATGCTTGCGCAGAAGCATGCAGAAATTCGGCGCGGTGAGCGGACTCGGTTTATTGGTGCCGGTCAGATATAAAAACGGCAGGGAAGCGCTCGCCGACATGGCAAGGCGGTACTGACCGTTAGATCCTTTTAAGGTGAAGAGCAGCTCGTCGGTTTCCGGCTGCGCGATTTTGCTGATTTTGGCATTCAGAATCGTGTTGTTTAATTCGTATACTAAATTGGATATGACAAATCCGTCAAAAGCCATGATGTTTGTACTCCTTCATAAATAATGTGAATCCATTATAGTAGAAAACGCCGCAAAATACAAATGGAAAGAGGAGGCGGGGAGTTAGAAAAAACAAACTTGGTCTTTACAATTCGGCTTAGGGAAGGTAAATTAAGAGAGGGATTTTATAACCCTTATTTTATGCGGTGCGACCGAAAACGGGGACACCGGACAGGAGGTTATCTATGGCAAGAGAATTACCAAAAAGAAGTGAGGTAAAAGAGGAATATACATGGGATGTAAGTGCGATGTATGCTTCTAAAACAGCATGGGAGGCAGATCTTAAGGAAGTGGATGCGATCGTTTCTGATCTCGCAAAGTTAGAGGGCAGTGTTATGGCTTCCGCAGAGAAGCTTCTTGCGGCGCTGGAGCTTGGCGCGCGTGCAGAGCAGAAGATCGATCTGGCGTTTAATTATGCGGAGCGCCTGTTTGACCAGGATCAGAAGAACACCGAGCATCAGGCAATGTCGCAGAAAATGTACGGTGTTATGACGGATTATCAGAGCCGCACGGCATTTGTTGTACCGGAGATTCTGGCAGCCGACAAAGCGACGCTTGCACAGTATTTTGCTGAAAATAAGAAACTGGAACTCTACCGCGGACTGGTAGATGAGATCCTGCGCACCAAAGAGCATGTCCTTTCGTCGGAGATGGAAAAACTGGTGGCGATGACAGGAGAGATGGCACAGACGCCGGAGCAGGTATACTCCATCATCAACAATGCGGATCTGATCTACCCGGAGATCGAGGATGAAAACGGGGAGAAGGTGCGCCTTTCCCACGGCAATTTTGTGCCGTTCGAGGAATCGGGCGACCGCCGCGTCAGAAAAGATGCGTTTGAAGCTTTTTACAGCATCTACAAACAGTTTGCCGGAACGATTGCCGGACTTTACAACGGACAGGTAAAGCAGCAGATTTTCTATGCGAAGGCGAGAAATTATGCGTCTACGCTGGAAGCGGCAGTCGATGCGAACAATGTGCCGGCGAAGGTTTACCGCAATCTGGTGGAGACCGTAAATGCCAACATGGACAAGATGCACCGCTATGTAAGTCTTAGAAAGAGGCTCCTTGGCGTTGACGAGCTTCATATGTATGATATCTATACTCCCATTATTTCCGGCGCTGCCAGAAATATCCCCTTCGAGGAAGCAAAGGAAACAGTTTTAAAGGCTCTGGCTCCTTTGGGGGAGGATTATCTTTCTGTAGTAAGAAAGGGCTTCAACGAGCGCTGGATCGATGTTTATGAGAACCAAGGCAAGAGAAGCGGCGCATACAGCGCAGGCAGCTATGCCACCCATCCTTATGTACTGTTAAATTACAGTGGCTCCTTAGACAGTATGTTTACTCTGGCTCATGAGATGGGACACGCTATGCATTCCTACCTTTCCAATTCCACCCAGCCCTATATCTATTCCAATTACAAGATTTTTGTAGCTGAGGTAGCCTCCACCTGCAACGAGGTACTTTTGATGGAGTATCTGCTCAAGAACACCACGGACAAGAAGGAGCGTGCTTATCTGTTAAATCACTATATGGACAGCTTCAAGGGCACTGTTTACCGTCAGACCATGTTTGCAGAGTACGAAATGATCACCAACCAAATGGCAGAGAGCGGTGAAAGCCTTACTGCTGAGGCGCTGGATAAGGTATATCATGACTTAAACTGCAAGTATTACGGACCTGACATGGTATCCGATCCGGAGATTGCCGTAGAATGGGCCAGAATCCCTCATTTCTACTACAATTTCTATGTATATCAGTATGCTACCGGTTATACCTCCGCAGTGGCTATTGCCCGTAACATCTTAAAAAATGGCGCTCCTGCTGTGGAAGCCTACAAGCGTTTCCTTTCCGGCGGCTGCTCACAGTCCCCTGTTGAGCTATTAAAGATCGCAGGTGTAAATCTGGAAACACCCAAGCCCATTCAGGATGCCCTTGACGTCTTTGGAGACATTGTCAAGGAAATGGAAGCTCTGATTTAAGCTAGCTTTTGCTATTCCGATAAAACAGCATTCAAAAAAGCTCCCTGCCTGGAATCATGGATGAAAATCCATCTTCCTGATAGGGAGCTTCTTTATTGTATAGCATCCACTTTTAATTATATCTGCTTTCTTACCACTGCATATTCGTCATCTAGTCGGAAGTA
>OGEU01002157.1_pt1 | contig 14740 bp, 7 predicted proteins | sample 1570651 | NCBI WGS metagenome assembly OGEU01 (sample SAMEA2582129, study PRJEB24529) | metagenome | biome: Human gut stool | place: China | collected 2011 | reverse complement strand
GGGAATTGCTCGAAGAGACCGGCTACGGCAACGGAAATTGGAGCGAACTGATGGGAATAGGCGTCAATCCGAGCACCCACACCAACCTGACTTATTGCTATCTTGCCACAGATGTAGAGTCAGTCATGGCACAACATCTGGAAGACACGGAAGACCTCAGCGTCCACCTTCTGACTCTCGACGAAGTAAAAGAATTGTTGCTAAACGACCAGATCAAACAAGCGCTCCATGCCGCCCCACTTTGGAAATACATGGCGATGAATCATTTGATCTGAGATATTTCCTGAACTCAGGCGAACAAAAGCAGACAAACCATAAAAATAAAGCTTCATGCCTTTGCCACAATAATTCCATCGGCATGGCACGACCGTTTCACCAGCATGGCACAACCGTTTCATCGACATGGCACAAACTCTTCCTGCCTATGATACTACTAGGACATGCTGCTCCGCCTGATAATAACCGTATATTTTGCATAATCCCGAAAAAGCGTTATTTTTGTTCGCATTAGCAACATGTCTCCAATGAAGTTTAAACTTAATATCATATTCGCGTTATTTTTTACCATATTTTGCGTCAACCGTTTACAGGCCCAGGAAAAAGCCTTTCCCAAGAAAGGAGAAGGCATCACCCTGTTCCTCAAACGCCATAACCGTACAGGTATTTCATATCAGAAACAGTTCATCGAGCTGAACAAAAACAAGTTAGGCAAGGGGAATACCCTTAGGATAGGAGTCAAATATACGCTTCCCCCCTTACAGGGAAAAGAAGCTGTTGCATCCGCCATCAAACGAGCGAACTATGAACCGTTGTTCGGCAAAGAACTGGCCTCCTATAAGGTAACATCATCCGAACTAAAAGGAGCCTGTTTCTATCTGGTCAGCGGACACGGAGGCCCTGATCCAGGAGCAATCGGACGGATTGGCAAAATCGAGTTGCACGAAGACGAATATGCCTACGACATCGTACTCCGTCTGGCACGCAACCTGATGACAAAAGGAGCCAAAGTCCACATTATCATTCAAGATGCCAAAGACGGTATTCGAGACGATTCGTACCTGTCGAACAGCAAACGGGAGACTTGCATGGGCGATGTGATCCCGTTGAATCAGGTACAACGTCTTCAGCAACGTTGTAACAAGATAAATGCCCTTTACCAGAAAGACCGTAAGAATTATTCCTACTGCCGGGCAATCTTCATCCATGTAGACAGCCGTAGCAAGGGAAAGCAGACTGATGTTTTTTTCTATCATTCAAACAAAAAAGCGGTTAGCAAGCGCTTGGCGAATAATATGAAAGACACATTCGAATCAAAGTACGGAAAGCACCAGCCGAACCGGGGATTCTCCGGAACAGTGAGCGGACGCAATTTGTATGTGCTTTCGCATACTACTCCCGCTTCTGTTTTCGTGGAGCTGGGCAATATCCAAAATTCTTTTGACCAGCGCCGTCTGGTGATAAATTCCAATCGTCAAGCATTGGCAAAATGGCTAATGGAGGGCTTTCTGAAAGATTATAAAGAGAAAAAATAAATATAAAACATCTTTTTCGTGAACAAAACCGAAATAGGAATGTTTTATATATGCAAATCGCCTGATGACTACTTGTAGGTATGCGAGTATATATGAGTCGGTGAATATGCCTCCCCGGCATAACAGGTAGATTGCATAGTAGTTTTGTCGTGTTTTATTTTGTGTTTGTGTTGTGACGGTGCTGCGATGTGAATCGGGGTACCGTTTTTATGTATGTGACAGAAAGAAATTTTTGAAACAAGTAAATGGCTGCATTAAAAAAAGAATAAGCACGAAACCATAATTTATTCCGGCTTCGTGCTCACTCTTTACTTATATACTGCAATCAGGTAGTACTATTTCCATTCGCTGTGCTGTTCCAACATCGGGTTTGTATCAATCTCACTTTGCGGGATAGGCCATACTAAATCTTGTGCTCCACGTAGATTATTGCGTTCGACTGCTCCGAAGCCATAGAATGACTTGTCTTCCTGCATACGTTTCTGAGCATTCTCAAAATCTTTCCAGCGATAAAGGTCGGCAAAGCGTAAATCTTCGAAGGCCAGTTCCACACGGCGCTCATGGCGTACAATGGCGCGTAGTTCATCTTGTTCCAGATTAGTTCCTTCTACCTCTTCTACAGCAGGCATACCTACGCGGTCGCGGACTTCATTGATATACTTGGTAATTTCCGCTTGGGAGTAACCGCCTTTTTCAATCATAGCTTCAGAGAGTGACAATAGTACCTCTGCATAGCGGATGACATAGAAATCTAAGCTACCGTCATATTCGTTTGCCGTATTTTCGGGAGTAAACCATTTACGGATACAGCATGTGGAGCTGGCAGGTAAGTTGTTAGTGTACAACTTTCCGTTCCATTCCATTCCCGGAAGCATCAATGTTGCCTTCATACGAGGGTCGCGGTTCTCATAACGTCCCATATCCGGATTCTCTTTTGTATGAGCTCCTTTGTCAAGGCTACCCTTAAATAAAGGAGACTTGTCAATAGGTAATCCATCCGTGCAATAAAAATCATCGCATAAATTCATTGATCCTTCGATGGCATTCATCGGAGCAGACCAGCAAACTCCAAAGCAATTACCTTCACCCAGTCCCGGGCCTTTGTAGTGAACACTCAGTAATACTTCACCAGCTGTTTCATTGGCTTCCTTGAATAAGTCTGCAAAGTTAGCTGCCGGGTCGCTGCCGTCTCCCGATTTGAAAAGTTGTATTTTACCAACAACGTTTTTGTAGGCATTTATAGCCTCGTCCCAATGCTGGTTGAAAAGGGCTATCCGTCCCATAATAGCGTAGGCTGCTTCTTGAGTCAGACGTCCTGTCTGTGCTTTTCCTATCACGGGGATCTTAGGGATCCATATTTTCAGATCTTCCAACAAAGAAGAGATAATCTGGCTGCGCTCCGTTTTGGGTGCTTGGGCTTCTGACAGAGTGAGAGGTTTTGTCAGATAGGGTACATCGCGGAAAACAGAAGTCAGATTGCAATACATCAGGGCGCGCAATGCTATTGCTTCAGCTTTGTATGCTTCTATTTTTTCTTGTTCCATTGGTATGCGTTCTACGTTTTCCACTAACATATTGCATCGCTTGATAACTTCATAATTGGCGTTCCAGTACATTGAAAAACATTCATCGGTGGTAGCCGAGGTACATTGTGAAATGGAACTACCTAGCATCCAGTTACCCCATGTGTGGTCACCATTGTCTGTGCTGGTTTCGCGTCCCAGAAATCCGAATTTCCAGCCGTCAATGTTGTCGTCATATAAGTTTTGGCTTTGCATGGCGTCGTAGCAAGCGGTCAGTGCCATCAATGCATCCGATTCGGTTTGCCAATAGGTCGTTTGGGAAGGCTGGTTCGGAGAATCTGTCTGTAGAAAACTGTCCGAACATGCGCTGGCAGATAATAACATTCCGGATAATAGTAAAACTCTGCATATATTTTTTGTATTCTTAATCATAATATTTGTCCTCCTTGTAATTAGAATTGAATGTTTAATCCAAATGAATAAGTACGCATATTGGGATGTACGTCATTTCTTGTATCACCCGATGACTTTTCCGGATCCCAGTTCTTCAACGGTGTGAACGTCAATAGATTACTTCCGGCAAAGTAAACACGGATGCTGGAAATACCAACTTTGGCAAGTTCGGCCTGGCGGAAAGTATAGCCGAATTCCAGATTCTTCAGACGTAGGTAATCTGATTTTTCAAGCCAGAATGAAGAATAAGAATCGTTCATGGTGTTACCTAGTGCAGGCATGGGAGCATTTATGTTGTCAGCCGAATAACGGTTCACCCAACGGCTCGTGAGGTTGCCTCGAATGTCGGTAGAAGTCTCCCAACTGTAACGATAGATACCTCCCACCCCTTGCCAGAAAGTAGACAAATCGAAGTTTTTCCAAGATGCGCCCAGGTTGAAACTATAAGAGTATTTCGGGAATGGATTACCTATAATATCGCGATCTTCAGGAGTAATATTACCGTTGTCATCAAGGTCGGCGTACATGATATCGCCCAATTTGGGAGCCACACCGTTTTGTTTGATAACTTCACCCTTCGAGTTGGTACGTTGCAAGTCGGCTTCCGTACGATAGATGCCTATTGCTTTATATCCGAAATAAGCGCCAATAGGGTTGCCGATACGGTTGATTATATTGCCGTCAATTTTTTCCTCCAATTCACCCATTTCAAGGATTTCATTCTTTACACGTGACAGGTTGAAACCGGCGTTCCAAGCCCAGTCACCTCTACTGTCGGAGTAATTTACAGTCCATTCCCAACCGCGGTTACGGACTGCACCCACATTCTGATAAGGAGCGGAGAGAGAACCCAGGAAAATGCCGGGCATAGCCAGTTGCATCAAGATATCGGAAGTTTTCTTGTCGAACCATTCAAAGGTGGTTTGTATTCTGTTGTTGAAGAATCCAAGGTCGAGAGCTATGTTTACAGAGCGGGTTGTTTCCCATTTAATGTTTTCATTGGGGACGGATGTCTGTACCATACCTGCCTGCTTGTCTGCACCTTGGTCGAAGAAGTAATTTCCGCTTGCACCCAAAGTAGCTGCATAAGCGTAGTTACCAATTTCCTGATTACCTAATTTCCCCCATGACAGACGTAACTTTCCGAGAGAGAAGTTTCTGTAGTCTTTCATAAACCCTTCGTTCGAGAATACCCATCCTGCAGACAATGAAGGGAATGTGGCATAACGATTGGCTTTGGGCATACGTGAGGACCCGTCATGACGAATATTGAATTCGAATAAATACCGGTCATCATAACTGTAGTTTACACGGCCGAAGAATGATTGGAGCTTATATTCTTCTGATTCCCCCGTTGCTCCCGGATTGATTGTACCTCCTTTGAGCTCATAAATATTCTCGGTTGGGAAACCCTGTATGGATGCTGTTGTTTTGTAGAAACGTGAACCGATGACCGAATGCCCCAACAGTACATTGATATTGTGTTTGTCGAATTGCTTGTTATAAGTCAGCAAGTTTTCATTTGTCCATGTTGCGTTGCGGTACCAATAATCCTCTTCCTTATTAGTCTCTCCTGCTGCCTTTACAATGTTTCCGTCTGCATCATAGCGGGCAGGAGATTTGGGAGTGTAAGACTTAGTCGCATTCAGGTCGAAAGCATAAGCAAGACTTGTTTGGAACTTCAATCCTTCCCATAGTTCAATACCGGCAAACGCCTTACCGTTGAAACGCCAATATTCGTTGCTGCGATGTCCTAAGGACATCAACTCTACAGGGTTTTTCACCATTTCGGCGCTCATTGACGAACCGTCTACATAGCCATAATGTCCGTTGGAGTACATCACCGGTACGGTGGGGCGAGTGAACCAAGATACGAAACGCATGATACCGCCTTCGCCCGAAGGAGCAACAGCGGGAGCCGTCACGTTGTTTTTGTTACCGGACAAGTTCAGCCCGAATGTGAAACGTTTGTAGCGGGTGTCAAGGTTTGAACGAAAAGAGAAACGCTCTACACCTGTTTTTACCATGATACCATCTTGGTTTGAATAAGCTACCGAGGCCATGAAGTGCGTATTTTCGCTACCACCTGATACGGACAAATGATGCTGGTGCATACTGGCATTGCGCAATACGGCGTCCAACCAATTGGTGTTTGCATAATGATCGGGATCCGAACCATCTTTCAGTTTTTGTAGAGCTTCCGGTGAGAAAGTGTCAGGGTTCACTTCGTTTTTCATAAGAGCCCAGTTATAACTGTCTACATAGTCGGGAACGATACCCGGAGTCTGTAATGTATAGCTTCCCGAGTAGGATACTTTCACTCTACTTGAGGCCTGTCCTCGTTTGGTAGTAATTAAGATAACGCCATTGGCGGCACGTACACCATAGATAGCTGCAGATGCTGCGTCTTTCAATACAGAGATATTGTCGATATCCGCAGAGGGGATTTCGGAAATTTGTGAAAGACTGCCTTCCACGCCGTCAATCAATACCATCGGGTTGTTGTTACCAAAAGTACCGATACCACGGATTCTTATTTCCGGATTGTCATTACCGGCCTGTGCACCGTTTTGAGTCAGTACCAGACCCGGAAGACGACCTTGCAACAAAGTAGCTGTATTGGCTACCGGGATGTCCTGGATATCCTTGGATGACACAGAAGCCACGGAACCTGTTAGATTCACTTTCTTTTGGGTGGCATATCCCACCACGACCACTTCGTCGAGTTTCTTGGAGTCTTCTTCCAAAGTAACCTTAAAATTATTTTTGTTTCCTATTGGGAGGATGACATCCTTATATCCTAAGAAGCTAACGACCAACGTCTGTGAAGGTTGTGCCTTCAACTGAAAAGCACCGTCCATGTCGGTGATAGTCCCTTGTGTCGTACCTTGAATCACTACACTGGCTCCGATAATAGGTTCGCCTGATACATCGTACACTTTACCTGTCACTGTGTTTTCCTGTGCATATACTGCGAAAGAGAGCAGTATAAGAACGCCCGCTAAGAAAATGCGGAAAAAGTTTTGTTTTTGTCCGTTCATAAATTTAAAGTTTAAGCAAGTTAATAAGTTCTTTATTATCTATTTTCTTGTAACTAAGAATACTTTTATCGTTTTATTTCCATTGGTAATGGCGTACCCAGTCTACTTCCATCTCTACGGGTAAGTCGGCCGGATCTACCGTACCGACCCAACTTCCTCCTAACTGCATATCGATTAGCAAATATTGCGGGATATTAAAAGGAAACTGTCCTTCTTGTTCGGTTTCAATTCGAGGATAAACAAAGTTTCGTTTTCCGTTGACATGGAATACAAGACTGTCCGGCCAAAAATCCACTCCATATACATTGAAGTCTTCGGGATTAATGGGAATAGTGTTTCCGTGTTTCGGGTTGTTTTCTATTCCTAGTGTATAGGTATAGTGCGAGTGTACGGTTTGGTAGACAATAGAGTCATGGTTCAGACGTTCCATAATGTCCACTTCTCCTCCCATAGGCCATGAGTATTTGTCTGTTTCATAAGGCAATGTCCATATAGCAGGCCATGCTCCCTTTGCTCCGTGTAGTCTGGCACGTACTTCGATACGTCCTCCGTGGAAAGCACGTTTGTCTTTGGTCCATAATCCTCCGGTCAGGTATTGGGCTGCGTCTGCCTCTGTATTGTCATTGACGATTCCTTTCAAGATTAAAAGGCCGTTACGCATTTCATAACAACGGTCGTCAAAAGACTGGGTGTTTTGCCAATCAGGTTTGCCGCGAGGTATGCGGCTCCATACACTAGTGTCGGGCTCTGCACCGTCAAAGTTGTCTTCCCACACCAATTCCCATTTGGGAGTATGAGTGCAAGCAAATATGCTACATGCTGATAACAATAAAAGTATAACCTTTTTCATACGCTTAAATTTTGGTTCATAGAATTTACTTTAAAAATTAACATTGCAAACGTATTCTATTTCTTTTATAAATGACTCAGGAATCGTATAATTCGAGTCAAATCTTGTCTAAATAGGATGCTTTTGATGATTTTTTTTAGAAAAGGCCTCTCTTTTTTAATGGATAGTTGCTGAAAAAATGAGGTGCAGATTTTTAGTGATGAGAAAAAAATGTATTTTTGCAGAAAATGAATTTATAATGTACCGTACCTTAATCATAATATTATTTCTGCTGGCAGGGGTAAAACTGCTTTCTTCTGAACACTGCGTTAATTACTCATTCACCCAACTCTCCATAGAGCAAGGACTTTCTCAATCCACTGCCCAATCTATCTTATTGGACCATAAAGGTACTTTATGGATAGGTACCAAAAGCGGATTGAATAGCTATACTCAGGAAGGGATAAAGACTTACCTTCATCACTCGGGAGATCCTCATTCTCTTCCGAGTAACTATATTAATCATTTGACAGAGGATTCTTTAGGGAATTTCTGGATAGCGACTTCAAAGGGACTAGCTCTGTATGATGATGAACAAGACCAGTTTAACACTGTTAATTTCTCCATTATTTATTCATCTGTGGGGGTTGAAGGTGGTATGTGGTTTGGTAGCGAGAATGCCATTCATTGTTATGATTACAAAAGCAAAGAACTAAAAACGATTCATATCGAAAAAGAAGAAGGCAAAGGTATTAATCCGGTGGATTATAGGATTCAGAAAATGCTTTATTTGGAAGATGGCAAGATTCTGATAGGTACCCGGAAGAAAGGAATCTATTTATATGACTGTCGCATCCGGCAATTCACCCTTTTGATTCCAAGCAGTCAGAATCTGTTGACATCGTTATACGTAACAGCAGACCATCACATTTATACCGCTTTTTATGGAGATGGATTTTACTGTTATGACCGGACAGGAAAAATGCTGAAGCATTACACAAAAGAAAATTCCGGGTTGAAAAACAATTATGTGTTGGATATGGCTGAATATAATGGTAATATATGGCTGGCAACAGACGGGAGCGGAATCAATTTATTTACTCCCCGAACCTTTCAGTTTTCGCAATTACAACACATAGTGGGGGACTATTCTTCCTTACCGGTCAATTCCATAACCTTGTTGTACAAGGACATGAAAGATAATTTATGGGCTGGAAGTGTGCGTGGAGGGATATTCAGTATTAAAGAAACGTATATAAAGACTTATAAAGAAGCTATCTTGAACAATACCAACGGCCTTAGCGAGCAATCTGTGATTAGCCTTTATGAAGAAAAGGACGGCAAAGTATGGATTGGAACGGATGGCGGAGGAATTAATCTGTATGATCCGTCTACTGACAAGTTTATCCATTTCCCCTCTACTTATGGTGATAAAGTTGTTTCTATTGCCGAAGTGTCTGAGACTGAGTTAATGGTGTCTTTATATACCAAAGGAATTTTCCTGTTCAATAAGAAAACACATAAATACCGTCCTTTTACTATCGTTGACGAAGAAACTAATAAGAAAGAATGTTTTTACGGTTATCTTCCTCTGGCTAATCAGGTGGCGGACGGTAAGATATACATAATCAGTTGCGGCACTTATGTATACCACACGCATGACCATACATTTTCGAGGATGCAAACTGACCGTGATTATGATTTTTCCAATGATGCACTTTGCCTGTCATACTCCAATGATAGGTTTTCTCTGTTAAAGTGTGCTCATCAGGCCTTTTGGGTCGATCAGAAAAGTGATAGTATCCGGCTGTTGTTTGAGTTGGAGAAAGATGAACTTATTACTTCCATGTCTTACGATAACAATCGTATGATATGGACCAGCACTAACAAAGGACTTGGATTTTTTGATCTGGAAAGTCAAAAGTATCACCGTATCCGTACCAGACTTTTCAATGGTATTTCTTACCTTATTGCTGACGGAAAAGGACGTTTATGGATTTGTGCCCAAAATCATTTATATTCTTATATCATTAAAGAGAATAGATTTATTCTTTGGAACAGTTCGGATGGTTTCCCGCCTAACGAAATTTTGTTTGCGTACCAAAAGCAATCCAATAGGGATTATATTTATTTAGGAGGTTCGGAAGGGTTAGTTAAAATTAATACGGATATTCCTTATACCGAAACTCAAATTCCGGAAATATATCTGTCCGAAATTCTTTTTAATGGTAGCCCTTCTTTGAAGAAGGTAAAGGAAAACACAATAAAAATACCATGGAATTATAATTCTCTTTCTGTTCACTTCCGGATCAAGAACAGAGATGTGTTTCAGAAATACCTATTACAATATACTATTGAAGGCAGAGGTAAGCAGTCTATTGAAACTTATGATCCGGTGTTGAACTTGTCTTCTTTGTCGGCAGGCAATTATTCAATATGGGTTTCGTGCAATACAAAGAATGGAAACCGAACTCCGTCTAAACAATTGATACATATTATCGTCACTCCTCCTTGGTATAAAACAGTTTGGTTTATTGGTGTAGCTGCTGTGTTGTTTATTATTATGACTGCAAGCATAGGTTATATTCATTATCGTCGGAAAGAACGCAATATGAAAGGTAATGTAAACTATTTCCTGCAAGCCGTATTAAACGATATGCTCAGTAGTAAAGAAGAAAAACAGCGAGGTGAAGAAGATAACTTTGCAGAAACTCCTTTGTCTGATATCTCATCAAAAGAGGATGATAGCCGACTGGAGGAAACTGGGCAACAAACTCAAGCGAAAAACAGCAAGGAAGATGAAGAATTTCTCAATAAACTCAATATGCTTATCCATGAGAACATGGCGGGTGGAGAACTTTCTATTAAATTCCTGACGGACAAGTTGGCTATGAGCAGAGCTTCTTTATATAATAAGGTGAAGTTCCTGACCGGTTTGGGAGTTAATGATTATATTAATCGGTTGCGTATTGAGAAGTCGGTTTTTCTGCTTACAAATACTAATATGAACATTAATGAAATATCCTATGAGGTCGGTTTTTCTTATCCTCGGTATTTTAGTACTTCCTTTAAGCAGATCAAGGGAATGACACCTACTCGATTTAAGGAGGAGAATAAGAAGAACTGATTACTGTTTTGTGCTGTCTTTGTTTGTTGGAATAAAGAGGTGTGGTTGCTGTTTTCCTTGTTAAAATCCCGTTCCTGCCTCATTTTCTTTAAACTTCTGTGAACAAAATCCGGATTAGTCTGTTTTTTATTATGCAAATCGCCTGATAAAGCTTCTTATGGGTATGTGAATATAGATAAGTCAAGCAAGATATGCCTCCCCGGCATAACAGGAAGATTGCATAGTAGTTTTGTCGTGTTTTATTTTGTGTTTGTGTTGTGACGGTGCTGCGATGTGAATCGAGGTACCGTTTTTTATTATGGATAGGTATAACCGGAGATTATCCGGTATAAAAAAATACTGTGAACCGGTTTGATGAAAAATGGCTTCCTTTGCAGAGTAATAAACAGAGTAATAAATTCAGTATCACTAAAATCTAGTAATTTATGTTCAACGAAAAAAGAAGCAGCATGTTGCACGGTGTCTTGTTGATAGCACTATTCTCTTGTGCGGCGTTTTACATTGGTGAGATGTCTTTCGTGAGAAGTCTCTCTTTCAGTCCGATGATTGTAGGTATCATTTTGGGTATGCTTTATGCTAACAGCTTGCGGAATAATCTTCCCGAAACTTGGGTGCCGGGCATACAGTTCTGTTCGAAAAAGATTCTGCGTATCGGTATTATCCTCTATGGTTTCAGATTGACTTTCCAGGATGTGCTGGCTATCGGATTGCCTGCTATGTTGATTGACGTTATTATTGTGGTGGTGACTATTTGTGGTGGTATTTATCTCGGTAAGTTATTGAAAATGGACAGGGGTATTGCGTTGCTCACTTCTATCGGAAGTGGTATTTGCGGGGCTGCCGCCATTCTCGGTGCGGAGTCTACTATTAAAGCAAAACCTTATAAGACGGCAGTGTCCGTTTCTACCGTGGTAATCTTCGGTACTATCTCTATGTTTTTATATCCTTTCCTCTACCGTAATGGAATTTGTGCGCTCACTCCCGACCAAATGGGAATCTATACAGGTTCTACTCTTCATGAAGTGGCTCATGTGGTGGGAGCGGGTGACGCAATGGGAAACGGTATTTCGGATTCGGCAATAATAGTGAAGATGATTCGGGTGATGATGCTGGTTCCGGTGCTTTTGATTACTACTTATATGGTGGCAAGAGCGAGAAAGAAACAAGTACAGAAAGGGCAGAAATTTCAGAAGATTGCCATTCCCTGGTTTGCAATCGGCTTTATGGGAGTTATCGCTTTTAACTCTTTTGATTTGCTGCCTGCGCAGTTGGTTGCGGGGATCAATACACTGGATACTTTCCTGCTGACAATGGCTATGACTGCACTTGGGACAGAAACAAGCATTGACAAGTTCAGAAAAGCGGGGGCGAAACCTTTTGTCCTGGCGTTTCTTCTTTATATTTGGCTGGTAGTAGGCGGTTATTTCCTGGTGAAGTATCTCACTCCTTATTTAATGTAATAAAAAAAACGGACTTACGTAGACTCTCAGAATGACATTCTTCAGAATTTGTGTAAGTCCGTTTTTGGTGGTGGTACTTTGACAAGTACCTATCTAGTTGTTATAAGGGCATATTTCCATGCTTTTTAGGTGGATTCGTCTGCATCTTGTTTTCTGTCATTTCCAATGCCTGAATCAGACGTTTACGGGTTTGTCTCGGATAGATGATTTCGTCGATGAATCCCAGCTCGGCAGCCTGATACGGAGTGGCGAACTTTTCCTTGTAGGCTTCCAGTTCTTTTGCCTTAGTCTCTGCATCCGCTTTGCGGAATAGGATATTTACCGCGCCTTCTGCCCCCATTACTGCGATTTCCGCGCTTGGATAGGCAAAGTTTACGTCTGCGCCTGTCTGCTTGGAGTTCATCACAATGTATGCACCGCCGTAAGCCTTACGGGTGATAACGGTCAGTTTGGGAACGGTAGCTTCTGCGAATGCATAAACGATTTTCGCGCCGTGGCGGATGATACCGTTATTTTCCTGCGTGTATCCCGGAAGGAAGCCCGGAACATCTTCGAAAGTAATCAACGGAATGTTGAAACAGTCGCAGAAACGGATGAAACGGCTCGCCTTGTCGCTGGCATCAATATCGAGCACTCCGGCAAGGTAGGCAGGCTGATTGGCGACGATACCTACCGAACGACCTGCCAGACGTGCAAAACCAATGAGGATATTCTTGGCAAAATTCGGCATAACTTCAAAGAAATAGCCGTTGTCTACCACTCGCTCGATGATATCTTTCATATCATAAGGAACATTCGGGTCTGCCGGAACGATAGTGTCCAAAACGGCGTCTTCACGGTTGGTTTCATCCGTGCAGTTCTGCTTTTTAGTTTCGTCCATATTATTCTGCGGCAGGAACGAAAGCAGTTCGCGGATACTCATCAACAATTCTTCTTCGGTGTTACACATAAAATGAGTCACTCCGCTTTTGCTGCTGTGAGTCATGGCACCACCCAGTTCTTCCTTGCTTACTTCCTCGTGGATAACGGTCTTCACTACGTCAGGCCCCGTCACAAACATGTGGCTCTTTTCTTTCACCATAAAGATAAAGTCCGTGAGGGCGGGAGAGTAGCAGGCACCACCGGCACAGGGACCGAGAATGGCGGAGATTTGAGGAATCACGCCGCTTGCCATTGTGTTCTGATAAAAAATGTCGGCATATCCCGAAAGGCTTTCAATACCTTCCTGTATGCGTGCACCGCCTGAATCGTTCAATGCGATAATCGGAGCACCGTTCTTTAAAGCCAACTGTTGCACCTTCACAATCTTTTTCGCGTTGGAAGCGGACAGTGAACCGCCGTAAACGGTGAAGTCATAGGCGTAAACGAATACCTGGCGACCGTCAATCTTTCCGTAGCCGGATACGATACCGTCTCCCGGAATCTTGTTCTTGTCCATGCCGTAGTTAGTGCAACGGTGAACCATTAGTTTGTCCAGTTCAACAAATGTCCCTTTATCGAGCAACATCTCGATACGTTCGCGAGCAGTCATTTTACCGCTTTCATGTTGCTTCTCTATTTTATCAACGCCTCCACCAAGAGAAGCGATGCGGTCACGTTCCTCGAACGTGGCGTATGCTTTATTCATTTCTTCCATAATGCAATCCGTTCTTATATTATGCAATCGGTTCTAATGTTATTAATGTCTGGTCACCGGTGATGTTATCGCCTTCCTGAACCAGAATTTCTTTGATACGGCAATCCGAAGTCACTTTATAGTTGCTCTGCATCTTCATGGCTTCGATAACGATAGCGGTGTCTCCCGCTTTTACTTCCTGTCCTGCCGTTACGGGGATTTTTACTACTTTTCCCGGCATGGGAGAAGTGATGCGGTCGTTCTGTTCGTCCTCACCTTTTTTGCGCATACGCAGGTACTTCGCTTGGCTGTCTACGATTTCAACATTGAAACTGCTGTAATGCGTGTTCACTTTATAGCTTTTCCCGTTCTCCTTGCGGATGAGCTGCGCGTTTGCGCTGCGACCGTCCATAAGGATGTTGCAGGTTCCGTTTTCTGCCATTACCACGTCCGCTTCAAACGGCTTTCCGTCAATGGTAAGTACCACTTTATTATCTTCCTTGCTGACCAGTTCCACTTCGGCCACCCGGTCACCTATATGAATTTCCATAATTAACTGCTTTTTTTAATTAGATACGAAGTACGCCTTTATGCAATCCGAATTCTTTCCATTTGCTGATAGGACGGTTGTCGGTAGCGTCGCCGCTGTTCTCTTCAAGATTCATCAGATAATCCATGTAGGCGGCAATCAGTGCAATATTCTCGGCACGTTCGCTGGTTCGCATGATACACTGATGCAGGTGTTCGCCGTTCTTGGCGATGAATCCGGTATCATAATGACCTTCTACGAAATCGGGCGTATCCATAATAGCACGCAGGTAACTGATATTATTCTTGACTCCGGTCAGCTTGTACTCATGAAGCACGCGACGCATCCGTTCGATAGCATATTCGCGGTTAGTTGCCCACACAATCAGTTTGCCAATCATCGGGTCATAATAGATCGGAATCTCGTATCCTTCGTATACATAGCTGTCGATGCGTACTCCGATACCGTTGGGTTCTGTGATTTGCTTGATGACACCCGGGCTGGGCATGAAGTTCATTTCCGTATCTTCCGCACAGATGCGGCATTCGATGGCGTGTCCCCGTTGCTGGATGTCCTCTTGTCTCAGTTGCAGTACCTGTCCGTCGGCTACCTTAATTTGTTCTTTTACCAG
>OGEU01002151.1_pt1 | contig 14773 bp, 9 predicted proteins | sample 1570651 | NCBI WGS metagenome assembly OGEU01 (sample SAMEA2582129, study PRJEB24529) | metagenome | biome: Human gut stool | place: China | collected 2011 | reverse complement strand
TATAATTTATCCAGAAACCAGATAATTTATAATCCCTTAATATATAAAAAGCTCTTGATATAATTTCAAGAGCTTTTCTATTTATATTATTTATTAATATAAGTGAGTAATTTAAAATTTCTACTTTAAGTTTTAATAATAATCAATAACTCCACAAGCCCATCTTGCACCTGCATTTCCTGCTGGTTGTGAAGTAAAATCATCATATCCTGCATGAAGTATGAAAGATTTACCTATAACCTCATCTACAGTAAATCTATTAGTAAATGTTGAAAGTATTCCTATACCATTAGCTGATAGAATCGGTGGTAAATCACCTGCATGCATAGGATGTGCTACATTACTTGGATTATAATGAGATTTTGCAGCAGTAAATGGCTCATTATTATTACCAATAGAACAATCTCCAACCTCATGAATATGAAGTCCATGGAAAGAACTTGCTTGATTATTTACATTAGGTATACCTGTTATATATACCTTTATATATACTCCTTCACCTAATTGGTATAAATATATAGTTCCCCTTATACAAGGTGCTAAAGGTCCACCTTTTATTTGAGCATACGCATTTGGTCTAGATGGGTTATATGCTGAAAATATCTTTTGTATATCGTATTTAGGACAAGATGTATCCATAATATACCTCCTTTGGATTCCCTACATATAATGATACAAAAAAAATGTTATAAAATCCATAGAAAGCGCTTACTTTTTTTAATAAATGACGCTAATGTCAAAATGAGTTTGTTGAAAATGTACAGTTTATAAGGCTTTTAGAGTATTTTTTAATAAAAAAACACATTAGAAACATAACTAATGTGTTTTTAGGATAATAATCATAAACAAATAAAAAAGATCATTTAGGGGAATGATCTTCTTTATTTATATATAGGGAATCGAGTAATAAAAAATTAATATATTGGGAAACTATTACTGAAAATCGTAAAATATATGAGAGATATAAATATTATGGGATATCTCTTTTATTTACATTTCATTTTTTATTACACATTTATGATAGCGAAATATGACGAATTGAGTAGAGACAAATATCCTAAAAAGGATTGTAAGTATTTGTGCAATGTGCACAAATAGTGTAAAATAGATGGTGGTGATGATATGGGATTTACAATAGATGATGCTTTAAGAGAATTTAAAAAGAATTATAAAATGACATTACTTGCAGGTGAGGATGGATGTTCTAATGCCATGACCTGGGTACAAATGGTCGAAGATAAAACGATTTTACAACAACTTTGGGGTAAAGAACTAGTTGTAACAACAGGTCTAGGATTTCAAAGCCAAAAGAAATTAAAAGAATTCATTGAACAACTTGTTAAATATCATAGTGTGGGACTTGTTATCAATACGGGAAAATATATTTTTGATATCGATCAAGAAATTATTGATTATTGTAATGAATTAAGTTTTCCTTTGTTAGTGGTTCCTTGGGAAGTGCATATTGCTGATATGATCAAAGATTTTTCATATCATTGTTTACGTGCAGAAAGAGATGATAAGTATATTAATCAAACTGTTATGGACACACTGATTAATCCAGCAATTATTGAAGAGTCTAGAAATAAATTAGCAGGTGATTTTGATGTGGAAAATGATTTTCAAGTAATGGCTATTTCTGTAGAAACCGATGAAGAATTAGGCATGATGGAAAGAAGAAGTATTAAGTTTCAGCTAGAATTATGTTTTGAAAAAGTTGAAGGAAATTATAGTTTTTTCTGGTTTGATGGTTATTATATTATGATTTTTAATAACTTAGAAGATAGTGCTCTTGTAGAAGTTATTAATGAAATGTATAAAAGAGCTAAAAAACGTTTGCATTATACATTACATTTAGGAATTGGCTCAAAGATGGTGGATTTTAGAAATATGATTTTAAGTTATAAAAGGGCTATTGCAGCTTGTAAGATGGCTAAACAATTTAATTATCCACAAATTTATTTTGATGATATGGGTGTTTATCAATTATTGTTTATTATTGAAGATCAAGGTATTTTAAGACAAATGTATCGTAGTATGTTAGGTGTTTTGATAGATTATGATCAAAAGCATAATACTCAATTAGAAGAGACTCTTTATCAATATTTAAAATTCGATAGTAATCAAAAAGCTATGGCTGAAAGCTTATATATGCATCGTAATACTATCAATTATCGACTTAATAAGATAAAAGAACTGACAGAATGTCAATTGGATTCATTTGAAGAAAATATTTATAAAGACCATAGTCTTGGTATGAATATTTTAGGTGATAGACAGTCTTTAAAAAACTTAAAAAGAGAAAGTATTTTAGATTACTACAATGAATATTATGTGCCAAACAATTCTATAATATCTATTTGTGGTAATTTTAACTTTGAAGAAATTGTAGAAAAAAAGAAGAAATAGCGGAAAGCTGTTAGCTTCTTTTTTTATTTGATAAAAAGTTTAGCAAATAAAAATGAAAGCGCTAACTTTTTAGTGAATGTTGGTCATTTATATGTTATAATAAATGACATAAAGGGGAGATAAATATATGTTTGATAATTTTTTAATTCACACTTTCCATGATGGAAATTGTTTACAAGCTTATAAAATATTTGGTGCACATTTTGAAACTCATGAAGGTAAAAAAGGTGTACGTTTTACAACATATGCGCCGAATGCTAGAAGTGCACAAGTTGTAGGAGAATTTAACCAATGGGGTGAAACACCTTGTTATATGGAAAGATATAATAATGGTGGTATTTATCCAATATTTGTTGAAGGTGTCAAAGAATTTGACATGTACAAGTTTAGATTTGAAACTCCTCAAGGAGATATTATTGATAAAGCAGATCCATATGCTTATTTTAGTGAGTTAAGACCAGGAACTGCTTCAAAAGTTTATAACATGGAAGGTTATCGTTGGCATGATAGCAAATGGATAAAAAATAGAACTAAAAATTATGATTGCCCACTTAATATATATGAAGCTTCTCTTGGTTCATGGAAAATGAAGCGAGAAAGTGAAGGTGAAGGGGACGATGGTGAATATTATTCTTATGAAGAATTAATAGATGAAATTATTCCCTATGTAAAAAAGATGGGCTATACACATTTAGAAGTTATGCCACTTACTGAATTCCCATTTGATGGTTCTTGGGGATATCAAGCAACTGGTTTTTATAGTGCAACATCGAGATATGGTCAACCTAAACAATTAATGAAATTTATTGATGCCTGCCACCAAGAAGGCATTGGTGTTATTATGGACTTTGTGCCAGCACATTTCGTTAAAGATTCACATGGATTACATATGTATGATGGTGGATTTGTTTATGATTATAATGATTATAATCGTCGTTATAGTCCATGGGATAGTGTTTATTTTGATTTAGGTAAAAATGAAGTAAGAAGTTTCTTATTATCTTCTGTAGAATTCTTTGCAACATATTATCATATTGATGGTTTTAGATTTGATGCTGTAAGTAATCTTATTTATTATGAAGGTAATAAAAACTTAGGTGAAAATATTGGTGCTATGGAATGGATGAAACGTTTAAATGGACATATGTCTGGGTATCATCCAACTGTGATGATGATTGCAGAAGATTCAACAGATTATCCAGGTGTTACTAAACCAGTGGGTGAACATGGTTTAGGATTTGATTATAAATGGGATTTAGGTTGGATGAATGATACATTGAAATACTTCCAAGAAGATCCTGTTTATCGTCAATATGATAGTCGCTTTATTACTTTTTCAATGGCTTATTTCTATTCTGAAAGATTCTTACTTGAGTTTTCGCATGATGAAGTTGTTCATGGTAAAGCGACGATTATTAATAAAATGTGGGGATTACATGGAGATAAATTGGCACAAGTAAAAGCATTGTATGTTTATATGATGTTACATCCTGGTAAGAAATTGAACTTTATGGGAAATGAACTTGCTGAATATAAAGAATGGGATGAATCTAAATCTTTAGGATGGGATATTTTAAAATATCCTGATCATGATGCATTCCATCATTTCACTCAAAAACTCAATGAAATTTATTTGAAATATCCGGCTTTATATGAAATGGATTATGATTTAAAAGGTTTTGAATGGCTTGTTGTTGATGATCATGATCAATGTGTTTTCGCAATTGAAAGAAAAGATAAAGCAGGAAATGCGATTATCGCAGTGATGAATTTTGTTGGTAATACGCATGAAAAATACAAAGTACCAGTTAATATTGAAGGAAGTTATAAAGAAATTTTAAATACGGATCAAGCTGTATATTCTGGAAAGAATATCGTTAATCCAAGAGCAATTCGCTCTAAGAAAACAAAACCAAATGAAAAAACAAAATTGTTAAATAAAGATCATTATATTGAAGTAAAATTAGCACCATTTAGTGCATGTATCTTTGAAGTGAAACCTAAAAAAGGAACAACAAAGAAAACACCAAAGAAAACAAAAAGAGTAACTAAGAAAACAAAATAAGTTGTTCATAAAATAGAGCATCCGTAGTTTAGATACTCTATTTTATTTGGAAAAAGTAAGATTTTATCAATGTAAAAATATTTTTATGAGTGACAATCTACTAAAAATAAAGTATGATGGTCACGTAAAAGTAATATTGAGGAGACGGGAAAATGTTTAAAAATAAAGAAGAATTTAAATTTGAATTTTCAAGAAGAATTATTGAATCTTATGGACGTACTGTAGAAGAAGCCCATATTACTGAAAAATTCATGGTTCTTGAAACAATGGTTAGAGATTATGCATCAGTAAACTGGGCAGCTAGTAAAGCTGTTGTTCAAAATAATGAACAAAAACAAATGCATTATTTCTCAATGGAATTTTTAATGGGAAGATTATTAGTTAATAATATGATGAATCTAGGGATCTATGAAATCGCTAAAGAAGGTTTAGAAGATTATGGAATCAATATTCATGATTTAGAAGAATTAGAAAGTGATGCTGGTTTAGGTAATGGGGGACTTGGACGTTTAGCTGCATGCTTTATGGATTCACTTGCTTCATTAGATTATCCAGGACATGGAAATACAATTCGTTATGAATATGGTTTATTTAAACAAAAAATTGAAAATGGTTATCAAGTAGAATTACCTGATCAATGGATGAAAACTGGATTTATGTGGGAAGTTCGTAAACCAAAACATAGAGTACCAGTTAAGTTCTTTGGCAAAGTGATTTGGGATGAAAATGAAGGAAAATGGAAACATGTTGATGCTGAAACAATTTATGCAGTACCTTATGATGTCCCTGTAATTGGAAATGATACAGTAAATACAAATACTTTGCGTTTATGGTCAGCTGAACCAAGTGAAGATTTCCCAAGTAATCATGATTTCCAAAGATATATCGAAGATGTAAGAAGTATCTGTCAAAACTTATATCCAGATGATTCTACACCAGCAGGAAAAATGTTACGTTTAAAACAAGAATATTTCTTCTGTTCTGCAGGTATCCAAGCAATCATCAAAGCACACTTAAGAAATTATCCATCATTAGATAATTTCCATGAAAAACATGTTATTCAATTAAATGATACACATCCAGTATTATGTATTCCTGAATTCATGCGTTTATTAATTGATGATCATGGTTATGAATGGCAAGATGCCTGGGATATTTGTACACAAACATTTGCTTATACAAACCATACGATCTTAGCTGAAGCATTAGAAACTTGGCCAATTAGTACAATGCAAACATTATTACCACGTGTATATCAAATCATTGAAGAAATTCATCGTCGTTTTGTAGGTTTTGCTAAAGAAGTAAGTAATCATGATCAAAATTTAGTTGATCGTACAATGATTTTAAGAGATGGTACTGTTTATATGGCAAGACTTGCAATTGCTGGAAGCTTTAGTGTCAATGGGGTAGCAAGACTTCATACAGATATCTTAAAAGAAAGAGAATTACATGATTTCAATGTACTTTATCCAAATAAATTTAATAATAAAACAAATGGGGTTACTCATCGTCGTTGGTTAGCTTATTGTAATCCACAATTAAGTGAATTGATTAATGAAACAATTGGTAAAGGATGGATCAAAAAACCAGCTCAATTAGAAAACTTAATGGAACATGTTGATGATCCAATTTTACAAAATCGTTTCTTAGCAGTTAAAAAAGAAAGAAAACAAATCTTAGCTGATTATATTAAAGAACATAATGATATTGAAGTAGATGTTGATAGTATTTTTGATGTTCAAGTTAAGAGATTACATGCATATAAAAGACAATTATTAAATATTTTACATGTTATTTATTTATATCAAGAAATGAAATCTAATCCCGATTTCCGTATTTATCCACATACTTTCATCTTTGGAGCAAAAGCAGCAGCCGGTTACTACACAGCAAAGCTTACGATCAAGTTGATTAACTCTGTAGCTGATAAAGTAAATAATGACGCATCCATCAAAGGTAAGTTAAAAGTTGTATTTATTGAAGATTATCGTGTATCCAATGCAGAATGGATCTTTGCGGCAGCAGATGTCAGCGAACAGATTTCAACAGCATCCAAAGAAGCATCAGGAACAGGTAACATGAAGTTCATGTTAAACGGTGCCCTTACATTAGGAACAATGGACGGAGCCAACGTTGAGATTGTAGAAGAAGTTGGTAAAGATAATGCATTTATCTTTGGTTTATCTGCAGAGCAGGTAATGGAATATGAGAAAAACGGAAACTACAATCCAAGAGATGTATACAACAACAACCAGGACGTTCGTCAGGTACTTACACAGTTAGTAAATGGATTCTACTCACCAGAGAACCCAGAACTGTTCAGAGCACTTTACGACGCACTCCTTGAGAAAGACACTTACTTCACACTGTTAGACTTCGATTCTTACAAAGAAGCTCATAACAGAATCGACGCCGCTTACCGCGATGAACAGCACTGGGCTAGAACAGCAATGCTCCAGACAGCATCCGCAGGTAAGTTCTCCTCTGACCGTACGATCGAAGAGTATGTAAGGGATATCTGGCATCTTGAGAAGATCAAGGTAGATCTGTAATCCGACACTTAAAATATTACGTAACTGTTCAGTACCCTCACACCTACAGAAAACTCCCCCGGAGATTTCCTTCGGATGCATGGCAAGTTACGAGCAAAAATCCATTCCAGATCGGCTTCGCCGATGGGATTTTTGCCTTCCGTCCCATGTTTTATTACGGTCAGCGCAGCAAGTGCGCAGACCTACTGAATAGTTACAAGTTTGCATACGAAGCAATAAAAGGCAGAAAGACAGGCATTCATAGACTGACTGGCCGGTGATTACATAAAATCTGCGGGGAGCGCAGATGGGGGAGGTTATTATGCAGGTAACAGATGTACGTGTGAGAAGAATTGAAAAAGAGGGAAAAATGAAGGCGATCGTGTCCATCACACTGGACAACGAGTTCGTGATCCACGATATCAAGGTCATTGAAGGGGAGAAAGGCCTGTTTATCGCGATGCCGAGCAGAAAAGCTGCTGATGGCGAATACCGCGATATCGCCCATCCGATCAATTCCGGAACACGGGACATGATCCAGAGAGTGATCCTCGACAAGTACGAGACAACCACACTGGAGGAAGCGCAGGCAGTTTAGTTTTCCGGGAAACTTGTCCGGAGTGACAGCCTGACGCAGGTCCTGCAAAAAGATATAGCCGCAGAGAGCGGCTTGTGAATGGGGAAATAGAAAGTCCGCCGAATCGTGAAAAGATTCGGCGGACTTTTTTCGCGTATTATGATCTCTTATACGATTACATAAGTCCCGGGATCAGAAGCGGAACATATACGATCATGAAGAATACGATGATCAGTCCGATCAGGTACGGGATAACAGATTTGGAGATCCGCTCGATTGGAAGTCCCGTAATACCGGAAGCAACGAACAGGTTGATGGCAACCGGCGGTGTGATCATACCGATGGCGATACCAACTACGAAGAGGATTCCAAAATGTACGGTGCTGATGCCCATGGCCTTGACAAGCGGCAGGAACACCGGGGAAAGAATGATGATCGCGGAGGAGGTCTCCATGAAGACTCCTGCGAGCAGGATGATCAGGGAGATCAGGAACATGATCACATACTTGTTTGTGGAGATTCCCAATACTCCGGACGCAATGGCCTCCGGGATCTTGTAGTTTGCGAGAACCCAGCCGAACGGACCGCTGCATGCGATGATGATCATGATAACGGCAGATGTCTTTGCACTTCCCTTCATGATCTCAACGAGACCCTTGAAATCAAGGTCGCGGTAGATAAAGAAGGAGACGAAGATCGCGTAGATGACCGCTACGGCAGCCGCCTCAGACGGTGTGAAGTAACCGGAGAAGATTCCGCCGAGAATGATGAGCGGCATCAGGATTCCCCAGATCGCTTCCTTGAAGGTGCGGAGCACATTTCCTACGGAGAAAGGCTTTCCCTTCGGGTAGTTAAACTTGCGTGCCTGGTAGAGGGAGATCGCAACGAGGATCACACCCATCAAAGCACCCGGGATGAAACCGTTGCGGAACAGGGTGTTGACACTGTCCTCAGAGATAACGGCGTAAAGGACCATCGGAACGGACGGCGGGATAACGACACCAATCGTTCCGGCAGCTGCGATCAGGGCAGCCGCGGAGTCTTCACGATAACCACGTTTCTTTAACTCCGGGATCAGAGTCGCGCCGACAGCTGCTGTTGTAGCGGCACCGGAACCGGAGATCGCTGCGAAGAACATACCTGCAAGGACGGATACGATGGAAAGACCGCCCTTTAACATACCGAGCAGAGACTCAGCAAACTCAACGAGCACCTTGGAAACCTTACCTTTTGCGAGAAGATCACCGGCAAAGATGAAGAACGGAACCGCGATCAGGGAGAAGGAATCGGTGCTGGCGAACATACGCTGCACGAGGATCAGGAGCTTTACATCGCCTTTTAAGAGAACGAGGAGAGCTGCGGCTGCGATCGCGAATGCGACCGGAACACCGATCAGGAGCAGAACGATAAAGGAAATAAATAATAATGCTGCCATTTTATGCCTCCTCCTTTCCGAATAAGAGTCCGAGAACTGCATCTACTGCATGGACGAACATGAGGCCGCATCCGACCGGGATGCAGAGGTAAATGTATTTCATGGGAAGACGCATCGCTGCGGACAGCTGGTTTCCCTGTTTTCCGAAGTATTTCATTCCATAGATGATCACAACAACGAAGAGGATGCAGCAGATCACATGGACGAGAAGTTTTAAGACTTTGCTTAATGCGGCCGGAACCATATCCTGAACGAAGGTGATGGAGATATGGCCGCTGTGTTTGTATACACAGCTTGCACCTAAGAATGAGGACCAGACTAAAAGATAACGGGTCGCTTCCTCACTCCAGGAGAGAGCGGTAAATGCCATACGGCAGACGATCTGGGCTCCGGTGATGATGACCATGGCGCCGAGCATGACAACGATGATGTAGGAACAGATGGTGTCCAGAACATCGCTGAGTTTGTGAAATCCCTTAACGAAAGCCAACGGTGTTTCCTCCTTTTTAAATCCTGAGCGGTTACTGCTCACGACAGGCGTTTTCCGCAGCCATCATCTGTAAGGGGACGTCGGCGGCAGGTCCTGCAAGTGTGGAAAATGCTTATCGTGAACAGTAACCATGAAATGTGTTTAAGATGGGACCGGCTGCACAGGAGATCCTGGGCAGCCGGGTCAGATCACATGCTGAAATTCCGACTGCGAAAGCAGTGCCAGCGGATATCAGCACAAAAAGTTACGATCCAGAAACCGGGATTACTTTAAAGCATCCTGGATTCTTGTGATGTAGTCAGCGTAATCCGGATATGCATCGTATACGCTCTGAACAGCAGCACGGAAGCTGTCAACATCCGGGTTTTCTACGACTTCCATACCATGATCCTTGATCTCCTGGAGCTGGTCAGCTTCCTGATCAGCAACCCACTGACGCTCGTACTCAGCAGCTTCCTGAGCGGATTCCTCGAAGATCGTCTGAACATCTTCCGGTAAGGACTTGAAGAGGTCGTTGCTCATTGTGATGATCGCTGTGGAGTAGGAATGACGGTCAAGGGTTACATACTTCTGGGACTCCCAGAGCTTGTAGGAGTAGATAACGTTGATCGGGTTCTCCTCGCCGTCGATGGTGCCCTGCTGAAGAGCTGTTAAAGCGTCGGACCATGCCATCGGAACTGCGTTTACACCAAGAGCTTTGAATGTTGCTGTGTAAACATCGTTCTCCATGACACGGAGCTTTAAGCCTGCAACGTCAGCCGCGTTTGTGATCGGCTTCTTGCTGTTTGTGATGTTACGGAAACCACGCTCTGCGTATGCGAGACCCTTTAAGTCAGCATCCTCAAGTGTTCCAAGGAGCTCTTTACCGATCTCACCGTCGAGGACTTTGTAAGCTTCCTCGTTGTTTGCGAACAGGAACGGCATATCGAGAACACCCATAGCGCTGGAGAAGTTTACGAACGGACCGCTTGTGATGATACCCATATCAAGAGTACCCATCTGCATGCTCTCAAGCATGGTACGCTCGTCGCCGAGAGCTCCGTTCGGATGGATCTCGATCTCGTAGGCGCCGTTTGTGCGCTCTTTTACGAGCTCAGCGAATTTCTCAGCACATACCTGGAAACTGTCCTGCTCGTTTACGGTCGTACCAAGCTTTATTACGGTTGCGTCTGTGTTTGAAGTCGCTTCCTTGCTCTCAGCAGCGGAAGAATCAGCGGCAGCGGCTGTTGTCTCAGCGGCAGCAGCAGTTGTCTCTGTGGAATTGCTGGAAGAGCCACAGCCTGCCATGGAAAGAACCATAGCGCCTGCCATAACGGCGGATAATAATTTTGCACTTTTTTTCATAATGACCTCCTAAAGTCTTTTAAGAATAGATTGATTATAAGTATATATCTTAACTGCCCCTCGCAGATAAGAAACTAAGGAATTGATGGTGGTGTTGGCAAAGTGTGCGAAAGGAGATTGCTCCGCACGGTGTGCGAAAGGAGATTGCTCCGCACTGCGTGCTCCCGCAATCTCCGCCAGCATTCGTAATCCGGGCTTTCGCCCTGCTTACTCATGCTGGCTTGGTTGTCAGATGTACAGACAGCCCTGCGTGCAAGCACGCGGTCTGTCTGTCCGCCTGACAACACTTTCGGGGCAAAAAAAAACTTCTGTCTCTTATTTTTAAGAGACAGAAGCGAAACTTCTGCGGTACCACTCTTATTGCTGTCAAAAAACAGCCTCTCGATCCCGTCGTTTTTCAAATATGAAAAATTAACAGGCAACACGTTAACGGGTGTAAACCGAACCAGCCTACTTGGAACACTTTCAGTGGTTAGCTCCGGGAGGATTGTCTGTAACGCGGTGTCTGCAGCTTTTCACCAGCCAGCTGCTCTCTGAAAGACCTTCGTTAAGAGCGTTCCCATCATCGCAAGGAATATTTAAAACTGCCCTTTATTATAGTCACAGATTTTCAAAAGTCAAGAGAATTTAAAAAAATAAATCGCGTATTGTGAGAAAAATATGATATGATAGATCGTATAGTAAATTTATTTCATAGGAGATATTCCAACAGGTTATTATAGAGAATGGAGGAGGAGAATGAAACCGACCGTCAGTATAATTGTTCCTGTCTACAATGCGGAAAAATTTCTGAACCGCTGTGTGGACAGTATTCTCGGACAGGAATATAGAGATTTTGAACTGATCCTCGTAGATGATGGGAGCAGAGATATGTCAGGCTCGATCTGTGATGCGTATGCGAAGACGGATGAGCGTGTGGTGGTGATCCACAAAGAAAATTCCGGGGTTTCAGACACGAGAAATCAGGGAATTGAAAGGGCAAAGGGAACATATCTCCAGTTTGTGGACAGTGATGACTGGCTGACGCCGGATGCGACAAAGCTTATGGTCCGGGCGGCAGAGGAACATGGCTGTGATATGGTGATCTCCGATTTTTACCGCGTCGTTGGGGATATGGTATCCAGAAAAGGGGACATCGAGTCAGACTGCGTGATCGACCGGGAGGAATTCGCGTCGTTTATGATGGAGAATCCGGCGGATTATTACTATGGAGTGCTGTGGAATAAGCTGTACCGGCGCGATCTCGTAAACCGCTTCGGGATCCGGATGGATGCGGAGATCAGCTGGTGTGAGGATTTTATGTTCAATCTGGAGTATGTCCGCTATGCAGAGACATTCTATGCGCTGAGGACACCGGTGTATTATTATGTAAAGACAAAAGGTTCGCTGGTGAACCAGAAGATCAGCATCACGAAGACTGTGAAGATGAAGCTTATGATGTTTGAGTACTACAACAACTTTTATAAGCATGTGCTGGACGAAGAGGATTATGAGAAAAACCGGCTTCAGGTGTACCATTTTCTGGTGGATGCAGCGAAGGACGGCTTTGTTTTCCCGGCATCGATCCCCGGAAACCGGAAGCTCGGAGAGGAGCGGAGCAGTGCGCTGCAGGAGGTGATCTCCGATGATGGGATCATTGTGGATAAATACCGGGACCGGAAACTTCTGGAGAGATATCTGGAGTCGGCGGCATTGAAGCATGATATGACAATGGAGGAACTTTCTCTGCTTTTATATCTGAAGGATGCAAGCCATGAACTGAGCAGAAAGAATCTTGCGGATCTTATGGATCTTAGCCGCGGAGACCTCGCGGTGGCGGTTCAGCGGCTGTCCGCGAAAAAGATGGTTGAGGTAACGGAGCTTCCGAGAAGGCGGGGAACAGAACGAAAGATCCGACTGGAACTTCTTCCGGCATCAGAAGTTGTGATCCCGGATCTTGAGGCGGCGGAGAACGATTACTATCAGGCGAAGTTTGGAAATTTTACAGAGGAAGAGATCAGACAGTATACGCTGCTGGCACGGAAAGTGCGGGAGAACGAGATGAGTATTTTGCAGCGGGGATAGGAGAAGGCGCATTCGCGCGAAGCTGCGGACTGCGTCAGGCAGTCGTACTGGTGTGGAAATACAACGGATAAACATCAAAAATATGGAGATAAAGATGGAAAAAGAAAAAACTTGCAAAATCGTATTCAGTGACATCGACGGCACGCTGCTGACGTCGGACGGACAGATCACGGAGGGGACGAAGGAGATGATCCTGAATCTTGAGAAGAAGGGAATCCCGTTTATCCTGACTTCCGCGCGGTCACCGGAAGGCGTGCGGGTCATTAAGAGAATGCTGGGGAACCATGCACCGATCATTGCGTTCTGCGGTGGGCTGATCCTTGATGATGACGGAAATGAGATCTACAGTAAGATGATTCCGTTAAAACGGGCACTGGAACTGAAGGCGATGCTGGATAAGGATTTTCCGGCTGTTGCCTGTAATACCTTCGGCGGCGAAAAGTGGATCGTGGATGACCGGGACGATTGGAGAGAGCAGCGGGAAGAGAAAATCGTGGGATTTCCGGCTGAAATTGGATCTATTAAAGATACATTTGAAACAGAAGGCGGAATTCATAAATTTCTCCTCATGGGAGATCCGGACGTGATGACAAAGCTGGCGGCGGTTCTGGCAAGAGATTTCTCTGATCTTCAGTCCGCGGCATCCAACCCGGAATATCTGGAGATCACGGCAGCGGGCGTGGAAAAGTCGGAAGGTTTGAAGACGCTCTGTGGAAAACTCGGAATTTCCCCGGAAGAGGCAGCGGCCTTCGGTGACGGCGAGAGCGATCTTTCCATGATGCGTGCGGCAGGGTTCGGCGCGGCGATGGGAAATGCGCCGGAGAATGTGCGGAGACGGGCACCGATGGTGATCGGGAAGAATGATGAGGAAGGGCTGCTGAAGAGGCTGAAGGAGATATTTAAGGACCGAGAAAAATTGAAGAAATAATTAAAAAAACAGACCCATTTGATACAAATCCAGAAATCAAATGAGCCTGTTTTTTAATTACCAATATCCGAGCGACAGAAGATGTTTCAAAAACTCAACCGTATTACTTCTGTTTCTTCACCGCATTCCTCACCGCATCCGTTGTCCACTGACAAAGCTCAGTGATCTTGAAATCCTGATACCGTCTCATAGTCGTGAGGATCCTATCCCCGATGGGCTTGATATAGCTGTCATCAATGACATTCAGACCGATCATGATCGCCAGTGCGTTCAGTACCGGGGCTGCGGTACAGTCCGCATCCTGACCTTCCATGGCGATGATGTGGCAGGTCTCCTTAAAGTCCATATTTCCGAACCAGAGGGCAATAACTTCGGCGGCTGCGTTCGGATAGGCGTGAATCCAGTTATACTCTTTGTAGCGCTCCTCGCAGGCCGTCCATGCCGGCTCCCAGGAAGAATTTTCCTTGCAGAGATCCAGCGCATGCTTTACGACTGCGTAGTATTCGCTCTTATGCGGGATCATGTCCACCGCTTTCTCAACAACGGTCCGGATATGGTCCTCCGTGAAAGCGAGGGAGGTGAGCAGGGCGTTGAAGATCCCGCCCAGCATGCCATTGTTGGAGTGGGAGACGATCGAATCGTCCGCGGCGAGTCTCGCAGCGAGCTTCGGGTTTCCGGGTGCTAACATTCCGTGAAGCGGAGTGCGCATCTGTGCACCGATCCAGTCGTAGAAGTAGTTGTTTGTTGTGCCGCTCTCCGGCGGAAGAAGCCCGCGGCGGAGATTTTCGATGGCCGTCTTCTCGGCGGAATATCCGTCGGAGATCAGCTCCAGCCATTTGTAGGCAACGTCGGCAGGCGTGATGCCATAGCCTTTTTCGATGAATCCGTCGAGATAGGCGATCTCGTAGGTGATATCATCGTTGTAGG
>OGEU01002135.1_pt1 | contig 14842 bp, 7 predicted proteins | sample 1570651 | NCBI WGS metagenome assembly OGEU01 (sample SAMEA2582129, study PRJEB24529) | metagenome | biome: Human gut stool | place: China | collected 2011 | reverse complement strand
TCGCTATGAATACGCTTTTGGGTCAACGAATACGAGAGCAGCGCAAAGAAAAAGGCTGGACGATTGAGCAGTTTGCAGAACGAGTCGATTTGTCGGCAAATTATGTTGGAGACTTAGAGCGCGGAGTGAAAATGCCTAAACTGGAAACCTTTATCCGAATCGTTGAGGTGTTGGGTGTATCCGCAGATGTGCTTATTCGGGATTCTGTTCCGTCCGCATCCCATGTGGCAGATGACGAACTGAGCAAAAAGTTAAGCCAACTTACGCCGGGGCAGAAGAAAGCTGCCATTGATATCCTGAACGCATACACCGACAACATTCCCTATATTACAAAATAACACCTATGTCAAAGAGCGTCAGCAAACGTACTGACGCTCTTCCTTTTTGCCCTCAAATAGCTTATAATCGACACTATAAGCGTGTATATAACGCTAATAGCGAGTATTTGAGGTGAACGATATGACAATCCTACCCAATATCGAAGAAGCAATGGAAGATGCCAAGAATGGAAAGTTGAGTCCGTATTGGCAGAACGGTCTAAAACGCGAATGCCTGCACAAGAAGTTGTCGAATGAAGAACAGCAGGCGCTTTCGGAACTGAATCGCATTTTGTCCGAGATTCCACAATGGAGCAGCGAAGAAGAACTGCGCCATAACATGGAGAACATCGGCGGCAGGGTTCGCTTCTGTCACTTTTGGGATGAGCACTACTCCATGGTGCAGTTGACGGAAGATCGCAACGGAAAATACTCCACAGCCTACGTTCTGGATACAGAAACCACCCCGGATGTGCGTAAGGCTGCGGCATTGCAGGCACAGAAGGAACTTGCGGACTGTATGCAGGCGTGGGGTGTTTCGCTTTTGGACGCACCGGTGTCCGAACAGTTGAAGTATGCTTCTCTGGCAGAAGCCGCTTCTCACCTCATGCAAGTCCTCAACGACCCGGAAAACATCACCGGGTAAAAAGCGTCCCGAAGGGATGCGCAGCCTGCATTGGAAAATGCAGATCAAAGGGGCTTGGGGCATTCCCCAACAAGCGATTTGCAACGCAAAATAAGCAGATGTATATACGTCTGCACTGCTTGCAGGTACAATGTCATCGATGAAACAAAAATAGTTTCATCACAGACGGTTATATGGTTGTGCCGATTTCCAAAAACAAGCTCTCAAAACGTGGCTCGCCCTATGCAAGAGCTGCACTTCACATGGGAGTAGTTAATTCGATTTGTAAGCGCGGAAAGGACTCTGCAGCGAACCCCGTACTACTCAGTTATTATGAAAAGAAATGTAAAAACAAACCGGCAAAGGTTGCTCAAGCAGCATCAATGCACAAACTGGTCTTTATAATCTTTGCAGTCTTGCGTGACCAGAAGCCCTTCGAACTGAAAACGCCAGAGCAGCATGCTGTTGAACAGGGATTTGTAAAAGCAGCCTGAGGTTTTGAGATATTCAGGCCCTGAAACAAACACAGGGCCTTATTTGGTATGCGAAAAATTTGAATTTAGCATCTTTCACTGCCCTTGTTCTTTACTTGGTGTAAGCGATGACAGAGTTATAAGCGGTGAATACTGAACACAAACCGTTCGATTTTGTTCTTATCAGCCACACGTACTATTGACTTTGCTTAATTGGTCTACTTTATGAGAACAAGAATTTCTGAATCTGGATGCTCACAAACATTCTAATATGTGGCTACCATAAAAAACGATGTAATATCTCTGCTTAATGAAGATAAGATTAATAAAAATGATGTTATCGCTCTATATTGTATTGATTTTTTGCAAGAAATCGATATAATGTAAAATAAGTGTACATATGATTAGTATTATAATGGAAAGGTGGTTCTTACATATGGCGGTTAGCTACAAAAGACTTTGGAAACTGTTGATCGATAAGGATATGAAGAAAAAAGAACTGGCTGAACTAGCAAATATTAGTACATATACAATCAATAAGTTGAATCGTGGCGATAATGTTAATACTGACACTCTCGTAAGAATTTGCCATGCACTAAACTGTCAGCTTGAAGATATTATGGAACTCGTTGAATCTGACAATGACGATTGAAGCCGACAAAGCTAACTACTGTTACCAGGCATTTAAGAGAAAGAAATGGGGACCAGCAGGTATGATATTGAAACCAGTGGTAGTCAACAAATCTGAGTGTTTGTTCCACTGCCATACAAATATAAAATGTTTTCAGAAAGGAGGTGTCGGTAAGTGATCAATAAAGAGATTCCCTTTAGGCCTAGACTGGAGGGAGAGTTTCGTGTGCGCTTTTATAATGCAGTATCAGTAATTACTGATTCTACGCCAACCCTTACGATTGCTAAGATTGCAGATGGTGAGATCAACTGGGTTGAAAATGAATGTACCTATAATATTGAGCAGCGAAAAAAATACCGTGCTGTCTGGCTGCTTTTTCGAGATCTGATAAGGGCATCCTGGAAAGCTTGCTATCGAGATGGTGTGCTTTACATGAGCTTACCGAGCCTCAATGGAAGTGATATTCACGATACGTCTTCTCCCGAAGTGAAAGCACTACTGCGTAGTTGGATGAGCGAAAGTCGATATGAGCGCATTTTAAGCTACACGGATTTTATCAATCGCATGGAGCACCCCGGTACATCCAAGCAAGGGATCGATACGCTCATTGCAGATGGCGACGAATTAACGAATCGCTTAGAGCGTGCTCATAGGGGTGAAATCTCTCCCGGTGAAGCTGTACAACCCTATCTCCAATTGGTAAAAGAAAATGAAAGAGATGAATATACTGGATTAAAGCTGTCTGAAATTTGGCGCTATTTCCGTTTGACCTGGTCTACGCCTGCAGAAACAACGCCCGGGCGAACAATGCAGTATTTGATTAGGGACGCAGCTCATCCTACTCATGCAGTAATGGGAATTGCTTCATTGGAAAACTGTGCAGTTCAGATAACCTGCAGAGATGATTATATTGGCTGGAATCAAAAAGCATTTATAGATCGGATACTGGAAATGCCTAACGAGGCGGCACACGCAGAGCTGGAATCTCTGCTGGTGTATTTGGAAGATGGAATTTCTGGTATAGATTATAGTGAGCTTTGTACGCAAATGGTGGTCGAACAGCCTACCGATGAAGATATTCAGTCTTTGTTAGATGAAGCTGCCAATGCAGAACAGTGCAGGCAGCGTATCTTACGAAATGATTTAGAAATAGATGTCGATGACATCGAAAAAAGCGATCTGGGTAGTATATCCAAGGATGCAGAAAAAGCTCTGTATCGTAGAAAACGTGCTGAACAATTAGCCAGATTGCTGAGCGCAAAAAAGGCCATAACAGATATTTGTCGTGATCCTGCTTTTGAAGAAAAGTGGGCTAGCTTTTGTAAAAGTGAGGTTGGCAACTCGGCTATCCGTAGTGCACTCGTAGCCCAGAAAACAAAGCACATTGGTTCTAGCCTGATGGAACTTAATGTGTGTGGTGCAATCCCTCCGTACAACGAAATCCTGGGCGGCAAACTTGTAGCATTACTTGCCACATCTCCTCAAGTCGTACACGACTATAAAGAGAGGTATGCTAACAAACCCAGCGAAATTGCTAGTCGCTTAAAAGGCGAACCCGTATGTCGTCCTGCAGACCTAGTATATGTAGGAACAACATCACTATATTATGTAGGCTCAAGCCAGTATAATAGGCTGAAAATTCCTGGAAAAATATTTGACTCTGCTTTTGATATTGTTTGGAAACGAATCGGAATGACCATTGGCTTTGGAACCATGCATATTAGCAAAGCAACTACAATGAGTTTAACCGAGGCAACAAGTGACGGCTTTAACAGAATAAACCATGTCTTCGGTGAAGGCGCCAGTCCCAAAATGCGTCTTTTGACTATGTCTATAAGAGAACTTCTGGAATCTACGAATGAAGATTCTAAAGATTTTTCTAAGCATGCAATGTCCCGTATTGTGTATGGTGCATGCCTTGCCGAAAACACTTTTGATTATCTGCTGGGAAAAGATGATCGTCCGAAGTATTACACCAATATGGATGACTATGCTGATGGAACTCAAAAGATAATCGATTACTGGTGTTCTCGTTGGTTGGGTAGCCGACTCAACTATGAACCGATATACGATAGGATCAGATCGTTTGACAAGACAAAGTTCCTCGTGGGAAGTGAAATCAGTTCCGGTAATGACTGGAGTTTTACAAAATTAAAGGAGGTGCCTCATTTGCCTACCAATGATAAGTTAAAAACAGGGCTTCAATTCGTGCGAGATTTTTATAGGGGATCAAGTGCATACGCTGACTACGTTCCAGCTGAACTTCTTTCCGTTATTCACCTTGAAACGAAATTGGATGATGCAATTGTTGCATCTGCTATGGCCGGCAAGGATATTGTACTGACGGGAAATCCTGGTGATGGCAAAACTCATATAATCCGACTGCTCAAGCAGCGTTTGGAATCTAGTGGCAAGCCCATCAAGATTATCCTTGATGCAAGTACCCTTTCTAACGAAGATATTTATGCGAAATGGAGCGAAGCACGACAGGCAAGCATTCCATTTGTCATCGCTATCAATGCGGCCGTGTTGTACTCTGTTTACCAGAAGTATCCGAATTTCGAACCCATTAAAGATGCCTATCAGCAGATGAGCCATTCGGTTGTATTTCATGAAGATGGGCCAGTCTCCGATTCTCTGGTTGTATACGACCTGAGCAAGCGAGAGGTCCTGACTCCTGATATTCTAAAGCAAGCGATTCTAAAGCTGACCAAGGAAACGCATTACGAAGAATGTAAGAAGTGCCCTGTGAGTGCTAACTGCGAGGTACATAAAAACTGCATTCTTCTGAACAGTGATCTGTTCCAAGAGCGTTTGTATATGATTCTTCAGAGAGTATCCTTACAGGGGTATCATGCAACGCTGCGTGAATTGCAGAGTTTGATTGCCTATCTTATTTTTGGAAACCGGAGTTGTACAGAGATAAACCGAACTGCCGGAAGCAATAAATATAATGTTGTAAATCTGGTCTATTCTGGAAAGGGCGCTATTTTTGATGCCATTCGACAGTCTATTGATCCGATTGCAGTTTCTCATCCCGTATGGGATGAACGTATTCTTTTGAGCAATATCCCTGAAGATAGTTGGGTAGAAGGATACGAGGTACCCGCAGAAGCTATTGCATATGATAACTTCGAGCTGTTCAAGCTGCGTAAAAGACAGTTCTATTTCTTCAACCGAAATGGTGATGAATTACTGAAGATTCTGGACGACGACGCGACTCATTTCAGAGATTTCTTGGAACAGGACGACAGCAAGATTATCAAAGAGTTGATTCGCAAGCTTAACACGTTTTTTGGCGCAATCAAGCCCTCTAATTCTGAGCTGCAGATTTGGTCAGGCCATCGTTATGATAACGAGCCTAGAAAGGTTCTTGTTTCGGTTGGTACAATCAAAAAGAGCGGATTCAGAATTGGTCGTCCGGCATTACTGAAAAGTATGCAGGATGGCATTACAATGACCTCGAACTACATTCGCCTTGAGAAAAAGGACGCCACTAATATTTTCTTGAAAATCGATTTTGATATGTATATGCTTCTTACAGAAGCAGAGAGAGGCGTCCCAGTCCTCTTTATGGAATCTGATCTTGTTAAGAAGGTTTGGCGATTCATTGAGCAACTTCAGTCCTTTGATGAGATTAATGAGGACAGCGTTACGGTATCGTTGCTTGATGTCCAGAATAAAAAGAAGATCTCTGTTGTAATAGACAGAGAGGAAAACAAATATTCCTCTATTGATGGTGAGAGAGCAAAGGAGGTATAAGATGTCAGAACAGATATTTTTGAGAGAATACAGAAATAATGTGGATAAGACTTTTGTCGGTTTTAAGCCTAACGGCGATGCAATTAAGCCTGTCCATGTAGCTGGTGGTTCTCTGAGATGCATTTATGGTGGTTATAATACCACAATGCATATTAAAAGACTGGCTTTAGTTTCTGATTCAAAGGGAAATGTTCCTGCAGGTAACGAATTGGAAACCATTTATAAGGCGTTGGCCGATGATAATGCAATTGAAGATGGAGTTTCTGAAGGATCTCTTGACTCAATGCGAAATGTTATGCAGCGGCTTCTCTCAGCTGACAAAGGTGTTTACGTCGTAAAAGGGCTGAAAGACGGTATGATCTCTTATTCCGCAGGCTCTAAGCATTTTCTGACAAAGCCTGCAATGTATGAAGATACCGGCGAGTTTATCGGTGGATTAATTCGGGCCTATTGCCCTGACTTAGCTGCCTATATTAAGGAATTGCTTGATAAAGCCAGCGACCCTATCTCTTTACTGTTTGAGCCTGCTCTTGAAGATACAATGGAGACTTTTGAGCGTAGTCGACATGAAGACCTGCCAGCATTTCAGAAACAGAACACAGCAATGGTCTGGTTTATCACTGGAATGCAGGATAGTGCCACCTGTTTAATGAAGAATTTTAAGAGGCATCCTAATCCGCTAACCCAGTTGAGGCTGTTCAATTTCTTCTGTATTTTTCAACTAATTAGATACATGGCAATGCTTGAAGCATTTTACTGTGAGGAAAGTGTTCGGGCAATATTGCTCGATTTTTCTGGACTTGCACCTAGCCAGAGTAGCATAGCTCGTGCATCCGAAATGTCTTATACGCAGATGCATAAGTCCATCAACCGTTTTTACGCTTGGGGCTATGCTCAAGAACTTGCCGAAAACGGTTATACCAAGGAAAGTCTGTTGAACTCCCAGACTCCCGCTTACGAAGCAAACAAAAAGTCTTCAAAATCGAGTCAGGAAGAACTTGATACGCTTTGGAATTTGGCAAAAGAGCGTGCAGATTTGTGCAGTAGCGACGACGAGGCTCGACTCGTATTTGGCGAAACCATGTATGATATGCTCGCACTAGAAGCTTCCTCGCATCCGATTAACTGCCTTCGTAACCTGGGTACATCTGCAGGCTTGCTGTATCCGCCTGATAAAATGCACCCTAATAAGCGTTTCGTTCTTTCTCAAGATATTCTTGAAATGCTATTGCGAGGATGCGTAGAACCTGGTGAGTTCCTTAGTGGAGTCGATTTAAGGAACAGACTCTGGAACCGTTTTGGCGTAATTGTAGGTGGCAGTTCTTTTGAACTTGAGCAACTCCAAAATAGTGGTATGCTACTTCAGATTGATGAAGATTCACTGGAACGCAACTTTGCGGCGTTCTCCTCGTTGCTTGAGTCTATGGACTTTGCTGAGGTTATGGCCGATGGCATTCTTCAAATTAGGCTGGGAGGTGTCGATTGATGATAGAGAAACAAGATCTGGTTAAAGATCTATTGTTAAAAAAATTGTCAGAAACCAAAGTTGGTATTTTAGCGAAGGGATTTGGCGAAATTGATCCGGCAACAGTTGCCCGGGAACTTTCAGCCGCCCGGAAAAGCCATATTTACATGGCAGCTGTTGGGTATGGTATCAGTGAGGAAATTGAAACTGAAAACTATACCCTCACACCATATGTGGAAAAAGCTGTGCTGTGGAGAAGTGTGCCTGATTATGCAGGCAATATCGTTGCATTTGTTAAGAATGATACGGATAAACTTCATTCGCTAGCCGAATTTGAAGTTCTCTCACTCGGAGATGCCGCTAAATATTTGCTCGAATTACAGTACAGCAAGGGGAGCAATACACCCACCCAAAATTTCTGGAAGGCACTTCAGCAAACCTCGGACTACTATACGTTTGATGCGGTTCTTGAATTTGTTAACGCAGTTGTTAGCAGTCAAAATGCATCAAGTGCCATTCCAGAAAATATGTGGCGCTTGAATCTCCTTAGTGATCCTGATATTCTTGGAACAAAAATCAAGCCCGAGGAGCGTTTAACCAGAAACCGTGAATTGATTTTTGCTATTGGACAGTTAAGTGAAGATTCTAGAAAGAAACTTAGCCGCTCCCTGGCACATACCAAGCCAGCGGACAAAGAGCGACTGCAAAAGGCCTATAGTAACCTTCAGAGCCTGTATAAATACGGAAAAAGAGAAACGCTAAAGCTCTTGGATTTTGCTACGGTGCAGGAACTGTTCTCGGCTTCTAAGGCCAAAGACGCAAAAAAGAAGAAAAAACAGTCGAAGCCGAAAACAGATGATCCCACACAAGAAACAACTGAGGATTTTACTGAAAACGCTCCGATTCGTCCCAAAGAACTGAAACAGATGATTTCTGATGCTGTTGTTACTGGCAGCGAAGAAGACATGACGAATGTTCGAGAATTGCTTAAAGAAATGAAAAAGCATTTCGACCCAGAAGAGGGAGCAAATACTGATACCATTCCAACAATTGGCGGTGTGTTTGATGATCGTACTATAATTGTTGAGAATCATCAGTCGGACTTAAGAAAACTGGTTGGTAAAGTCTGCAGTGAAAATGCTTGGGGTGGCTTGATGGAAACCGAAGAAAGCGTTCTTAAGGATGCAATTTCGGCTGACATAAAAAGCTTTAAGCCTTTTGATCCGCTTGATTCTAAAACTTTAGTTTCTTTCAAGGGTGGAATTGACGGTAATCAGGCATTATTTAATTTCATTACTCAGTTTGATGCTCAATTTGCCGCTAACGGTATTGAAACAGCAGAACCATTTGCTCCAATTGTTTCTAGTCTTGTTCAGTATAGAAATAACCTTCTGAAGAATCTGGATATGATCATGTATTATCCGATTTTGAGTTTTGGAGCTGATGATGAAACACGACAAGCGCTTATTTCCTACATTGATGCTTGGGCCAATCTTTATCATGCCTTCTGCATTAACGAACCTATGATGCGTCAAATAAGTGCTGGTGGTACTAGCTTTGTTGCCAGGGCGTTATTGCTTCTCGATGTCTTGTATGTCCGCACGCCTAAGGAATGGAAAGGAATGCTACTTCCGCTTCATCCTCTTTATCTGTGGCGGTACTATGAAATTTTCAAGACTCTACACGCAGAAAAAGCCCGGTTGTCTGAGGACGATGCAAATGCATTGACTGAAGTGATGAACCAACTTCCTCAAACACTCAGTTTCTTGATTGCTAATAGTATCGTTACTGAAATTGATGGAGACAAGGTATTACCGTGCTCTGGTAATATTGAAATGCTTCCAACCTTTGAGAACAAAACCAATCGTTACCTAGGCGATGATGGAACACAGTCCATCGGTGAAGTTTTGACAAGATGGATTGGGTTTGCCCCTTATACCCATAGTGAGGTAAGAATCTGTTCTGTTGATGCTCCTGATCTCATTGGAAATATTAGGGCAATCAAAGCCTTTATGGATAAAAACGGCTGCCAAAAGGTTGTATATGACGTTTATCTTACAAGAAAGCAAAACGGAAATACAGAACTTTCAAAACTTGACTACTCTGGCAAGGATTATGAAATTGGAGAATTTATCCGCAAGGGTAAGATTTCTATCAGCATCAAGAATGTTGAGTCTGCTAATCAAGTAAAAGAGATTCTTGAAGCGAAACCGGTTCATATCGCTTTTTATTTTGACCAGTCTGCCTATTCCATTGAATTTGGGCCTAATAATAAGAATCTCTACATTAACCCTCTGGTAGTTACCTATGACTATGATTTCGATGAGATCCAGCATAAGGGCATAGTTTATCCATCGTCTGAAATGGATTCCGGCCTTATTGGAGATTATCATAAACTTATGCGTTCTGCGGATGTAATTACAAATAGCATGAATCCTCGAACAACCTATAATGGAAATGCAGATATGACAGCTGTTGTATCGACTATTGAAGGCGGACAGGTTCAGTGGTTAGTAGCTGCAGATAGAGATACCAATAACTATGATCCAAAGGGTGCCATTCCGATTGGAGAGATGCAGTACGACCGTAGAATGGTAAATGTTTGGGCTGCTAGTGACTCTCGCATTATCACCCAGTATTTGACTATGCTCCGATCCTATAATCTGTTCCCTAAGCAGGAAACTCTGGTTGATATTTTGAAGCGCTTTGGCCATATCGCTTCCAACGGATTAATTAGCATTCCAAAATTTGGAGCTGATCAGCAAGCAATCGATAACAAAAAGAAAGGCCTCCTCGGTACGTTGTTTGCAGCATCTTGGTATACTAACAACGATTCTGATTCCTTGGTGGCATCTCTTGATGATGAGAAATCCCGTATTTGGCTGCAGGATAGCCGCTTTGGAAACGAACGTGCAGATCTCGTTGGCTTAAGATACGACGAAAAATCGAACACTTTGCATATTCAGCCCATTGAAGTTAAGACCCGTGACGATTCCCCTGACGCAACAATTAGCAAGGGGGATGATGGCCGCTCTATTATTACAGGTCATGCAGCCAGCCAAATTGCAGCTATCGTAGGGATGCTCAGAGAAATCTTCTCAGGAGATGAGAACTGTGATATGTTCATCTCTGCCCGCCGTGAAGTGTTGAAATACCAGATTGTATCCGAATGCTTCAGAAATATCCATGATGCTGAATGGCAAAAAAAATGGTATAAAATTCTGAAGCGGGCTTTTGGCAATGGAAAGAGCGAGAACATCAACATTGAGGTTTCTGGACTTCTCATTCATATTAAATTGAGTGAGGCATCCAACGGAAAGGTTGTTCAGTGTGTAAACCCTGATTTTGACGATTGTCCGATTGAATATAGGCTCTTAACTGCTAAAGATATTCAGAAAGAAATACTCGGAGAAGGAACTGAATTAAAGCAGATGTGGACACCTGACTTTGACACAACACAGGAGTCCACTGATGATACTGATGCAGTTGTGGACTCTGATATGTCTGATAATAGTGCAGATTATCAGGAAATGCAGACTGGATGTATGCCTGACACCAATACGGCTACCGATGGTACTGGTGCTGTCAATTCTACAAGCACAGTGCCGCAAAATGATAATGCCGAAAAGGAAGAGAAAACCATTCTCGAGGAATCCAAATCTGATAATGCCGTTTCAAAGGAAGAAATTCTTCAACTGGTCAAGGACTTCAAGCGCTCCTGTGGAGATTATCATGTCAATCTGAAGCAGTGTGAAGTTGGAGATACCGTAGTTGGTCCTAGCGTAATTCGCCTGAAATTCAAGCTGGGCCGAGGTCAAGCACTCCAGGATCTTCTAAAGCATCTTGAGGATATTGGACGAGAAATGAAACGCACTGGAGTAATTGTTCAACAAGTTCCTAATTCTGATGAATTGCTTCTTGACGTACCCCGAATTAAGCGAGAAAAAGTTCTTTTTAAGGATGTTATTTCCGCTATCCCTGCTGTGACATCTCCTGAACAGCTTTTCTTCCCACTTGGACGTACTCCCAATGGAAGAGATCTTATTGAAGATTTGAGTCAGATGCCGCATATGCTTGTAGGCGGTAGTACTGGCTCTGGCAAATCTGTGTTCTTGTTTACTATGCTGGCCTCCATGCTCATGACGCATCCGCATCAAGAGGATATGCAACTAATTTTGTCCTCCTCGAAGTTGGAAGATTTTATCCATTTCGGGGGCCTGCCTCATCTCTATTCCGGAAAGATCATTTCTGATGCAACAGAAGCAACTAGCGTAATCAAAGATGTTGTTTATGAGGAATCTGAAAGGCGTGGGCGGCTCTTAGCGGAAGCTCGAGTTGCTAATATTACAGAGTATAATAAGAAAGCAGCCCAGAAACTGGCACCTATTGTTGTTGTCATTGACGAGTTTGCTGATTTGGCTGACCAGCTCGAAACCACAAAGGAAAAAAATGCTTTCTATAAGCCTGTCCAGAGAATTGCCCAGGCTGGCCGTAGTAGAGGCATCCATCTTGTGATTTGCACGCAAAGACCCGAAGCTAAACTGGTTCCTTCTACCACTAAGGCACAGTTGAATGGTCGAGTTGCACTTCGTGTAAATGATGGCATTTCGTCCAGAATGATTATTGAAACATCTGACGCTCAATATCTGCAGAAGCATGGTGATATGATCTATCGGAACGGAGATGTTATCGAACGTGCACAGGGCTATTTGATTGAAATCGATGAACTGGACAAGATTGTAAATGATGTGATTAACGGTCGCATTGGCTAAGGAGTGAAAAAGCATATGGCGGAATCTTCAGATGAAAAATACATTACAGGAACCTTTCTCGAAGAATTGAAGAACCGGTTTCTGTGTAGGGTTCGAGTAAATCAAGAAGACGCCATATGCTACATTCCATCTTCGTGCAGATTAAGTAATTTTCTGGATTTGACAGGCAAGGCTGTTTTACTGCGAAAAAATGCTGTCAGTGGGTCAAGGACTAGATATGCAGTATATGCCGTAAAATGTGGCAGGCAATTTCTTCTGGTAAATCTATCAGAGGCTAATCGTGTCGTCGAAAACGAAATTGGACGACGTTTTTTTTCCTTCTTGGGGAAAAGAAAAGTCGTCTCACACGAGGTCAATATTGATGGATATAAATCCGATGTATTTATTGAGGATACAGGTACTATCATCGAGATAAAAAGCATTCTTTCTGTTGAAAAAACTGCTTTATTCCCTACGGTTTACTCTGAAAGGGCTGTACAGCAGCTTAAAAAGCTTGCTAGACTGTTAGGGGATGGGTATAAGGTCTGCTATATGTTTGTGTCGCTGAATCCAAAAGTGGAATCCGTTTCAATCAATCGTAGTATACCTGAGTTTTGTGAGGCTTTTTGTGAATGTGTAAACCTGGGAATGGAGGTTTGTGCTGTTTCGGTTAAACTGATTAATCAAAGTCCTACCATCCATAAAAGAATAAAAGTGTTTTGACTATTTTAGGGAAGGCCTACGAAAATCATGTTAGGTCTAGGAATCTGTGACCTAATGGAAAAAGAAGCCCATGAACCGAATTGAATCTGAACAGGTCCGTAAAAAGTAGACAATAGACAAGAAGCCTCCCCGTGTAGGATAATAGAACGTAACCGCCCAGTGAAAGCACGTCCCCAGAAAGACAAGAGGCACCCGACTCAGAATCGGGTGCCTCATTTTGTCATGCAAAGTTTTCCTGAATGAGTTTTCCCCAAGGGAGCATCTGGTCGAGACGCTCCGGGTGGTTCTGGATCTCCATGTCAGGCAGATTTTCGAAAAGGAAGCGGATATAATCTCTGGGTGCAAGGTTGTTTGCCTTTGCTGTTTCCACAATGCTGTAGATCACCGCACTGGCCCTTGCCCCGGCAGGCGTGTCACTGAACAGCCAGTTCTTTCTGCCGACAGTATGAATACTATACCGATGACGGCGAGACGAAGGATTACGACAAGCCGGAACATTTTGTGCATATCACGCTGGATGCGGATGGAAACGCAAAGAGTGATCGTGCTACGGTCAGAGTAGAAGGATAATCGTCAGTCATTACGCAGTTCCTACAGAGTGACAGCGCTTCGGTTTGAAATGCTGTCACTCTTTTTTGTTGTCCAAATCACAGACAAAATAGTCACTCCATCTTGAAAACAGCGTAAAGATTTATTATAATAAGATAAATAGTTGTAGCTTTTGCAAAGGAGGGCTGAAGTATGGCAGCGCAGCGCACCTATCTGGCAATCGACCTGAAAAGTTTCTATGCCTCGGTGGAGTGCGTAGACCGTCATCTGGACCCCCTGACCACCAATCTGGTGGTGGCGGACGCCTCCCGCACCGAAAAGACCATCTGCCTTGCAGTGTCGCCCTCCCTGAAATCCTACAAGATCCCCGGCAGAGCGCGGCTGTTTGAAGCCGTCCAGCGTGTCCGGGAAGTCAACACCCAGCGGCTGCAAACTGCCATCCGGCAGAAAAAGGCAGTCCGGGGAGAGGATGGCAAGTACCACTTTGCCAGCACCTCTTTCGATGCCAATGCCCTGAACGCAGACCCGACGCTAGGGCTGAGCTACATCGTTGCGCCGCCCCGGATGCAGCGGTATCTGGACGTTTCCACCCAGATCTACAAGACCTACCTCAAATATGTGTCCCCGGCGGATATTTACCCCTACTCCATCGACGAGGTTTTCATTGACGTGACAGGCTATCTGCTCTACTACCACATGAGCGCCCATGAACTTGCCATGACCATGGTGCGGGAGGTGCTGACCAACACCGGCATCACCGCAACGGCAGGCATCGGCACCAACCTCTACCTTGCAAAGCTGGCCATGGACATTGTGGCAAAGCACATCCCTGCGGACAAGGACGGTGTCCGCATTGCGGAGCTGGACGAGCAGTCCTACCGGTATCTGCTGTGGAACCATCGCCCGCTGACAGATTTCTGGATGACCGGTCCAGGCACCGTCAAGCGGCTGGAATCTCACGGCATTTATACGATGGGGGACTTGGCGCGGTTTTCCATCCACGGAGAAGATCGACTGTATGAAATTTTCGGCGTGGACGCAGAGATCCTCATCGACCACGCATGGGGCTGCGAACCCTGCGGCATGGAGCAGATCAAAAGTTACAAGCCCAGCACCAACAGCATCAGCGAGGGGCAGGTGCTGACCTGTCCCTACCCCAACGACAAAGCTAAACTCATCGTCCGGGAGATGGCGGAGATTCTGATGTTCCGACTCACGGAAAAGAAACTGGTGACGGAATCCATCACCTTGGAGATAGGCTACGACCGGGAGAACGTGGACAAGGGGGGCTACCGTGGTCTGACCCAGACCGACCGCTACGGCAGAATTATCCCCAAGGCGGCGCACGGCACGGTTCGGTTTGATGCCCCCACCAATCTGGGCAGCACCCTCATCAACGAAAGCGCAAAGCTGTTTGAGCGCATTACAAATCCGGCGCTGACGGTGCGGCGCATTACCCTCAACGCCAATAAGGTCACGCCGGATGAGGGTATCTATCAGGTGGACTTTTTCACCGACACCAAGAAGCTGGAAAAGGAGAAAAAGC
>OGEU01002134.1_pt1 | contig 14843 bp, 15 predicted proteins | sample 1570651 | NCBI WGS metagenome assembly OGEU01 (sample SAMEA2582129, study PRJEB24529) | metagenome | biome: Human gut stool | place: China | collected 2011 | reverse complement strand
ATAAATGTTGTTTGCATTTAATATATTTATTGGTTATTCTTCTATCTCTGTTAAAAATGGTTCGCATAGAAAAGACAAGGTTGTTGTACCTTCCCACTTAATTTCTTGTACCCAATTACTTTTATTTACTCTTTTAACTCTGTAAGCCTTGTTAGGTCTATCTAATAAAATCAATCTATTATCTTCTATATTAGTTAGCCAATCGTCTATTTGGTCAAAAAATTTCCAAAAGTTTTCGTTATCCTCTAACCCTATTTCTATATCTAGTACCTTGTCGGGATATGCGCCAGTTGCTATTGTTAAGCTTCCGTTTCTTCCCTCAACTTCTTCATCTGTAACTTTTTCTTGGGTAATAGGAATATTAATTGGGGACTTAACTAATAAACCTAGATCACTATAATTTTTCTTTCCATTAAATATAAATCTATCTAACATTAATTAACTCCCCTCCTAATATGCAAATCTATTATTGTATTCTTCAAATTCGTCTTGATATGGGGCAACAACTCTCATTAATTCTCTACCATCTATTGCAACCGGTCTACTTGCTAACCATTTAATCCATTGTTCAAGTCTATCAAGTGGTATCATAACCTCGGTCTGCGCCTGTGTACCCTTGTTCTTTTCCCCTGTCATAATGTTTGGTGAAATCATTGTTGGCTTAGTAAATATACCACCATTTTCTAAGTAGTTAATTTTAGGGATATTAGATTGCCAACCTTTGCCCCCTAGTCCTGGAACCCAATCTGGAATTTGAAAACTTATTGCATCATTTATGCCTTGGATAGCACCATTTATTAATCCAATAACTATATTTAAAGGCGCTTTTATTGCTGCTCCCAATCCGTCCATTATTCCACCGAAGATATTTTTTACACCTTGCCATGCCCTATCCCAATTGCCACTAAATACTCCGCCAATAAAGTCAATTATTCCGCCAAAGATTCTTTTTATTGAATCCCATACACCTTTTACATTAACTAAAAAGGCATTTATGACATTACCAAAGCTTCCAAAAGTGGTTGACCAATCGACACTGAATATGTTACTTAGGAAATCGTCAAAACTTTGGAATGCACTTGTTATAGTATTCCACATATTTACAACATCTTGCCTAAATGCATCTGATTTATTCCATAAAAGAACTATAGCACCGATTAAAAGCATTATTCCTCCGACTATCCACGTTATAGGACTAGATAACCAAGCTAAATTTAATCCTTTTTGTGCCCCGGTTGCCCCGTTAGTAACTGCAGTTGCAACTGTAGTTGCACCATTCCAAGCATCTAAAGCAGACTTTATTTTACTTATAATAAAAAATCCTTTTACTGTTAAAAGTAGTCCCCCTAATATTCCAGCAAAAAGTGGTAGTTTATCAATATTATCATTAAGCCATGTAAGCACATCTGATGCAATCGGCATTAATTTCTCACCTAATTCTGATGCTAAGGTTTCAAATTTTAATTGTAATATTCTAAGTTGGTTTGCGAATCCATCACTAGTTCTTTCAAAATCCCCTTGCGAATCTGCAGTAACACTCATTAGATATTGATATCTAAGCATAGCTTGTTCACTTTGGCTCATTTGCGAATATGGTTTCTTAATACCTTCTGCAAGTCTATATGCTTCTAGGTTTGCAACACTCATATTGATACCTAATTGCTTAAGGGGTTCGGTTTCTCCACTTATCCCACTTCTAAGTTTTTCAAAAGCCACTTCATGGTCTAAGTTATAGAAAGATGCCATGTCCCCAGCTAAATCAACTATGTTTCCGCTCATGTTTTTAGTTTGTTCGGAGGTCATTCCCATAGACTTAAGCATAGCACCCATTGTTCCAGCATATTGTTTATAAGCTAATTCACTCATACCAATAGCTTCTGGTGCTTCTTTTGCCCATTGATTTATTATTTCAGTATTAGATTCAAAAGTGGTATCAACTACGTTTTGCACTTCTTGTAAATCTGATGCGGTATTTATAGCTTTTATCCCAAAAGCACCCAATGCAGCACCACCAGCAGCTAATCCCCTAGTAACCCATTTATCTAGCTTCTTACTAAAATCACCAGCTTTACTTTTTATCTTGTCAAATGTGCTTCCTGTTTCACTTGCCTTTTTATCTATTTTATCTAAGTCACTCATTACATTTTTAGCATCTAATAAAACTTTACCTTCTAATACAAAAGCTTCTGCCATATATTCACCCCCCTCACTTGGGATTATTTAAAGAAGTTTTCTAATATTTCTTCATTTTCTTTGCACATTCCAAATTTAAATTCACGTTCTTCTTTTATACACATTATATTATGTATAAATAAGTTATCATATTTTTTTCTGTTAAAATGAGGTTATCATCAAGAATAATTTATTTGAAAGGACATAATAGCTGTGCAGTTTAAAAGAATAAAAGATTTACGTGAAGATAATGATTTGTTTCAAAGAGATATTGCAAATCTGTTAGGTATTTCTCAGCAATATTACTCTGAATATGAAAGTGGTAAAAGAACAATAACTATTTCTCACCTAATTACGCTTGCTAAGTATTATAATGTTTCCATTGATTATCTAGTAGGGCTTTCTAATTTTAAAGATGAAAATAACAAAACGGATAAACTTGCTTAAGCATAAAAATTATCCGTTTCAATTCATTTTTATACATTTTCTACTCATTTACTAATTTTTTCTTTAAAATTTCAAAAAAATAATCGCCGTATTTCTACAGCGATTATTTATATGTAATTATTTTTTTTCTTCATTTTTTGAAGACTTTGGCATTTCAATATCATTTGTTATTATGTTTGCTCTACCTAATACCATTACTAATCCAATGAATAGTAGGATTATTCCAACAACTATTAACATTACACATGTTGCAATATTGTTACCTTGTATACTGCCTTGAATTCCAGCAAATAACATGCTAACACCAATTATTGCTAATAATATCCAAAATACCCATACTACTGTTTTTACTTCTTCGTTTTTCTTAGCCATGTTTGTTCCTCCTTCGTTAATTCTTTCTACATTATATTGAATAATTTTATAAAAGTCAATATTTTCGGTTATACTTCTCTACATTTTATTATCAATCTTTGTGTTCCATAATTTTTACATGTGATTAATGTCATCTCTTTTTTTCCATTAGTTAACTGGCTAGTACAACTAACATCTGTTGGATCTACTATGTATTTATTATAAGCCTCATATGTAACTGTTTTTCCTGTTGCCAAATCTTTTAAAGTGGCTATATCTCCTATTTCCATTTGATTTAACTTTCCAAATAATTTTCCATTTGCATAATTATGGCCTACTATGCAATAGTTTCCTATTTTGTTTGGACCATTGCCCCAGTATTTGTTTAATGATATTTTTAATAATTCATCTGATGTTTCTGAAAGTACTGGATAACTTATTCCTATACAAGGTATAGATAAAATAGATTCTGTCATATCTGCATATGGATCTTCTTGGGAATCCTTATTGTCTGAAGATTGATTCTGGTTTGGTGTATCATGAATTTCTCCATCAGCATCATTTGATTCTTGTTCATCTAGCGCTATTACTAATACATCATTTACTATGTTTTTTGTTGTATTATCATTAGCAATTGTATTGTTAGTATTTTCTATTTGGCTTAATATTGCATGCGCCACTTCTTCGCTCTTGTTTCTATCATTTTCTGCATATATATAATATGAAAATAAAACACAAATTAAGAAAACGGATAAAAAGAATCTTATTTTATACATTCTTTTTTTACGTTTTATTTCTGGTGTTATGTATAACTTTTCAGTAACTAAAATTTGATTCATTTTGTACCGCATTCCTCCCTTTTTTTATTTTTCAAAATTTACATATCTATTATGATTATAACATTTTTTGTTTTATTTTTAAAGGTCTTTTTTTATTTTTGACATTACCTCCAAAATTACTAGTTTTACCTCCTTACAATTTTCATAATAACATGTTTTTTCATTTTTTTAATTTTTAGTAATATAACTAAATATTTATGTTTTATTTTTTCTCACTAATATAATCTGCAATTTTTCCAAATTGTTCTAATGTTAAACTCTCTCCTCTTACATTTTCATCAATTTCAAGCTCTTTCCACATATTTTTTACATCTTCTTTACTATGCATTATGTTGTTATTTATTAGCACATTTGATAGTGTTTTTCTGCGTTGCATAAAGCTTTTTGATATTATATTGAATAGTAATTTTTCATCTTTTACTTGAATTTTTTTACCTTTTCTAACTTTTAATTTAATTACTTCAGACTCTACTTTTGGACTAGGCACAAATGATTCTTTTGGAACTTTTATAATACTTGTTGCGTCTGAATAATATTCAACAGCATATGTTATTGCTCCTGCAAGCCTTGTTCCCGTTTTTGCAGTTAGCCTTTCTGCTACTTCTTTCTGCACCATTACTATTATTTCATCTATATCTAGTCTATTTTCTAATAGTTTCATTATAATTGGAGTACTAATATAATATGGTAAATTTGCAACTATTTTTACACCTTTAATTTCTGTTTGTTTTCTTTTTTCTGCAATTATTTCATTCAAATTTATTTTTAATATGTCTTCATTTATTATTTCTAATTTACTTTCAGCTTGGTCGTTTATATTTAGAATAAATCTATCTTGTAATATATTTACCATTCTTTTATCAAGCTCTACTGCAATAACATTATTTGCTTCTTTCAATAGTCTATTAGTTAAAACACCAAGACCTGGCCCAATTTCTATTATTAAATCTTGCTTATCTATGTTAGAGCTATGTATTATTTCATCTATAACATTATCATCTACCAAAAAGTTTTGCCCCAAACTTTTATTAGCCTGTATTTTATATTTATGTAATATTAGTTGTGTTTCTTCATATACATTCATTTTTCGTATTCCTCTCTTCTATTTGCAGTTTTAGCTAATAAGTGTTGCACCTACTATCCCCGCATCATTACCTGCTTGAGCAGTTAATATTTTAGGTGGATTTTCTTTATTAAATAAATATTCTCCACTATAAATTTTTTCTTTTAATCTCCCGAATATTAATTTTTCATAATGCGACATACTTCCACCTATACTTATCGCTTCGGGTTCTAATATGTTTATTATGTTTGCTATTCCTAATGCTAAATTATCAACATATTCTTCTAATAGATTTTTCACATCATCATTATTCATATTTTCTTCTACTGCTTTTGTTAAGTCTGCAGCACCAACATATTCTGTAATTCCTAGTATTTTTTGCATCTGCTCTTTGAATTTTTTCTTTGAGCAATACACTTCAAAACAACCTTTATTACCACAGTTACACTGTTCTCCATTTTTATTTATTACCATATGTCCAAATTCGAATCCAGCATTGCGCATAGGTCTTATAAATTTACCCCCAAAGAAAGCAGCTCCGCCAATTCCTGTACCGATGCACAAAAATACACAATCATTATAATCTTTTAGTGACCCTTTGTATTTTTCTGCTAATGCCGCACATTTTCCATCATTTTGTATATTTATTTTTAAATTTTTACTTCCAAATGCTTCTCTTAATTTTTGAGTAATATTAAACTCTTTTATTTCTAAATTCACAACATTTTTAATATAGCCATCTTTTGGATTTCCAGGTGTTGCAATACCAATACTCTCAATCTGACATAAGTTATATCTTGTACTCTGTAATATTTCATTAATTCCGTGAACAATTGAACTTACTATATAATCTTCTAAACTTACATTTCTTCTATCATTCATATAATAAGTTCTTTTTTCTATTATTTCGCTATTTTCATCTACCAAGCCAATTGCAACATGGCTTCCACCTAAATCTATTCCAAATTTCATAAATAGTCTCCTTTGAATTTCACAATACAATATTAACATATAATTAAAAAAATTGCAAAAAAATTCGCCCAAAATGGGGCGTCCCCATTGGGCGATGGGCGAAGTGTTTTATACTCCTGCTGCTGAAAACATGAATGTTCCCATGTATACTTGAATACAAGGTACAAGTACAACTACAACAACAAATATTAATAAAATACCAACTATCGAATATACTAATTGTGGCAATACAGCCATAATTTTATCCATTGTATTTTTTACATCTATATCCATATATTCCAAAAGTTTATGCATCATTGCAGATAAGTCTGTTTGCATACCTACCTTTAACATCTCGGTTATCATTGTTGAACCAAGGCCTGCTTTTTCGAATGGTTCTATCCATGATGTTCCGACTAAAATATTGTTTATAGATGTTTCTACCATTGCTCTCATAACAAAGTTATTTACTACGTTTTTGCTGACATCTAATGCATCTTGAATTCTCATTCCATTCTCTAGGTTTAGTAACATTGCTCTCATAAGCCTCGAGTAATCCATAGTATAGTTTAACTTTCCAAATATAGGCATTGTATATTTAAAATAGTCAAAGTTATATCTTCCTTTTGGAGTATTTATATATGCAATTATTACTGCTGCTATTGCTCCAATTATTCCAACTGGTACATACCAATGCACTGCTATCCATTCTATTACATTAGAAAAAGCTATTGTTATTGCAGGTAGTGTGTCTTTTGTTCCAACTTCATCATATACATTTTGTATTGTAGGTATTGTATATAAGCTTCCTACAAATAATAACGCTATTAATGCTACCAATTGTATTACATTTGGAATTATTATTTTCTTTAATTTCTTAGACGTATCTGTGCTAGTATCTAAGTATTTTACCGCCTGTTGAAGTGATTGAGTTAAGGAGCCCGAAAGTTCTCCAACTTTTATCATATTTATATATATATATGGAAATATGTTTTCGTAATATTCCATGGTTGTGTACATATATTCACCGGCTTCTAGTCCAGCTAATATATCTTCCAAAACACCTCTAAATGTAAGGTTTTCTGTACTCTCTATTATTGTGCTTAATGCATGAATATTGTTAAAATCTGCTTTTTTTAGTAAATAAAAATTTTGCGTAAATACCATTATATCTCTTGTGGTTACTTTTTCTTGCTTGGAAATAGCAAGGTTTACTTTTTCCACAAATGATTGCTTTTTTCTACCTCTTCCTTGTATTACACTTGAAGAGTTTGCAGTTTTCATTATTTCATCTATATCAGTTACATTTTTCTTTTTTGTGTTTACTTTTTTTCTTCCATAACCTACTTGAACTACATCTATTGGTGTCAAGTTGCCTTCTTTTAGTCTTTTTATTAGTGATTGCTTATTTCCACTTTCAACTCTGTTTTTTACTATTACTCCTTCTCTAGTAATGGCTCTATATACATATTCTGGCATTTTTTTCACAAACCTCCTTTTTTGTTCAAATTCAGTTTTAATTTTCTAATATAATTTTTGAGGATTATCTAAAAAGTCAACATTTATACTTTTTAATCCAAACTAATATCCAATATGGTTTCCGTTGTTGCCTCTTTTTATTTTTAATTGCATTATTGTTCTGTTTAGTATTTCTATATTCTTTTCTTCTATTTGAGCCTTTGCTTGGTCTAATGTTATTCTATCATCAACAAATAGTTCAGCAATTGAATTTATTAAACCTATGCTTCCATTAGCAGAGTTACTTTGTATTGCATCTTCTATTTCCGAAACACTAAGCTTTTCTTTTCTTATTATACCAGAAATAATATTATCTACAACCATAACTTCTGGAACTAATACCAATTTTCCATCTTTTCCACGAATTAATCTTTGTGATGTAACTAATTTTAATAGTGAAGCTATCATATATTTTATACTTTGTTGGTCTGATATATCGTAGAAGTTTATCATTCTATCGATTGTTTCTGCACAAGATTTTGTGTGTAATGTTCCAATTACTAAGTGACCTGCTTCTGCTGTTTCTATTGCAGCATCCATTGTTTCTCTATCACGAATTTCTCCGATTACTAGAATATCGCAGTCCTCTCTTAAACAGTTTTTAACACCATCTTTATATGTTAAAACATCTTGTCCATATCCTACTTCTTTTTGTACTATTACAGATTGCTTACATTTATGCTTAAATTCTACTGGGCTTTCAAGTGTAAGTATTTTCTTATTTTGCGTTTCATTTATTTCATTTATCAGTGCATTTAAAGTTGTTGTTTTACCAGAGTTTGTCTTACCAGTTACAAGAACTAAACCTTGTGGTTGGTACATCATTCTTCTTACTATATCTGGAACACCTAGTTCATCAAATGTTGGTAATTCATTTTTTATAAGTCTTAATGTAAATACTGGAACATCTCCAGATAAAGATATGTTCACTCTGAAACGAAGTCCGTTAAACTCAAATGATGAATCTAGTTTTTTTGTTTGTGTAAAAACTGCATCTTTATCTATGTTACCTCTTATGAAATAATCATATATATCAGCCATATCTTCTGGCGTAAGATTATCACATCCTTCGTATGGAGTTAAATGTCTTGCAATTCTTAGCATTGGTCTAATTCCACTTATTAAATGCACATCTGATGCATCTTTTTCTATTGCTGTTTTTAAAATATCATCTACATCTACCATGTTACTCTCCTTTTGGTATATTACCTTCATTTTAATATATAACTAATTTAGAGTTTAATTCTTTTAGTGTTGTATATCCATTTAAAATCTTATTGAATCCATCTATTACTAAAGGTTTATACCCTTCTTCCATAGCTTTTTTTCTAATTTCCAAGCTTGACTCACCTTTTATTACTAGTTCTTTTATAGCTTCAGACATATCTAATATTTCGAATATACCAATTCTTCCATAGAAGCCACTATCGTTACAATATTGACACCCAACAGTATCATATGTGTATTTTCCTGTGAAATCATATTCGACTCCGTATTTTTTTGCTATTCCATTAATTATATTCTTTTCTTCTTCTGTATACTCTCTTTTTACTGCACATTTAGGGCATACCTTTCTTACCAATCTTTGAGAAAGTGAAGTTGCAAGTGTACTTGCTATATCGTAGTCAGAAACTCCTATTTTTCTTAATCTAGTAATAACCTCTATACTGTCTATTGTGTGTATTGTTGATAAAACGTAGTGTCCTGTTTGACCTGCTTGCATAGCAATTTCTGCTGTTTCTCTATCACGAATTTCTCCAACAAGAATTATGTCTGGATCTTGTCTTAAAACAGTTCTTAAAGAATCTGAAAATGATGTTTTTGTATCAATTTCGATTTGGTTTAGCCCTGGAATTCTTATTTCTACTGGGTCTTCAATTGTTGTAACATTTATTTCTGGTTTATTTAAGAAATCTATAATACTGTACAATGTTGTTGTTTTACCTTCTCCAGTTGGAGCGGCAATTAAAACTATGCTGTTTCTCTTATTAAAACATTTTTTTACAAGCTCTGGATCATTTGGAAATCCTAATTCAAATATTTGCTGAACATCTGCATTTTTCTTTAAAAGTCTTAAAACAAATTTTTCACCATAGACATTTTTCTGTGAAGATACACGAATATTATAATCACTATATAGCAAAATTCTACCATCTTGAGACTCCTGTTTTTCTTGATGCATGTTAGAAATTGCCTTTAATCTTCCTATTAATTGAGCTTGCTTATCTTTTTCTATTGTTGCAGCAGTTACAAGCTCTCCATCTATTCTGTATCTTACTCTTATAGAATTTTCTTCTGGCTCTATATGAATATCACTCGCTCTTTTTTCCATTCCATTTTTTATTATAGAATTTACAAGCTCTGATATATCTGCATTAACATCTATTTTTTCTGTTGAAGCTATTTCCATTGAAGTTAAAATTTCATCAATAATACTGTCAAAAGTAATATATCTCTCCATTATTAGGCCTTTGTTTAAAAACAAAAGCCTCATATTTTCTAGCATTCTCTGGTTAGCCGTATTTGAGAAACATACCTTTATTTTTCCAGCTCCAGTTTCAAAAGGTATTGCTTTATTTCTTCTTGCAATATCAAGTGGTAAATAATCTGCTATGTTTATTTTTATATCTGCAGAACCTAATAGCATTGGTTTTTCGCCTAGAATGTCTGCTATTGCAGCAATTAGTTTTGATGGATTACCTATATGTAATTCATATAATATATCTCCAATTTTTTTTGAAGGGTGCTCCTTTTGGTACTCTAATGCCTTATTTATATCTTCTTCACCAACAATTCCTCTTTTTACAAGCTCAATTCCAATTGGCTGTGTTCTTCTGTTATCCATACTTATAATATCCTTTCCAAGGTTAAATTTTAATTATTAAATATTTTTAACCTTCAACTCTTTTTATAAATAATTTACCAATATCTTAGAACATAATCTATCTTTTGATTTATTAAATTTTGCGTTGAATCACCAACAATAATTTTCACCGAAAGTATATTTTTTTGAAAATTATCTACTGTTTTTGTTGAGTTAGTTACAGAAAAATATTGAACATTCGAAGCAACTTTAAATTCTCCTCTATATATGCATCTTTCTGTTTCATTGTATTTATATTCTGTTCCATCTTCAAATTTAATTGTTTTTGCGGTTTCATCAACGACTACAACACTGTTACTCTTTGAATCACTAATTAAACAACTATTTAGTGTGTCAAAATCTCCCGCATTTTCTGCAGCATCTTTCATCATTCCTATGTTATTGTAAAACAAACTACTTACTCCAGCCATTATTCCTACTATGGCTGTTAATACAATAATATAAATAGTAAGAGTTAACAATGTTACGCCTTTTTCAGACTTTAAACAATTATTGGTCATTTTCTCACATTTCTCCTTCAGATGTTCATGTAATTATTTTTCTTTTACTTTTAATTTGTTAATAGTTATTGATTTTTCTTCACCATTTACATCATATCTCACTGTAATTATTGCCTTTTTAAATGAATCTTCTAGTGTTTCAGTACTAAATTCTACTTTATAATCGTCACTTATATCAACTTCTCCAAGGGCTTCTAAATATGAAACAAAACTATCATTAACATTTTCAAAACTTTTTTCATCAACTTTTTCTAGTATGATTGTTGCGTACGCCATTGCATTTGCGCTTTTTCGTATTTCTACTACTGTACTATAAGTGTTTACCATAAGTGAAATTATAACACCAGAAAATATACTTAATACTATAATGCCAATTGTTAGGTCAATTCCTGTTATTCCCTTATTATTTGATATAATTTTTTTCATATTTTTTGTTTTCCTTTCTCAAGGTATGCTTTACATTCCAACCAAAATTATCCTTTGTAAAAAATTATACAATTTGTAGTTATTAGAGTAATTATGTTTGTAACACATAAGAAAAATCCTATTGGTAACTTTTTATTTGTTTTACTATAGTTTGCCCTTTTTTGATTAATTTTATCAATTAAAACTTTTATAGACATTGCTAAAAGCGTAAATATTACAGTTAATATAGAACAACATTCATATGTGAATATTAACATTATATTAAGTAAAATTAAACAATCTAATGTATAATTATTTTTTACTTTCTTCTTATAATAAATGGTATTTGCCATAGTTAATATTACTAATGTTGATAAGTATATGACATATCTATAAATACTAGCAGAGTCTACTATACATAGATATATTATATACACTGCTTCTACTATTGTAAGATATAATGTTATTTCATTTTGGATGTTTATTTTTTCTTTATCTATTCCAGACACGATAAATAGACCAGCTATATATAGCAAGCCAAAGATAAAATATATAATTGTTTGTGCTGTTAAAGTATAAATGTTAAGCTTTATTGATAATGCAAATAATATAAATACCAATCCTGAGCAAAATTCTAGTATGAAATACCTAGGACGTATTTTTTCTTTACAATATCTACACTTTGCTCCTAAGAATATATAACTAAATAATGGTATCATATCCCAGAATGATAATTTATGGTTGCATTTTGGGCAATATGACCTTGTATGTGTTATATCTTCTCCTCTTGGTATTCTATAAACAGCAAGTGTAAAAAAACTTCCAAAAGTTATTCCTATAAGGAATATGTAAATATATAATAGTAGGTTCATGTTTCTCCTTGTATACTTAGAGTTTAAAATTTATTAATTATTTTTATGGTATAATTTTTCATTCTACCTATAAAACTGATCTTTTTATGTAAAAAAGGTTACCTAAAAAGGTTTTTTCAAATGTTTTAGGTAACCTTATTTTATGAATATAAACTTTTTATATTCTTAGTATTAACTATTTAGCTGTTTTATCAACAATATACTTAGTCATATCAACTTTTATATCATATGTTGATGTACCTTTTGTATATGTTATAGTATCTGTAGAATCTGCTTTAACCTTAAAAGCAGGATCATCAATCTTCTCTACAACATAAGCAACATTAGCTATTTTACCTGTTGGTAAAGTATTTGATAGAACTTCTATTTGTACAGCTTTAAGGCCTGATTCGACAACATCTTCAGCATAAGCTTTATCTTGAGCTGTTTGAGTTTCTTTAGCTTTTGTAACTATACCATTGTTTCCTAATACCATGCTGATTGAAACACCTGCTAATATTAAAAGAACAACTATAGTTACAACTAATGCTACTAATGTGATACCTCTTTCTTTCTTAAACATACTTAATTCCTCCTTTGATAAATTTTTTTGTATATATTTTTTATAAAAATATAACCGAATTTAATTATTTTCCACTAATATTATTAAAATAGTGGTCTGTTGAATCTGGATTTTTGTTTGTGTTATTATTTCCAGATATTGTTGTATTTCCTGTAGTAGTATTACCTGTTACAGTTTCTACAGCTGTTGAAAATGGGTTTGCTTTTCCAGATTCATAACTCTTGTCTTGCCTTTTTATTTTTAAATCTGAATCTGTTATTTCCAACGTTATATTCTGTTTTGGATAATCTACTATTTCTTGACTTATTTCATCCTTTATTGTATTGGATGTTTTATATGCTTCTACAGTACTTGGAACAACCTTATTGGTTGGTATATAGTCGTAAAAAATAACTCCAAAAACTAGACATACTGCTATGCATAAAAGTAATATTATAAATATTTCTTTTATTATTGACTTCATTTTTTACTCCTTTCCTACTGTACTGTGGTGTTTGTGCTTGTAGCACTACTTGAACCTGAAACTGTTTCAGCTTTTATCGCCACATTATTTACTGTAAATGTTGCTGTTACATTTTCGCCACTAGCAGTCATCTTGAAGTTTTCTATCCTAAATGCCAAATCAGAATCATTTTCTAATGCATATATATAGCTTATAACTCCAACATAACTTCCTGTAGTTGTAAAGTTCAATGTATACTTGTTATTTACTCCTGTTGATGATACATCCCATTTTAGTGTAACACCCTCTTTTGTAGCATATGACCCAACTTTATTCCATAAGAATTCCATTGCATATGTCTGTTCAAGATTAGCATCTTGTATTTCCTTATCTGTACTTACACTTGCTAAATCTAAATATTTTTGCTTAGCCGTTGTAAGGTCTTTAGTTGCAGTTTGTAAATCGTCAATTTTCTTTTTATAAGTTACGTTTTTAAGATTGTTTAATTCATCTACTTCATTATCTAAATTTAAACTTTCTTGTTTTATATTACTAATACTTAATATATGAAAACTTCCGACTGTAAGTCCCTTTACCATACATATAATTATAACAACTGTTAGAAGTATAGAAATTACTGTAATTAAAATGTCTTTCATGGCAACTCTCCTTCTATTACAATTTTTACAATGTTACCTTCTTTTGTCGCTTCTGAAGATACTACAGATGAAGGTGTTAATACTCCTTTAGATTTTAATAAAGCTTTAAAATATGCTAATTGTTCATATTTTTCTGATTGAGCATTTATTACAATCTTTCTGGCACTTGGGTTTTCTATTGATGTAAGCACTACTTCTTTTGGAATAACATACATTATCTCACTTAAGAATGTAGTAATTACATTTTTATATGCATTCTTTGTATTTGCAACATCTGATGCATTTTGTAAATTTGTTGTAAGTGTTGTATATTCAGATGTTTTTGAATTTATTTTTTCTCTATCTCTATCTATTAATGTTATTTGAGTATTTATATCAGTTTTTGTATCACTAATTTCTTTTTCTTTTTCTTGCATTCCATAGTCTATATACGTTGCAAGCCCTCCATAAACAACTAATAGTACTAATACTCCGAAAAAATCACGCATAACCCATTGTTTTACTTTTGGCGAATTCAAATTGATATTTATTTTCTTTTTACCATTGTCTTTTCCTTTTTTTCCACCAAATGTAATATCTGAGCCTAATGCTTCTTTAAGTTGCTTCCAAGTATTCTTTTTATTGAAGTTCATATTTGCAAGTCCATATTCAAGTCCTTGCAATGCAAGTGATATTGCAGAGTTTACCTCAATATAGTCTTTCATATTAACTTTTGGGCTATCTTCTATAAAGAATGGTTTTAATATTTCACATTTTATTCCATCTAATAGTTCTTCAAAGTATAAATCTATATTGTTTATTACAGAAGCTGTTCCTGTAATGTATACTTTGTTTATCTTTATTAATGATGCCCCTATTACATCTTTTACTTGGTTTGCTATTGTAAATAAGTTTGGTACAATATATCCCAAATAATCATTTTCTTGTTGCTGTAGTCCTTGTCCTTCCATAGTATAAATAGTTGTATTTTTGCATATTTCATATGCTTTTAAATATGAATTTTCTTTTGCATTTATTTCGTCTAAAATCTGTTGTGCTCCAACATCAAGGTTTTGAACATCATATATTTTGCTTCCCACAAGTGTTGTAATACTTGTTTTATCTTCAATATTTACTATTAATGCATTTTCCTTTTCATTTGTCTGTGCAATATTTGGAATCGTTAATGCAATTGGTGT
>OGEU01002129.1_pt1 | contig 14860 bp, 10 predicted proteins | sample 1570651 | NCBI WGS metagenome assembly OGEU01 (sample SAMEA2582129, study PRJEB24529) | metagenome | biome: Human gut stool | place: China | collected 2011 | reverse complement strand
CGCCCAGACGCAGCTGGTTGGCGTAGTCCACGAAGACGATGCCGTTGTTGACGACGGTACCCATCAGGACGATGAAGCCCATCAGGGAGATCATGGTCAGCTGCTGGCCGGTGATCAGCATACCCAGCAGGCCGCCGGTGAAGGCCAGCGGCACCGTAAACAGGACGATGAAGGGGGACAGCAGGCTCTGGAACTGAGCCACCATGACCAGATAGACGAAGGGCAGGGCCAGAGCCATCCACTGCACCATCTCATCGACCATCAGGTTGACGGTGGAGGACTCGCCGCCCAGCGAGAAGGAGCAGCCCTCGGGCATCTCATCGGAGAGGGCGAAGTCGTCCAGCGTCTTCTGGAGCACACGGGACTGAACGGTGGTGTTGTAGCCGTCCAGCGTGTCGGCAGACACCGTGATGTAGCGGGTCTGGTTCTCGCTGGTGATGGAGTCGGGGGCAGTGCCGGTGGACCAGGTAGCGATGTCACCCAGCGTGCAGGTGCCGGTGGTGATGGCGCCGGTGGCGTCCATGACGCTGGTGGTGAAGGTCATGTCCATCATGTTTTCCTTGGTCACAGGGTCAAGGTTGTCGCTGATCTGGACTTTCATGGTGGAGCCGTCTACCGTGACGGGGGTCTCCGCCGTGGTGGTGGTAGTGAGCTTTGCAGCGATCTGCTGGTAGACCTGCGCGACGGTCAGGCCATAGGCGCGGACCTTGTCGCGGTCGATGTCCAGATTGATGGTCGCATCGCCCTGACCGAGGCCGGTGGCGGCGTTGGCGAAGCCCTCGGTGTCGTTGACCATCTGGACGACCTTATCGCCCAGTGCGGTAATGGTATCGGCGTCGGGGCCGTAGATCTTGACAGAGAGGCCGCTGCTCAGCTGGCTGGTCAGGTCCTGCATACCGCTGATCTCGACGGTGCCGGTGCAGTTCTCGACGCTGGCCACCGCATCGTTCAGGGCCTGCTCCACGGCGGCGATCCGGGTAGAGGACAGTGACTCGTCCAGCATGACGTTGAACTGGTAGCTGCCGTAGCTGTTGGCGGCGCTCAGCAGGTCGGTGATGGCGCTGGGCAGGCCCAGCTGGCCGATGTCGATGCCGGCCACAGTGGTATCGGTGGTGACGCCCACCTCTTCCACGCCGTCCACGGCCATGACGGCCTCGACGACCTGTCCGGCCACGCCGTAGGATTCCTCTTTGGTCAGGCCGTCGTCGGTGGAGAGGGCGATGGTGGCCTCATTGCTGGAAATTTCGGGCAGAAGGACGACGCCCATGGAGAAGACCTTCCAGCCGCAGAAGGCCAGCAGCACGACAGCGGCCAGCAGCGGCAGAGCGCGGTGCTTCAGGCACCACTCGAGGCTGTGGGCATACTTATCCTGGATCTTTTCAAACCAGACCAGACGCTTCGGCTCAGCCTTTTTCAGGACAGTGGAAGCAGCGGCAGGCACGACGGTGATGGCCACAAGGAGAGAGGCCATCAGGCAGTAGCCGATGCACATGGACATGGGCTGCAGCAGGCTGCGCACCGTGCCGGAGGCGAACACCACCGGCAGGAAGACGCAGACCGAAGTAAGGGTGGAGGCCACCACCGACATGCCCACCTGACGAGCGCCCTGCACGGCGGCGCGGGCCGCCGGTACGCCCCGGCCCCGCAGACGGTAGATGTTCTCGATGACGACCACCGAGTTATCCACCAGCATACCGACGCCCAGCGACAGGCCCGCCAGCGTCATGATGTTCATGTCGAGGCCGGTGAAGTACATTAGAACGACGGCGAACAGGACGGACAGCGGGATGCTGACGCCGACCACGAGGGTGGGCTTGATGTCCTTCAGGAAGATGGCCAGCACGATGATGGCCAGCGCAGCGCCCACCAGCATACTGCTGATGATGCTGTTGACGATGATGGTGATGTAGTTGCCCTGATTGGACAGGACGACGACGTGAAGGTCAGAATACTGAGCCTGCAGCTCCTTGAAGGCATTCAGGCAGCCGTCCGAGACGCTGCTGGCGCTGGAATTGGCGTTGCGGAAAATTTTCAGCACCACGGCCCGCTCTCCGTTCAGGCGGGTGTAGCTGGCCTCGGCGTTGTCGATGACGGCCACGTCGGCCACATCGGAGAGGCGGACATCGCCGAAGCCATCGACGTGGAGCAGAAGTGCGCCCTCGATGTCCGAAACGCTGTCGTACTCTTCGCCGACCTTCAGCAGCCAGGACTCGCCGCTCTTATCGGCGACATAGCCGGCAGGCATCGAGAAGTTCTGGGCGTAGATGAGCTGGGCGAGGGTCTTGATGTCCAGCTGCTTGGCCACATCGGCGCTGGCAAGGGCCTTTTCCTTGGTCTCCTCGTAGAGCTGCTTGGCGTCTTCCAGCTGGTTTTCGTAGTCCTTCAGCTTCTCCCGGGCCTCGGTGAACTGCATATAGGCGCTGAGCTGCTGGCTGGAATAGCTGCCCAGAGCGACGGAGAACTGGTTCATCAGGCCGGGGACATTATCCATGGCTTTGATGACCTCGTCCAGAGTCTTATAGATGGTGCTCAGGCTGTTGGAGACTTCCAGCTCGTCGGCAAGGTCGGAGACGGTGCCGTCGCTGGTACCCAGACGGCCCTGCAGCTCCTGCAGAGCGGCGGTGAGCTTATCGGTGATGTCGCGCAGCTCGCCGACGATCTCGATGAGGGAGTCGATGTCCCGCATACCGGTCTGGTTGAACTGGTCCACGACCCGCTGCAGGCCGTCGCGGACATCGATGAGGGCCTGCTGGATCTCCGGCTCATTGACCACGCCGATGAGCTGGTTGATGCTGCTCAGCAAAGCCTGCGCCTGGTCGCGCACGACGGTGACGGCGTCGGCCACCTCAGTACCCATCTGGGCCATGACGGTGTCAGAGACCGTGTCACCAAAGTTTTTCAGCTGTTTTTCGTACTCGGCACGGCCCTCGGCGATCTGGGCCTCGGCGTCATCGAGCTGGGCGCGGGCGTCGGCCAGCTGGGTGTCGATGAGCTCCAGCAGGCGGGCGTTCACTTCGTCTATCTTATCCTGATTCAGCTGCACCTGCACCATCTTTTCGATGAGGCCGTTGGCCGACACGCTGGAAACTCCGCCGGTGCGGCCCACATAAGGCACGAGGGTGTTATCCACGAAGTCCGACAGGTCGTAGACATCGCTGCCCTCCCGGCTGACAGCCACCGTCATAAAGGCGTTCATGTTCAGGCTGTACTCGATGATGGAGGGGGTCAGACAGGTGCCGGGCAGACTGGACGCAGTCTGGTCCACCTTGTTGGAGGTCTTGACCATCGCGCTGTTCATGTCGGTGCCTTCGGCGAATTTCATGAGCAGAAGGCTGTAGTTTTCTGCCGAGGTCGCCGTGATGCTCTCGACGCCGGACACTGTACCCAGCGCGTTCTCCATCACATCGGAGACTTCTGACTCCACACGCTCCGGGCTGGCACCGGGGTAGACGGTGACCACCATGAGGTATGGCGTGCTGATGTCGGGCAGAAGGTTCGTCTGCAGGTTCGTGATGGACACGAAGCCCAGCAGCAGGACCATGATGACCGCAACAAGGATGGTGAACGGCTTTTTGACACTGAATTTTTCCATGATTTCCTATCCATTTCTTTTTTATGCCGCCGCGCGGCAAAAGGTACGCCGCAACCACGGCAGCACCCTCTGAACGCTTCTTATCGTTCCTATTATACACGAGGGAATCTCCCTTGCAATAGTCCTGAAGTTAATATTTAACAAAACTTTCCTTAATCCACCTTTGTTTAGGAAGTCAATGGGAAGATCCCGGCTACTTTCTTGCCATATTTCGTGGAAATACGGGCCGGATTATGCTATACTAGAATGCAGAATGGAATTTTATCGCAATTTCAGGCACAGCGCCTATCCAGACTGCATAAGGCCCATGTTCCGGGCTTATATACGTTCGATACGACCCCAAAGAGGAATGCTATGAAGAAAGTTATATCCGTCCGTTTCAAGGACAACGGCAAGACCTATTATTTTGACCCCGCAGACACCCCCATCAAGACCGGCGACTATGTTATCGTCGAGACAGCCCGGGGCGTGGAGTGCGGCGAAGTGGTGCAGGGCGTGAAGGAGATCGCCGACTCCGCTGTCCCCAAGGCCCTCAAGCCCATCACCCGGATGGCCGACAGCGTGGACGTGCGCCGGATGCGCCAGAACCGCGAGGATGAGAAGCGCGCCTACCACACCTGCCAGGAGTGCATCGCCCGCCACGGGCTGGAAATGAAGCTGGTGGAGGCCGAATACACCCTCGACCGCTCCAAGATCATGTTCTATTTCACCGCCGATGGCCGCGTGGACTTCCGTGAGCTGGTCAAGGATCTGGCCGGCATCTTCCACACCCGCATCGAGCTGCGCCAGATCGGCGTGCGCGACGAGAGCAAGATGATAGGCGGTCTGGGCATCTGCGGCCAGCCCTTCTGCTGCAGCCGCTTCCTGAAAGACTTTCAGCCCGTCTCCATCAAGATGGCAAAAGAGCAGGGTCTTTCCCTCAACCCGACCAAGATCAGTGGTGCCTGCGGCCGCCTGATGTGCTGTCTGGCCTACGAGGAGAGCGCCTACGAGTACCTGAACAGCATCATGCCCATGGTAGGCAGCACCGTCCGCACGCCGGACGGCCTCGGCACCGTGCTCGAGGTCAACCCCATCTCCGGCTATCTGCGGGTGCGCTGCGGCACCGAGGCCTTCGCGCCCCGGTACTATAAGGTGAGCGTCTGCGAGTATATCTCCGGCGGCAAGCGCGCACCCCGCCGCCCCGACCCGGACGACGATTATTCCGGCGTGCGCAATCCCGCCCCGGTGGTGGCTTCGGCCAACGCCGACGGCACCTCGTCCTGCCCCGGCTGCGGCAGAAAAGATAAAAAATAAGAGGCTGGAAATGGCGGGGTCTCCGAGCAGTTAGTCTGTTAAAACTAACTTTGCTTCGTGATTTTCGCCAAAAAACCTCTTCAAATTTCTCCAAAAGTTAGCCTGTGCTTTTGTGCAACCCACCAAAAAACGAAAAATTGCTTTTGGGCGGGTACGGTTAGTCTTGCCTTTTTGAAACGGCTTTGTTAAAATGCAGTCAAGGATACGATTTCCGAGGGGTCTGCCAGAGCCGTGCAGGGGCAGATTTCTTCATAAATACTGAGCACGGGGAGATAAAGGAGAGTTCTATTATGGCACACAAGGTTTCTGACGCATGTGTTGGCTGCGGCGCTTGCGAGGGCGCTTGCCCCGTTGGTGCAGTCACCGTTGAGGGTGGCGTTGCAGTTGTGAACGCAGACGCTTGCATCGATTGCGGCGCTTGCGAGGGCGCTTGCCCCACCGGTGCTATCACCGCTGAATAATTTTTAGCAGATAGCGCGCGAATAACGCATCAAAAGCAGCAGACCTGCCAGGCGGGTCTGCTGCTTTTCTTTCTTGCATAATTTTTTCATCTTTCGGGACACAATATTTTGTCGGAGGATTTCGGCTGGGCGTATGGAACATTCTACCGAGATTTTGTATAATAAAACAGAAGTATACTGCTCCGCCGTCCACCGGTTCGGCTCGGACGCGCTTTTGCTGGCCCGCTTCTGCGAGCCGCGGCGCAGCCAGAAGGCGGCAGACCTGTGCTCCGGCTGCGGCATCGTGAGCCTTGAGTGGCACGACCGGGGCCATCGCGGCCCCTGCGCCGCCGTGGAATTGCAGCCCGAGGCCAGTGCGCTCTTACAGGAGGCTGTGGCCGCGCAGGGCATCGAGCACATCACCCCTTATCTCACCGATCTGCGCACCTTCCGGGAAGGGGAGGGCCAGTTCGATGTCTGTGCCTGCAACCCGCCCTACTTTACCGCCGGGCCGCAGAGCACCGACGCGGGCCGTGCCACGGCCCGCCACGAGACGGACTGCACCCTCGAGGATGTCTGCGCCTGCGGTTTCCGCCTGCTGAAAGACGGCGGAAAGCTTTCCCTCTGCCATCGGCCCGAGCGTCTGGCCGAGGTGCTGGCTGTGCTGCGGGCGCACCGCCTCGAGCCGAAGCGTCTGGCCTTTGTGAAGAATAAGCCTGACGCCGCACCGTGGCTTTTTCTTGTAGAAGCCCAGAAAAACCGCCGCACCGGTCTGCGCATCGAACCGGATGTGCTCATCACCGCCGGGGCAGCGATGTACGGAGAAGTAAAATAACAACATCAGGGAGGTCAATCATGGCCGGTATTCTTTATATCGTGGCAACCCCCATCGGCAATCTGGACGATATGCCGCCCCGCGTGGCCGCCACCTTCGGCGCGGCGGACTTCGTGGCTGCTGAGGACACCCGCGTGACCATGCGGCTGCTGAACTATCTGGGCCTGAAAAAGCCGATGGTCAGCTACTACGAGCACGCATTGCAGAAGGGCGAGGGCATCCTGCGCCGGATCGAGGCGGGCGAGAACTGCGCCCTCTGCTCGGACGCCGGAATGCCCTGCGTCTCTGACCCGGGCGAGGTCATCGTGCGGGACGCGCTGGCCCGGGGCATCAAAGTCGTGCCTGTCCCGGCGGCATCCGCCTGCGTGACGGCGCTGGCCGTCTCGGGCCAGGACACCTCCCGCTGGGTGTTCGAGGGCTTCCTGCCTGTGAACCGGAAGCAGAAAAAAGAGCGTCTTGCTGAGCTTCTGGGTGAAAAGCGGACCGTCATCTTCTACGAAGCGCCCCACAAGCTGCGCACGACGCTGGACGACCTCGTGAACGCCTTCGGCCCGGAGCGGAGCATCACCCTCTGCCGTGAGCTGACCAAGCTCCACGAAGAGATCTGGAAGACCACCCTCGGGGAGGCGCAGGCCCACTACGCCGCCAACGAGCCGAGAGGCGAGTATGTTCTGGTCATGGCCGGTGCGCCGACTTCCACAGAGCCGGAAGCAGAAATGACCCTCGAGCAGGCCGCACAGCGCGCCCTCGAGCTGACCGGACAGGGCTTCGGCCCCACTGCCGCCGCCAAGGCCGCAGCCCAGGGGACGCCCTACTCCAAGAGCGAAGTATATAAGGCACTGCTGACCATCCAGCAGCGCGACCCGGAATAAAATTTGAGGAGGATCCTTTTCCCGTGACGAAACTTCTGATTTTGAGCGACAGCCACAACCGCCGTCTGGCCATCGAAAACATTCTGGCCGCCGAGGCGGACAGCATCGACGCGCTCATCTTTCTGGGCGACGGCCTGCGCGACCTCGAGCAGGCGCTCACCTTTTACCCCTCTCTGCGGGCCTATGCTGTAGCCGGAAACTGCGATTTCGGTGCGCTGGAGCCGCTGGACGGGCTTGCCGCCTTTGACGGGGTGGTCGTCTTCTACACCCACGGCCACATGTACGGGGTGAAATACGACCTCGACACGCTGGCTGACGCAGCCGCAGCCCGGGGCGCGAACGTCGCTCTCTTCGGTCACACCCACATCCCGGTGGCAGAAGAGCGGGGCGGGGTGTTCCTGTTCAACCCCGGCTCCTGCGGCCGGTGCTACACCGGCCCCAACACCTACGGCATCCTGACCCTTGCCGACGGCAAGGTGGTCAGCCACGAGCACAAAGAGGTACCCAAAGCATGAGCATCAACGAGGTGCGCTGGCTGTCCGAGTGCGGCAGCACCAACGCTTACGCAAAAGAGCATTTTGAAGAGTTCGGCCCGGTGGGCGCGGTATACACCACCAATCAGACCGCAGGCCGGGGCCGTCTTGGCCGCAGCTGGGTGAACGCCGAGGGCCGCGCCCTCTATTATACGGCGGTCATCCGGGAGCCGCTGGCCCAGCCTGCCACCCTGCCGCTGCTGGCAAGCCTTGCCGTCCGCGATCAGCTGGCCCAGCGCTACGGCGTGGACTGCCAGATAAAATGGCCTAACGACCTGCTGCTGAACGGCAAAAAGATCGTGGGCATCCTCTGCGAGAGCGTCAGCTACGGCTACCAGATGCAGGGCCGGGGCATCGTCTGCGGCATCGGCATCAATCTGGCACAGCCCCAGAGCTATTTCGACGCCGCAAACCTGCCCAACGGCACCTCCCTCGAGTTGCAGGGCGCGAAAGTGGATCTTGCCGCCGACCCCCAGTGGCTGGCCGAGGCGCTGACGGACTTCGGCTTTGACCGTCCGCTCTACACCTTCGCGCGGGAGGGCTTTGCTCCCTTCCGGGACGAGTACAAGGCGGCCTGCGTCAACCTGGGCCGCCACGTCACCTTCGATCTGCCGGGCGGCGGCACAGGCAGCGGCACAGCCATCGACGTGGACGCCGACGGCCAGCTCATCGTCCGCACCGACAGCGGCGAGGAGAAGGTCTTCACCGGCGAAGTCTCCGTCCACGGCATCTACGGGGCCGTATAATTTTTCCAGCATTCCAGCGCCTCTGCGGGCCGTCCGGCCCCGGGGGCGCTTCTTATTTCCTCCCTGCGAAGTTTGTGGAAAACCCGGGTTTTCCCACGGTTTTCCACACATGGTTTTTGCCGGGCAGCGTTTGTGGAAAACTCCTGCGCCAAAAATTCCAGAGGGGAGAGGCGCTTTTGCCCCAAGCGCGAAACGCCGCAGAAAATAAATTTTCGGCCTCGACTTTCTTTTCAAAAAAAGGCTCTGTGACCTCTTTTCTCCCCAGATTTTCCCTCTTTTCCCGTTTTAGAATACATCGTGTATAACCCAAAGCTCAATTTTCTGTGGAAAACTCGGTGGAAAAAGTGGAAAACACTGTGGGAAACCCCGCTTCTTTTTCACAAAATCGGTGGAAAACCCAGTGGAAAAAGTTAAAAAATCATTCCAGATGGGATACTCTTCCGATAACGCACCAAAATGGAACCCCGCACTTCCCACGGATTTTCTTGAATGGGCCGGGCAAACATGATACAATGAAAAACAGAAAACGGCCCCGGACATGGGCCGCAAAAATTCTTTTCACGGAGGCTTCTGTCTATGAACTGGATCTCCCGCCTTGAGCGGAAATACGGCCGCTTTTGCATCCCGAACCTCATCTCCATCATCGTAGGCGGACAGATCTTAGTCTACGCCATCGAGCTGTTCGTCAACCAATTCATCTCCGTCTATCTCGGCCTGAGCCGGAGCCTGCTGCTGATGGGGCAGGTGTGGCGGCTCATCACCTTCGTCTTTATCCCGTTTTCGGGGGGCGGGCCGCTGAGCGTCATCCTCGGCATCTACTTCACATGGTTCATCGGCACGGCGCTGGAAAAGGAATGGGGCGATTTCCGCTTCAACCTCTACTTCCTGCTGGGGATGATCGGCACCGTGCTGGGCTGTCTCGTCACCGGCATTCCCGCCGACACCTACTGCCTGTCGCTGTCGCTGCTGCTGGCTTTCGCCATGCTCTACCCCGAGGTGCAGGTGCTGCTGTTCTTCGTCATCCCGGTAAGGGTGAAGTATTTCGGTCTCTTCGCCGCTGCCATGTGGCTGTTCAGCTTCCTGACTGCCGGGTGGCTGTATAAGGTGAGCTATCTGCTGAGTATGCTGGGGTTTGTGCTCTTCTTCGGGCCGCAGGCACTGCGCAGCGTCCGGGCGTGGATACGCCGGGAGCAGTGGAAGCGGAAGAACCGGAGGTGAGCCGCAGATGATGATAGACCGCCTTGCGGGCAATGCGGCCCTGAAAGACAGCGTCCGCCTGATGCTGGGCAGCCGCCGCCTGACCCACAGCGTGTTATTGGTGGGCGAGACGGGCCTGGGCGCGGGCTACGCAGCCCGGTGCGTGGCGGCAGACTATCTTTACCCGGCAGGCGGCGCGCCTGCTGAGGCCCTTCTGCGGGGCGAATGCTGCCGTGCCGTGGGCAAAGCCGGCGACCGCGACAGCGGCCGCATCGAGACCGGCGTGGTGCGGGAGGCCATCTCCGTCACCGGCATGGGCTCGGGCGGGCGGTATCTCGTCAGTCAGGTCAAGGCCATGCGCACCGAAATTTTCAATACGAGCCTCTCTGCCGAGGGCCGCGCCGTCCTGCTCTACCATGTGGAGCGGATGAACGAGGAGTCTGCCAACGCCCTGCTGAAGGTGATGGAGGAGCCGCCGGAAGGCGTGCTCTTCCTGCTGACGGCAGATTCGCTGGCCGGTGTGCTGCCCACCATCCGCAGCCGCTGCGTCAGCTTCGCCGTGGCCCCGGTCAGCCCCGAGGAATGCGCCCGGTGGTGCATCGGGCAGGGCGTGGACAAAAAGCAGGCCCGGCTCTACAGTGAGCTGTTCGACGGCCACATCGGCACAGTGCTTGCCGCCGCCCGGGACGACGCCCGCCGGGAACAGGTGGAAAAGGCCCTGACTCTGGCCAAGGCCGCGGCGGCTTACGACAGCTATGCCGCCGCCGTCCTGCTGGCCGGGTACGAGAAGGACAAGGCCGCAGCAGCGGCCCTGTTGGGCGATTTCCGGGCCGTAGCCGCCGCCGGGCTCCGGGGGTGCGCCAGCACCCCTCTGACGGGTGACGCTGCCCGCCGCGCCCTCTCGCTGGCCGATGCGGCCATTCAGCGGCTTGCCGCACAGGTGAACCCCAAGATCACCCTTTCCGTTCTTGCAGCGAAGCTTGGATAAAGCAAAAGCTCCCCTTCCGGGGAGCTTTTGCGATTGCTATTTGATCCGATTATCTTCTGCGGGACCGACTCCGCCGCCGCAGGTTCAGCGAACCGCCGCCGGCCACCATCGTCAGGAAGCCCAGCACGATGAGGATGCCGATGAGCGCGGCCATGAGAAGAAGGGTCGTTTTGGCGTCGGTGCGAAAGTCAGACACATATTCTTTGTGGGTCACAAGGTCCACCGTTCCCATCTCGTAGCCGTCGAGGTAGACGGTGGCCGTACCAAGCACAGCGCCCTCCTTGACGGTGGCCGAAGTGCTCTCCGGCACCGAGAACTCGAAGGTCACTTCATCGTCGGCGTGGCCGTAGCCGCTGAGGTCGCTGGCGGCGTAGAGCTCCACAGCTTCCTCCGTGCGGCACTTGGTCAGCGGGATAGTGGTGAGCACCGTCTCCGTGTCCACCAGCTGACGGTCAGAAAAGCTCGAGAAAGCCCAATCCAAGATCTCCGCGCACTCGCGGTAGATGTTGTTCATATCGCTGCCCAGCACCACGAGGCCGTAGGTGTGGCCGTCCTGCTGGGCAAAGGTGACGAAGCACCGGCCTGCGAGGGTAGTAAAGCCGGTCTTCATGCCCCGGACATAGTCGCGGTGATAGGCATACTCCGGGTCCAGCATGAGGTTGGTGGCCTTGATGGTCCGCTCGTTCTGGTGCAGGTTCGTGGCGGGCAGCGTATAGGTGAGGGTGTTCGCGGCCTGCATATAGGTCTCGTTGGCGTAGCAGGCAGCGGCAATTTTTGCAAGGTCCTCTGCCGTGGAGACGTTGCCGTAGTCGTACAGGCCGTGGACGCAGGAGAAGGTGGTATCCGTGCAGCCCAGCTCCTTGGCGCGGGCGTTCATCTGGGCCACAAAGGCCGTCAGGTCGCCGCCCGAGACGTCGCTGGCGATGACGCTGGCCGCGTCGTTGGCGCTGGCCACCAGCAGACCGTAGAGCAGGTCGATGCGGCGCACCGTCTCGCCGATGCGGAGGTTCATGGTGGAGCCGTTGGCGTTCTGGATGTCCTTGAACTCCTGGGTCAGGCTGGTGGGGATGGTGATCTCAGCGTTCATATCCTTGCCGCTCTCGAGGAAGAGCAGAGCCGTCATCATCTTGGTGAGGCTGGCGATGTAGCGCTGCTGGTCGGAGTTCTGCCGGAGGATGGGTTTGCCGGTATCCAGATTGAAGAGATAGACCGACTCGGTGTCGCTGGCCGTCTGGATGGGCATCTGATAAGCGGCAGACCCGGGCAGGGCGGCGCAGACCATCAGCACCAGCGTGAGCAGCAGCGCCGTGCTCCGGCGCAGGAAGATGGATCGATTCATAGGCTTGTCCTCCTTAACATTCAAACATCAGCCAAACACTTTGTGCCAGAATGCACTCAGCCCGTGCTTCTCGGGTTCGGCCTCGGGCTTTGCCGGGGCGGGGTGCAGTTCGGGGCTGGTAAAGGCCCAGTCGAACAGTTCTGCCGCCTCCCGGAAGATATTCTGGGAGTTCGAGCCCAGGATGACCAGCCCGTAAGTATGGCCGTCCTGCCGGGCAAAGGTGACGAAGCACCGCCCGGCCTGGGTGGTGAAGCCGGTCTTCATGCCGTGGGCATAACTGCGGTAATAGCCGCTGCCGGGCTGCAAAAGCTTGTTGGTGGTCGTGACCGTCCGGGCCGGATGCACATTGGTGGCGGGCAGTTCATAGGACACCGTGTCCGCGATCTGGCGGTAGGTCGGGTTCGCATAGCAGGCCAGCGCGATCTTCGCCATATCGCGGGCCGTGGAGTAGTTGCCGCCGTCGTAGAGGCCGTGGGGGCAGGTGAAATGGGTGGCTGTACAGCCCAGCTGGCTGGCCCGGACGTTCATCTGGGCCGCGAAGGCGGCCAGACTGCCGGAGGTATTGACGGCCAGCACGCTGGCCGCGTCGTTGGCACTGGGCAGGAGCATGGCGTACATCATATCGATGCGGCGCACCGTCTCGCCGGCCTGCAGGCCGATGGTGTGGCCCCGGTTGGCCCGGATGGACTGAAGCTCCGGCGTGAGGCTGGCCGGGATGGCGATACTGGCACCGAGGTCGGTGCCGCTTTCCAGCACGAGAAGGGCCGTCATCATCTTGGTCAGGCTGGCGACGCAGCGGGGAAGGTCGGGGTTCTGCTCCACGAGAGCTTCGCCGGTGTCGGCGTCGAAGAGGTAGATGGATTCCTGCGGGTAGGCGGCCTGAATGGGCATCGCGTAGACGGCAAAACCGGACAGCGCCGCTGTAGTCATGAATGCAGCGGTCAGGACCAGAGCCAGAAACCGCCGCGCAAAGGGATGAAACTGCATAAATTGATACTCCTTCGGAAGCCTGGGGGCTTCCTTGCTCCGACAATAAGAGCTATAATAAAGAATACCATAAATGAAGCAAAAGAGAAAGGTGGTTTTTCAACAATGATGCTCTCCTTTGGTGGAAAAGCGCCCCGGGATGAGGGCGCTGTCTTCGTGGCGGCGAATGCGACGGTACTGGGCGACGTGACACTGGGCAGGGGCGTGAACATCTGGTACGGGGCTGTACTGCGGGCCGACGAGGGCGCGCTGATCCTGGGCGAAAACAGCAATGTGCAGGACAACGCCGTGCTCCACTGCGACCCCGGCGGGCAGGTCGTTCTGGGCAAAAACGTCACGGTAGGCCACAGCGCCCTCGTCCACGGCTGCACGGTGGGGGACAACAGCCTCATCGGGATGCATGCTACCATCCTCAACCACGCCATCGTGGGCAAAAACTGCATCATCGGGGCCGGGGCGCTGGTACCTGAAGGAATGGTCATCCCCGACAACTCGGTGGCGGTAGGCGTGCCTGCCCGGGTCATCAAGACCATCCGGGACGACCAGCTGGCCCACAACATCGAGAACGCAAAAGCCTATGTGGAGATGGGCCGTCAGCACGCGGCGCTCGTCAGCCCCTGAAATATACTTCATCAGCTACTTGTTCTTTGCATCGTTCTGCGCTATTATTAGTTTAGGAATCCCTAGTTCCATTCCTCAAATATTTATTGGAGGTAGCTATTATGAGTATTGAGATCTCTCGACGCAATTTTCTGAAAACCGCCGCTGCTTCGCTTATTTTAGCGGGGGGGGGTATTGACCGGCTGTGACAGCAGCAAGGACAATGACACCAAAAACCCCAAGTTCGTAAAGCACGGGAAAGATGATGCTTTTACTTTCAATGACGGCACGAAGGTTGTTTTCTATGATGTTAAAAGCAGTGCAACGGGAAAAGATCCCTATCATGCCATCACTTTCACATTTACTGCGCCAGACAAGGCAACCGCTACTCTTTCTCTTTCCAATTTTGCTGCTTATGTGACTGCACCGATGACTTGTATCGGCATAAATGCATCTGCCCAAAAGCCATCTGATTGCACTCCCACTTCCGTTATTACAACCAGTACTACGATTCAAGCCAATAAATCCAAACCTATTCTCGCCAAGTTCAACTATGTGGAAGGAACACCCACATTCAAGATCACATACAACGGTCAGTGCATCAAGTTCAAAGCAAATGCAGACAGCGACAAAGCCGATAAGCCCTATCTGTCTACCGGTATCTACACTGATATTTTCTGATTTCCGTAATTGTAGTCTTCCGGCTGTGTAGCTGAATCGTAGCGCCTTCCTCGCTGAAAATCAAGCACCCGTTTCCCAGAAATTTCACAGGCCGATTAACAAATCTTTCACAGGAAAGACATGATTTTGGCCGGTAATTCGGGTATACTATAGCTCACAAGGGTGCGGGGCCGCAACCGCCCCTTGCACATGATTCCTCCTCACACCAAAGCAATACCCCAAACAGCAAGGCCCCCTCTGGCGTCGCCGCAAGCGCCAGACGGGGGCCTTGTTGTATCTGGGGAACAGAACGCCCCCGCTCAGCACTGAGCGAGGGCGTTTTTGTGTATTTACATCATGCCGCGGAAGACAGCCTGTGCGATCTGGAAGTAGAGGATCAAGCTGCAGGCGTCCACGATGGTGGTGATGAAGGGGGTCGCCATGATGGCTGGGTCGGCGCCCAGCTTCTTGGCGGCCAGCGGCAGCATACCGCCCACCAGCTTTGCGAGGATGACGCTGAAGAACAGCGACACGCTGACGACCACTGCGTAGCCAATGACATTGTCATACTGGCCGGCGTAGAGGTAGGTGTACATCAGGTAGATGCGCAGGCCGTTGACGAGGCCCAGCACCGCGCCGACGATGGCGGAGACCCGCAGCTCCTTGCCCAGAACTTTGAGGAAGTCGCTGGGCTCCACCTCGCCCAGAGCGAGGCCGCGGACCATCAGGGTGCTGATCTGGTTGCCGCAGTTGCCGGCGGTATCCATCAGCATGG
>OGEU01002122.1_pt1 | contig 14898 bp, 9 predicted proteins | sample 1570651 | NCBI WGS metagenome assembly OGEU01 (sample SAMEA2582129, study PRJEB24529) | metagenome | biome: Human gut stool | place: China | collected 2011 | reverse complement strand
ATCAGCTCTATGATCTGCAACAAGACAATAAGCGGTTATCCTTATCTGTATCCAGTCATTCCATTCTCATGGAAGGCACTTTCAAGGCGATTTTTCCGGTCACGGCTTACAGACGTTGAATCCAAATAAATGACCACTGTTTTCAGGAATCTCTTGTCTTTTTCTGTCTACTCATGGTATACTGACTGCAGTTTGTAAGCGCAGACAGATTCCTATGGTATCTGCTGCAGAAAGGTTAAAGGTATTCCATGATTAAAATAAAAGAATTTACTGAATTGACAGAAAAGGATAAAGCTTCCATCCGTGAGCTTATTGATGACTGTATCCGCTATGAACAGCTTGAACTTGCCGTACCAGATTTGAATGAAGAAGACGGCACTGCATATTTATATTATCAGTCTTCAAAAAATCCAAAGCTCATCAGTGTACTTTTTTGCTATGATCTTGAGGATTATCTCGAGGTTAGCGCCTTCACAAGTCCTGCTCATCGCTGCCAGGGTGCTTTCACAAGTCTGTTCCAGAAGCTTATGGAAGGATACGAGGAAACTCCAGTATGCTTCTATCCAGATGGAAACAGCTATGATGCGCTGATGACAATGGAAGTATTAGATTGTGAATATAGTGGAACAGAGCATTTGATGAGGTTAGAGAAAAGACCTGAGGTGGCTGGGGATGCTGCAATTGCAGAAAATAATGCCACCGTTACTCTTTATCCGGCAACAAAAGATGACTTACTTGCACTTGTCGCAGTTCACAGTGCCGCCTTCGATATGAAAAAAGAAGATTCCATCGCATTCTTAGAGCAGTCATTTGATACTGGAGAAACCATCTGGTGCATTGCTGCAGGCGGTACAATTGTCGGCCTTGTATTAACTTCAATCCAGCCAGACCAGACAAATCTCTATGGACTTGCAATTCATCCTGAGTATCAGGGAAAAGGCTATGGTCGCGATGCAGTAACAGTGCTTTTGCAAAAGCCAGAGATCACCTTCCCAGTTACACTACATGTGACAGAGGAAAATGAAGCTGCGTTTAAGATTTATAAAGGGATGGGATTTGTTACTACACAAGAATTGATGGAGTATTGGTATTAAAACCATATTATTCTTTTCAATTCACATATGCCATACGTATTTATACAGAAAGAACATGCTCCAGCCATATAGGCCAGAGCATGTTCTATTTACCTAATCGTCCCAATCATCATACGATTTTTCTCCTTGTTTTTCTTTCCATTTGTTAAAGCTTTTTACGGCATTATATTCTTTTTCGTCCATTTTCTCGCCACTATAATACTTTTCAAGTCCACTTTTTAATGTATCTCGGTATGTATCGTCGTCTGAACAGCCTGTAAAAATTCCAATTAACCCGATGCATACTGATACAAGAAATAAACCTTTCAATACCTTTTTTCTCATTTTGTTTCCTCCAATTACTTTCCAGACTTACTTTTAACAACAATTACTACCGCATCAACAACCGCATGACCCAAAAGACTTAATAACTCGACTGCCATAATTACACTCCCTTTCCAGTATTAATTTCCTTGCTTATGTCTATAGAATATCATCCTTCATCCTGCTATTCAGCTCCCTATCAGGAAAAAACGGTATTTTCTGTAACTGCCACATCATTTTATGCTATCTCCTCTCGTTTAATATATGCAATATACATTGGGATCTTTTCAACTGTCTTATCTACTCTTCGATTCCGATTCCACTTATGATAACGTCTAAGTTCCTCCGCTGTCTTTCCCAGCTTAAATTCTCTTGCTACAGCAATACGATATCTCTGTGTAAACAAATAGGTTCTCTTTCCTCTTTCTTCAAGATAAAAATTCAGTTTGTCTCCTGGAACCATCTTCCAACTTATTACTCCATCATCTCTTACAATCACCTTTCGCTCTATATTTCTCTCAGCAATTACCTTCCCAGCAAAGTTAAACTCTTTCTTCATTGTGATTTTTTCTCCCTTCTCTTTATTTGATGTTTTATCATTAACTGTGAGTTCATTATATTGGATTTCCAATTTTTTCTCATTTCGATATCAGGAAAAAACGGTATTCAATTTTTTCATAGTAAAGGCAGCTGCATTTTTCTTTTGCAACTGCCTTCAACTATTTTTTACTTGCATTCATTTTCTGCTATACACTTCAATTGACATTCAAGTCTTCTTTTAATTTCAATATATATTGGATCGTTTTTCTTTTTAAATTGAATTGTCGATCCATATCCCATAAGGCGAATCAATAAATCCAACTGATCTGATTTTTGGTAATCAATCTTAAGCTGATAAATTCCACTATTCTTATCATATGTACATTTCTTCTTCCATGGTGCAAGCTCTGTCAAAATTCGATCTGCAGTATTCTTTTCTTCACTAAACTGAATTTCTGTAGAAAGGCCTTGCCAATTCAAATAATTTTGTAAGTTCATCTTAGCCTGATCAATATCAAATTTTTCTTCCGTATTCTCAACATTCTGTATGTTTGACAGATTAAAAATTACTATTTTGTTTGTTTTCGAAATTTCAAAGTATCCTTGAAAACGATTATGATCCTTTGAGAATTCTAATAAAATTGGGTTATATTTTCCTTCCTTTATTTTTCCTGTCAATGTATGATATCGAAGAAAGACAGTTTTTCTATCTATAATCGCCTTTGCTAACATCATCACATACTCTTTTTCCTTACGGTTATCCTGTATATGATATTGATCAAAACATTTAATATATTGCATTGAAAGTGCTTCTATACGATTGGTTTTAGCTTCATTATGAATTTTTTTGTCATCAAAAACTGTTTCCTGTATACTATTTTTAACTGTAATTATTTCTTCCTGACTTAGGAAGTATTTAGCCTTTGAATCATCTAATACCGATAACACCCATCGTTTTTCTATTTCTGACAATGGAATAATATCCCTATAAAAAGCTGGCTCTTCCACATTCAGAAGCTTTCCTGTCAACTCATAAAAATTATATTTGGAACATTCTTCACTGTGTTTTCTATCATCAGCTAGCGCTTTGCTGTTTTCCTTCTTAATCACAAATCCATACTGAGGATCTTCCAGCAAGGATTTCACATCCCTATTGATATTACGTCCGGTATTCTCCCCAATTTGCTTTTCAAATTTTTTCACTGCCGCTCTTATAATTTGTTTGTTTCTCTTTTCCTCTGCGAAACTGTCATCGCTTGCATGATATTTATATTTTTGCATTAACGACTCTGCGATAATATAATATCGAGCACTGAATATTTCATGAAAAATCTTACTATGTGTCTGAGCAGAAACCTCTTTTGGCAATTCTGTTTGAATTTCATTTGGAATCTGCCATCTATCCTTTTGCAACTTCAATTGTGGTATCATACTGCTAGACAAGTCTTTTCTTTTTTCCTCATAGTCGGGTTTTATCTTTTGAAGCATCATCTCTACATCTTTTTTCATTTCGAAACGATCCTCTGGAATACCTTCACAAGAAATAATTCGACAGTAAAAACTTCTCACCCATGGAATCAATTCTCCTGCATCCGTCACCTCAACTTCAAAATCAATATAGCCCTCCGTCTCATTTACTACTACCTGTCCCAAACGGCACTCTCTTTGCAAACGTCTTCGAATAAAACCTTCAGTTTTCGAATCAAATGCAATTCGCATCTTTACCTTATGCAAAATGACTGGCATTATTGCATTTTTCTGCTGACCAACTGTAGTTGATATCCCCCATGAATTTTTGATCAAGCTTTTGGCATTTTCTATTTCCATATCAATAAATTGATTCGTATAACGCCCATCGTATTTTTGCAATGCTTGCCTTATGTCCTGATCTTCGCAATAACAAATTGATTCAATGAATTCTAAACGTAATGTCGTATAGCATTCCTGAAACGGTTCATAATAAACCAGTGATTCTCTTCCATTGCGAAATCCAACTCTGATCTCAATCGGATAACAAAGAAGCTCTATTTTTTCTCCATTCATTCCATGCTTATACTGGATTCTGCACCACTTGCCTTGCTCAATTGCATAAAGCAGATCAATACAATTATAATCATTTAATGCCTGCATATAATGTTCATGCTTCAAGCGAAACGGACTCATGCTGCTATTTTCCATTCTGTCTAGCAAAAACACACCAACCTCACCAAACATGTAATACTTTGAATAAAAATCAAGCAGACATTGCACATGGAATTCAAAATCTTTGTTTGCCTTTTTTCCTTCATCTAATAATCTTCTCATTGTTGGCAAGCCATCTACACTCCATTTGCGGTCTCCCTTTTTCCCTTTTAGACCGATGCGCTGTGTCTGTCTGATGATGCCAAGTGAACTTAATTCCTGTAATTTCAAATTATACTTTTTATTGATATTGTTGTCATTTGCTGTTTTTCCTTTTACTTCCAATATCTTTGGATAAAAATTGATCAAATCAGACGTTTTGTACTCTTTCTTTTTCAGATCTTTTTTTCTCATATACTCGTATTCTGATAAGAAATCTTCTCCAGATTTCGTGGTCTTACCTTCACACTCTCTATTCCTAGCCAGTATCTCATATGCATTGTCTTCCACACATAACTGATCGCTTAAAGCCGCCATTGTATGAAAGAAAAATGCAGCATCTTCTGATTTATATTTGCAAAAATGATATACCTTATGGAACGGATTTACGTCCATTTCCTGCAAATATCTTGACGTAGTAAGACTAATCTTATCTCCAAAATTTTCCCATTTCATATCATCTCGAAATATATTGCTCAAGCGTTCTCGATCTATATCCTGAGTTGCTTCCTTCACCCCGTTTTCATTACTCAAACGGCCAAAACCGTAACTATAATAGTCACGTAAAAGATTTTTAAATTTTTCATCAAAAAATGTGACCTTAATTGACTCTTTATCTGCCGGCATAATTTTCCTCCAATATAAGAATGCAACCTTTATATAAAATTTTGCCCCCGTAAATTTACGAGGGCATTTACTTATTTTTAGTTCGTCAGTACATCAAACAAAAGATCTGTGAGATTATTGCGTAATACACTCTCCAAGCGCTCAAAGCCAGTTTTCCGAATGCCTTTTTTTGTCCTTGTCTTCATATATTCAATTAAATCACCTTCCGATATCTCTTGATTCTTTTTTTCTCCTGATAAACCAGAATTTTTCCATAGTTGAACCAACTGTTTTACCATCGGCACTAATTCTAAATCCTTCATGCTCAAATCAGATCCTTCATTATATTTTTTTTGAACAAGCAGTAACTGTTTTTGAAGTTTCTGTACCTTTTCTAACGAAATATTAGCATTTTCTAAAGTTGTTTTTACCCTTTTCTTTTTCTCGCGTTCTAGACACTTTTCATCTAACAGATTCCATTTGCCGTTTTCTTCACCCTTCAAAAATTTTTTAGATTCAACTACATCCTCCAAAACAAAATCTGAAAATACCTCATCAAATCCAATTTTTTCTTCTGACTTTAGATCTTTTTTCATTATATTCTGGACACTTCTCAACCATTTTTCAATTTCTTCCGATTCTGGTAGGTCTTCCTCTATGTATACAATATGGGATTCTACATTTCGGATCTTTCTTTTTATCGTTGAATAGTTTTCCCAAAATTCATCAATTTCTTCTATCTCACATTCCTTTTTGTGAGTTCCCATTTTCATTTCCCAATATTTTTTTACTAGCGTTCTCCTGTGATAGTTATGAATACACTCTTTTTCGTATTTTTCTGAATTTAATCTTAATTGTTGCAAGATTTTCTCTTTTACATAACGTTCCATTATGTAAGTCACAAAGCCCTCCTGAAAAGCAACTGCTGCCACTCCATATCTTCCCTGTTCAGTAAACAACTCTGATAAACGAATTAGAAGCCACGAATAATTGTATTTTTCCTTCTTCTTAAATCGTCTAGAAAACTCGTTTCTTAAACTATTCAACATTAATTTTGCCGTTTCAGAGACAGGAAGCTCTTTTGTATCCAAAGTAGATATTTGCTTAATTCCATTTTCCAAATAATATAGATTATTCACATTCCAAGCACAATCAAACTGTTCAAATTGGCGGATCACATATTTTATTTGTTTTTGCTTTGCTTGATCGCTTTGCTTGCCATACTCTCTATTCAAGCATTCGCAAAGTCCCTTGACACTACCAAGTCCTTGAAATTCACTGATTGCATTGACCCAATCTGTTAATTCAGATACAGCCGAAAGATCAACTAACGGTGTTCCTTGATTTGTACTGGCCTCATACATTCCATAATACATAGAATATTCTATTTCACTTCTATTGATGAGTCCTGCATATCGTACAAACATAGTTATGTACAACGGCATTGATCGAAAACCATTTGAAATATCAAATATAATTTTTGTATTTCGTTTTTCGTCCACAACACTCTTGAAAGCATTCAGCAAGATTTCTGGATACTTCTCTAACTGTTCCTGCGTACTACCGGGCTCAACAATAGCAATTTTTACCATTTCAAAATTTGCCGCCTCTTTAATAAAATTTTCAATACTTTTCCAATCAGAAAATGTATTCTTATGCTCTGCTATTTTTTTTCCAATTTCATCTGCCCATTTTCTTTTCTCATTAGGCAGATCAAGACTATACCACTCAAGCACATCACTCCATCCAGAACCGCTTGTCCCAATAAGCAATAATTTATTCGGCTTTTCTTTGTCTATTACTGCATCAAATGCATAACCTGTTTTCTTACTATCACTACCGTCTGGATATATGTAGTTGGTATTCTTGTATCCACCTAAACCTAGCTGGGTAATCAAAATTTTGTCATTCATTACCACTTTGGAATTCGAAAACTCTTTTTCGTTACTAGATGGATGTAACTTTGTAGTATCCACGACACTTCGACCATCACTATATTCTCGAAAGCCATCAAAACAAAATTCTGATTTTTTCTGTGTAATATTACCCTCTGCAATTTCAATAACTTTTCTCTCAGAAACTGCACTTACTATTTTTAAATTTCTAATTCCACTCTGCCAACGAGGTGCTTTAAACTTTTTATTTAGCAAATAGTTTACTAGCATATAAGTAAATACTGATTCTCCTTGACATAAGACAGCACTATTTTCTTCACATTCAACAGTTGCTATTATATTATCACCGTCTTCTTTTGCCTGTTTCATTAATTCCTGAACCGTCATCTGTGGAGAAATGTTAGGAAATTGCATATCCACAATTTCCCCATATTTTTTTGCCTCACTCGTTTGTTTTTCCCCCCAAGAGGCTGAGGGGTGGTTGGTATAATTTACAAACATAGTTTTCTCCTTTAATTACGCATTTCATCTTCTTGATCTATATTGCCTGTTATCCTGTTCTGCAATATCATAAGCTGTTAGATCCTGTTGTGCCTTCAATACATCCGGTAACAATTGCATTGGATGATCATGTCCCCTCATTCTTGCACTCTTATTTTCTCCAAACCAATGGTGACTAGCCAAAGCATTTTTATCATCAGAACGAATATAAACATTATTGGGATTTGCAATATAAGGATACCTGGTTTTCATTGCATTGTTAAAATTGCAAATTCGCTTTAGTGACGCAATTGTCCTAACTCTATCATTTGAATCATTAAATGGCTCCTCACTCGAATAATCAATCAAGTCTTCGCCTTCTTTTATTTCATACCCATTCTCCTCAGAAAAACTTCTACACATAATTTGATCCACCACTATCTTGACACTCCCAAGACCAATTGGCTTTCCGTGACCAATTTTATGGCACATCTTTCCATCTGCTTTATTTTCCCAGAAATTAAGAGTCCACACTAACTCTCGTAATTCCTGTAGTGTGATACGATCAAAATATAACTCAAACACAAATTTGCTTCCAATATCTGCCACCTGCATGCTCGCATTGCGTTTTGCATCACGTCCTATTGATGGAGCATTTTGATTAATCTCTTTAAAATCCTTTGAATGCCAATAATATTTTCTTCCTCGAATTGTAACTCCTTGGGTATCATAATTTGGTATTTTAAATTTGACCTCGGAATCATGCGGTGCTTTCATAGTTGAATAAAATGGCATATAGGATGGTCTTGGTGTACCTAACTCTGCCAATGGAATCATTTCTTTGCCCATTTTTTCTGAGTTTTGCATAATTGCATCCGTAAAGCGAATCCGCCCACCTACTGCAGCATCTTTCTGAGCCATTCCTAATAAAAGACATGCCTTACACATCTTTTCCCTACTTTGACATGGCTGCTTCTGATTGATATGTTGATTTAAAGTTTTCTGAAAAGAAATTCTTCCCATTGCCGCCAAACTAAAAATAATGCCTCGTCCTTCTTCCAAATACCATACTGGAATGCAACCACGATCCTTCATACGTTCATATTCAGGATACCCACAGTGTTTCTTTCCTTCATACATTCTATTTATATTAGAACGATACACCTTTACAGTTTCATCCAATCCCTCCATCGCCCTTTGTATGACAATATTCGAAAGTTTTTTTCTTTCTTTTTTTTCAAATATGCTCTCATGATGTTTATTACTCATACTTTCGCCTAACACTAGATAACCTTCTTTTCCACCATACGGAAGTATTTCTTTTGCCACTACTGCACATTCCTGAATACCATTTTTCACTATCTTTTTATATTGGATTTCATTATCAGCGCTATCCTTTAATGGCAAAAAATGCACTTTTTCACCTGAATAAACATTCTTGCCTAATATTTTCATAAATGTTCCATTTTGATTGCGGATTATCTCATATGCCGGACATTTCCAAACTTCTACATTCAAATCTGATACTTTTTTTTGAAATTTTCCTTTTTCATAAAATCTTAACATATACCTCGTAGCTTCATACAATTTCCATTCCCCATTTTCATTCATAAGCAATCCCGCTTGTAATGCACTTCCACTTTTTCTTGCATTTAACAGCGTATTCTCTTTTAATGTAGAAAAGCAAGAATTTGTCGCAGTTTCATAAACACTACGGATCATTCCACGCAGTGAAGAAGCCGGTATCATATATTGTCCATCTGGTGTTGACTCAAAACTATAACTTGAATGCTCATTTTCTATATTTTCTGATGAAATATCTGGAATAGCCAATGGTGTCTTCGCATAAATTGTGCATTTCATCATACCAGTTAAAAGTTCTGATGCTTCGCTAACTACTGCATTTATATCCTTTGTTTCTTTTTTTCCAAAATCCACTGGAACAAATGTATACGGATTTACAAACTTTTCTCTTGTTGATTGAATATACTCATATCTCGGCATCTTTTATCCCTCCTTTAGCTCCACTGCTCGCCAATCCTCTATTCGTGCCTGTCCAGAGTCCTCGTATTTTCCAAAGTGGTAACGAATCACTATTTTTGCATCTTCCATACTCGTCAATGGTAAATAGTATCGTCCACCTCCAGTTGCATAAACTTCATGCGTATCATTAAATAGCTTAGCTGATCGTTTTGTATCAATATCTAAATACTGTTCCTCGTCATAGTATTCGACATTCTTACCTTTTTCATCAAGAATGCGCATTCTAAACTCTCTACCAATATCTCCTCGAAACAACTTTACTTCTCTTTCTTTATTAAAAACACGAACTTCCAACACCTTATTTATCTGATTTTCCAAAAGTTCTGGTGTTCGCAATAGCGGCCAACTATCAACAATATAACAATCTGTTAATTCCGCAAGTACATACCCTTCCATTTGCTTGGTTTCTTCTCTCCATTGCTCCCAAATGCCTTGTTTTTTCTCATCCATGACATTCTCCCTTCAGATTCATAAGAATCGCTGTAATCTGCTTATACTGTTTCGCTGCTTGTACTTCAAGCTTTTCATCTGTTTCTAATTTGGTTTCATTTACTAACTCAACTTCAAATATACCTCTTCCTACGCCAGTCATACCACCAACTGAAAGGAAACCATAATTTAAATCAACAATACTTGCTGCCAATGCCTCTAGCAGTTGATCCGAAATGTCAGTTTGAAACGATATTGTAAGTTTGGTTGTTCCTCCATAATAAGTACGCTCTTTAAATAATGCAGTATCAATTGTTCCTCCATCAAATCGATCAATTGCATTATGCATCAGAATTTTTTCCTTGGCCCCTATAAGTTTACTTTCTCCAAATCGAATTTTAGATTTTGACTTTTCTGTATTCGACACAATTCCAAAATCCGATTCATCAATACCTGGAATCAATTTTCGTATTTGACTTCGAAATGCGCCACACCAAGTTGTTCCTGGAATTACTGGTATCTTTCCATTTAAACCACAAACTGTGAGTTGTTCAAAATCTGGTTCATTCCCAACATCGGTTCCTGTTGTATATCTTCGAATCGAAATGGCTCCCTTTAGTTTCAATGAAAGTTCAATACAACACTCATTTGACTGATACAATTTACTTCCCGTCCACTCAGTTTGCTTATCCCACATAGCATCATTGTACATATTAAATTCGAGCCACTTCGCCATATCAAGTTCGTCTGTCTCTACATTTTTGTCTGTTTTTTTACTCAAACAGAACATTACTTTCTTTACAGATACATCTGTTATTTCTCCGTATCCTCTCATTGTTTTTCCACCAAATCGAAATACGCCCGCTTTCCACGCTGCTGCAATTTTTTCTGCAACTGCTTCATCGCCTTCATATAGATTCTGCTCCATATAAGTCACAAATCGAATACCTGGCTCTAATACTTCCATATCAAATTTTGCGCCTTCTTTTGCAGTTTTCCATTCATCAAGCGCTACACTGTCACGACGACTCACACGATATTTATCTAAATCTGCCTTATCAATATTGGCATCATAAAACAGAATTCTGCTTGATGCTGATGTTTTCTGTCTTTTTTCCTGAGCCTGCTTCGCTCGTGACGAGTCCATTACCTCACCAAAATATTTACGGCATTCTTCTATATCAAATAATGTTCGAGCTACACCGGCAATTGCCGATGCTGGAAGATATGGAACATTATTTCCATTTCTCATTAAATCTTTATCTGTCTCTTCATTTTGACCTGATCCTACTGCAAGAGGAGAAGACAATCGAAATGAAATGCAATAATAACTCTTCTTCTGAATCTTCATTGTTACTCGCCCTCCATCTTCTTCTGGTATTTTTGCGCTGTTAAATACTCCATGATGAAACCACCCCAAGTATCTAAAAGCAAATCTCTATATTGATTAGGTTCAAGTTTCTTCAATATTGTAAGCGTATTTTGCTGATCACTAATTTGCTGATTGTCGTTTTCCTGATAGAATAGGCCTTCAATCTTTTTCTCATCTAATACCCATTCTTCTCCCTGGTTCTTTGCGATCAAACTCAATACCTTAGTTTGAAGCTCTGTTCTCTCTGCCTCTCTCTTCACTGCTTTAATTCTGGCTGCAAATGAACAGAATGCCTGATCCCGATTGTTTCTATTTTCTTCAAGACTTTGCTGCACCATCAAAGTTGCCTTTCCAATTGTTGTCGCTGAAAGCCGAAGTTTTTCTTTCGTTGCTTCTTTTGCTGCTTTCAACTTCAACTTTTCCTTAATGGATTCCACCAAGTTATTGATAACAAGTTTCTTTACCGCTTCTTCTTTTATTACTATCTGCATTTGCTCATTCGTTTTCTTTTCGGTATTTTTCTTATTATCATCTGTGCTATTCTCTACACGATATTGCATCGTATTCAAATCAAAAATACAAATCTGACCATATCCTTCCAGATTTTTTTCTCCGATAAATCTCTTCGTAATCTTGATATCACTCTGCAATCTATAAACAAATACACTTCCTGCTGCCACCGCCGGAACTGTTTGTTTATGTAAATTCCACATTGTCTGATATCCATTCAATTCTTTTGTTTGAATCATTGAGTGAAACTTCTCTTGTTCTGTTTGGTCGGCCTCAATGCCTAATTCTTCTGCAACTGCTTTTTGCAAATCATCGTAATAAATTGAATATCCAGTGCCTTTTGTTGACTGAAAGATTCCATCAGACAATAATGTAACCATTACTGTCTGTCCCTTTTTGCCATTAAAGAAGACTTTTTCTATATTTTTATTTTCTATCTTGTTTAATAAAACACATTTTCCATACTGTGCACTTCTTGAACGGCCAAAACAAAATTCACTTTTTTCCAGCAAGTCCTTTACAACAGAAGCATATTGCTCTTTCACATAGACCTGACCTGTATAGCACTGATTTTCCTGAACTGCCGATTGCGTATATAAAATTCCCTCTACCCCATCTGCATTCTTTTTATAGTGACTGTGATGGTAAATCATCGTCTGTTCTACTTCGGCAATATCGGCACGATTCTTATCATCGAAAAATACATATTTTCCTTTTAATTTTTTAGGCTGATTTCCATTGCTCGGATCATATTCTTCATTTGCATCCCCTGTATAACTAAATTGCGTATTTACGATTTTTTTTGTCTTTTTTAGCTGATTTAAAAATAATGGCGCTGGATAATAAGCTTGTCCATTTTTATAGGGAACTAGATTTGTAAATATAGCCTGTCCCGCTAAAAATAAATCCACAAATGTCTGATCCTGCGCACTAGTTTCTTTTGATGCAAGGTATGTTCCTGCTAGTACGCCAAGTACTCTCTGCCCCCGGATGCAAGTTTCTGATGCCTGATCATCATTACTTCCAAGCATTAACGGTTGGCTATTTTTTAGTTGATACGAAAGTACCACCCACTGGGATTCTTCTTGTGTTTTCTTATTTTCTATTGCGCTACTTTTTATTGTATTTTCTTCTATTTCTTTATCAAAAACGAGCTTACATGTAACGCTACCCATTCCACGATTTCGATGCATTCCAATATTCCTTGTTGCCAAGGCTATTTTTTTCAATATTTCTTCTAGATCTGTTGTTGCTTGCATAAGCGTGATTTCTGTCTCAAACACCAACGGCTTATTTGTAATCGGAGAATATTGTTTTACAACACGTGTGTAGCGAAGTGTATTGTCATCTGCAACACCATTTTCATCAATACTCGTCTGTGCTTTTATCTGTGTAAACTGATTTAAAATTTCTTGCTGACTCGAATATGCTACTACTTCACTACCATTTTTCTTTAATGCTTTTAATTCTTCTACTATTTTATCATAGTTTGTAATTCTTGCATTATTAATAGCCAAAAGTCCACATGATTTTTCCCCAGCGGCACCAAACAGTTTATCCACATCTTCCTGACTGATAAAATCATATAAAATCGACTGTGCAGACTCTCTCATACATCCCTTTAGGCGCTTTGCTGGTATATATGGCAGCCCAAAATCATCATAACAAATATCGCTATCTATTACTCCAGCATATGCATATCCTGACCCTGCACATAAATCAGAACAAAGTGTTATCGTTAAAACTCCTTTTGCTATCATAAGTCACCTCTCATTCCTGCTCACCTTTAACATCATGGAACCATAAATCGTACATAATTACCACATCATAAATAAGTTTTCGCATTTCATTTTTATCTAGTAATTTCAAGCAATCAAAATCTGTTTGGCTTCGCTTACTTTCGCTCATATGTGCTTTTATTCGCATCAGTTCCATCTCTAAATCAGAGGCACTGTATCGAGCATGCTCAGCAAGACCTTTTACATTACTTCGTCCAAGTTGATTTAAAAACTTTCTAACGCGCTCAACCGTCTCTATACGAATTAAGTTCTCCGTTTTTTTCTCTTCATCTTTTTTACTAACTTTTACAATCCACGGCTTGCTGATTATACCACCTAATTCTTTATCACGAATTGTTTCCAATGATTCACCTGTACCACCCTGACTATAATGGAAATCCATCAATGATGTATCGGTCAATTCTAACGCTTTCATTACCTTTTTTGCATTTTCACAGCATTCCTCTGCTATTCGATATGCCTCACTATACGGAGAATGACTCTGGAATATAACAGCACCGGCACAAGAAGATTCTCCTTCTGGTAAATTTTTCAAATACAAACACATGATATCATATGCATCTCGCGCATTACAAATAAATGTAATTTCATCTCCAGCATAGACAACAAATCTGCGTTTTAACTTACCTCCATCTTGAGCTGTTTTATATTTTTCCATAAAAAAGTCATCAATTTCCTTCAATCTATCATCAATATAATTTTTCTGAACTTGTGCTGAAAATTGGCGAAGTGCTGCTACGCAGTCCTCATAACTTTTCTTTCCATCACAGCATGTTTGCACTTTCGCTCCCATGCTATTTCCATCAATGTAAATAACTGCTAGAAGACTTTCCTCATCACGCTGTGTCACCAAATTATCAAGAATTGTTTCTTCATCTGGTTTATTTTTTCTAATTTCGTCATACTTATCATATTTTGCCTTACTCTCAGCTGAAACCTTTTCCCCCACGCTATTTTTTCCTGTTAACGGCATGGATGTTCGTCTATCTAACTGTACAATTGGAAAAGCTGCATATGGACGAACATTGCTTTCTTGCATTTCACGAACTCGATGTAAATCATATAACTTTTTTCTGTCCCCTAAATAATCGGAGAAATTTACCCCTACTATGTAAGTGCATAACACCCTTAAAGACGGAACCTTTTTCATAAGCTTTTTGCTAAACTCATATGTCACATCTTTGCAGGTCTCATCATCCTTAAATATCAGTTGGAAATTTCCACCACCATCATAGACAACCTCACCAATGTAGCCTTCCTCCAAGTGTTCTTTAAACGCACTTTCAGTAAACGCAGTTTCTTTGTTACGAAAAATACCTTTTCCAAATTTTTCCTTATTAAGCTTATAAAGTCCTTCAAAACAATCACGAATTAATGCTGATCCACCAATAATTTCTTTTATGCGCGAACTGCGATAAATAAATTCCTGTTTTCCTCGGATGTCATACATGGCAAGTGCATATTTATTCTCCATTTCGCATTTCTCC
>OGEU01002121.1_pt1 | contig 14907 bp, 14 predicted proteins | sample 1570651 | NCBI WGS metagenome assembly OGEU01 (sample SAMEA2582129, study PRJEB24529) | metagenome | biome: Human gut stool | place: China | collected 2011 | reverse complement strand
ACAGTAGCGACGACCAGGCCGCGCCCGTCTCGCTCCTCGCCACGTGCCATCCGACCACGTGGCCGCCGGAGACCGCGATGAGCACGACCGCGTCGCGGTGCAGGTGGATGCCGTCGAGGTGCACCACGTCGTGCGTGGTCCGGTCCAGCGGCACGGGCGGCCACAAATCCCACATCAGCAGGTTCGCGCGCCTCAGGCTCCTGGCCGGGATGCGGCGCTCCTCCTGGCTCTCCTTGGAGAACAGCCAGTCCAGACCGGCGCGCAGGTCCGCGGACCTGCGGTCGTACGCGCGTGACGCGGACGCCCCGCACGAGGGGTCCTTGCACCGCCATCTGGTCCTTCCGGCGCTGGTGGTTCCGTTCTTCTTCATCGCTCCGCGGCATCTGGGGCATCGTGGTGTGTTCATTCCATAAATCTGGCACATTCGAACGGCGCCCGTGCCTTGCGCGGCGGGAGTTCCGCGTGGATTCCGGACACACTTTCTGGCCGGGCGCGAAAGTCCTCCGACAGGGATTCGAAACCGCGAAACGCCGAACCGGGCAAGCCTCACGGCCTATTCCGGACACACATTTTGGCCGCTAACCTGTGATGATCCTATCGCGCTGGATTCGTGAGAGTAGCGCCTTATCTCGAAACGATGCCCGTTGGACTCGTGTATGGGAGAATATGTGCGCCATATGTAAATGTGCAGATTTTGTGATTGCGGTCACTATTGCGGTCAAGTGGATGTTTTCTTGTCTGCGATTTTGTCCGCAATCATGGGTGGAAAGAGGTCGAACGATGGTTCGTGACATAGATGAGATGCTCGAGCAGGGAGAGGGACTGTCCGTCGAGTTCAAGAGATGCGGTGCCGTGCCGGAGAAGGACACGTTCGAAACCGTGTGCTCATTTGCCAACCGCTAGGGCGGCCATATCCTTCTCGACGTCAACGACGACGGCAACATCGAGGGTGTGGGCGAGAAGTCGGTGGTCGGCATCGAACGGAACATCGTGAACGTGATCAGAAACCCCACCCTGTTCAACACCGTGCCGGGTGGAGATCACGCACGTCACCGTCCAAGGCAGGTGCGTTCCAGAAGGTCGCGGTCGGATATGATCTCCTCGGGAGTCGGTTTGTCGTTCGGCGCATAATCGCCGCGCGTCCCCTCGCCGCGGGCAGCTGGTCATCAAGAGAGGTCTTGTTGCGCGTGTGGAACTTGCAGTCAACGCAGTTGCCGTCGCAAGCCATCACTTGCCGCGCGGGCAGAAGCAGCACCCCCAGTACTGCTCGCGCTTGCGCAGGTTCGTGCGCCACCTGTCGAATTCCCGGTACTGGTCCTCCGGCACCTCATACCAGGTGCGGGTGGTCTTGTCGTAGATTCGTTGACTCTGATTGCCGTTGCTTTTCATGTGCGATACCTCCGTTCGCTTCTCCCGAACCGGAGGTACCGCACAAAAAAGGAGCGTGACCAGCCATCCAGAACGGGAAATCTGTTCTGAAAGGCCAGCCACGCTCGTAAGCTGGTAGTTGTTCACTTATTGCCGCCATGGCAGTTCGAGCCACCTCTGTGCACCGGGGTGAACGGCCATGACGGCGGGCGGTTTATTGACACGCCCAGGTCACTTGGACTTGTGATTAACGAAGACCCGCTTCGATGGCGTAGAGCTCGCTGAATACTTCCGGCAGGTCCGCTGGATTCAGATCCTCGACGCTATTAGCGCCGAACTTTCGGAAAACAAAGTCCACGGTTTCCGTTCCGATCTCGGACTCGATGACTGACGCGGATTCCTCGATGCTTGCGATATAGTCGCTGCTAATGATGATTGGCATTGGTTGTCTCCTTGTTTTGCTGGTTCCCTTTCCAGAGAAGGAGACCTGTCTGTGGTGTCCGGGATCTCACTGGATGCTCGTTGATCAGGCGAGCTGTTGATCCCGGATAACGTCCGTTCCAATCGTTTGACGCCTTTTTCTTTTCAACGAAACACTTTCGCGTTCGCGAAAATACATTGCTCCAAACGAAAGAAACTGATAGAATACATGTAGGGCTGATTTCGTGCCGCAAGCTCGCGACCGAACTTCATCCTTACGTTTTTCATGGTATGAAATTCGGACCGGTCAGACCCTGACGGACGGGGACGGTCCGGTACAGTTCGGTACAAAATCGCCGGGTGAAAGGAGATGTGCAGATGGAGTTTTCTGAATTCGCCGGTTTGCTGTATCCGATCATCGGTGGCGGTGATACCACCGGAAGGTTTACCCGCAAGCTTTTCGAAAAGATAACGGATATCCCGGTTTCAAAGGTTGATGACAATCCGCTGATTGATCAGTCTGATGAAACGTTCAAGAGCTATTTCAACGGGACTAGGGCAATCAGGCTTCTTGCCAAGAAGATCAACCCCTACATAGATGTCACGATTTTCGAAGCCTTCATCTACTCATTTGACGAAGGTGTCCTGTTCAACCTGTGCAGCGCCTTCGCAAAGGAGTGCCCTGGGGCGACTACGAAAGACATCGGGGAGCGCCTGTCTGAACTATTCCAGAGCATTCTTCTGTCTGCCGTAGGAAGCAAGAAAGGAATCAGGACAAAAAGCCCGGGTGACACGTTCAAGGACAAGTACGGAATCAGTCTCGTAATCGAGGCTAACGGCGTCTGCCCGAATGACTGGTGCAGCAATGAACTTGAGGTAGATATCGACGGCAGGACGCAGCTTTGCTATGAAGCCCTGAAAATAGATGAGTCGGGACCTGATACTTATGAGAACTGCATAGCGGTATGCCCTACCTGCTATCAGAAAATAAAAGCGAGCCGTGATCCTTCGACCACAGCCCGTTTGAAAGAGCTTAAACGAAACATGCTTTTTAATGAAAAAGGCTCAAACGCTTTGTCGTCAGAGCAGCTCGAGCAAGATATTGAGCATGTGTTGGAGAAGATATCCATCACGCCTCCAGAGGAATTGACGCCACTGAATTACGACCCGGTGCCAGTAAGACAGAAAATCAGCAAGGACAACAACACCCTCTATATGAAGATCCGGTATTGCGTGGCTGCGTACTTCATCAAAGTGGATGAGTGGCTCAAACAGATGGACCAAGAGGGAAAGCAGAAGTTTCAGCCGTTCTGCAACGCGATGAAAATCAATTACATGAAACTGTCCATGCAGAACCTGCCGCAGCCGGTCATCTTTGACAAATTGGCAGAATGGCTGCAAACCAACACGAATCGGGGACGCGATGCCTGTGAGATCGTCGTTGCCTATTTTGTACAGAAGTGCGAGGTGTTCGATGCGATTACCCAATAAGCTGTATTCATACGAGGAGAGCACCTTGTCCAAATTCCCGATTGTCCTCAGGGCGCTACGGGACTCTGATAGCGGCGTAACAGAGTTGTATGAACGGATTAAAAAGTCCGTGCCTGACGTGAGCGAGTACATGGAGATACTGGACTCGCTTTATGCACTTGGAAAGATAGATATTGATGATAAGGAGGCGGTGCTGAGATATGTTGAGCGAGATCATGAGTGACGAATATGTCTCGAATGGCAACAAGCGAGGTCGTATCAAATTACATCCGGGGCTCAATACGGTTCTTGGCGGGAAACAATCCGATAATTCGATCGGCAAATCGACCTTCCTGCTGGCCATTGATTTCTGCTTTGGCGGGGACGCTTATTGCACCGCCACGGATCTTCAGACCAGATTCTCCAATGTCAGACACACGGTCAAGTTCGCTTTTGACTTCAATGGGAGGATGGAATACTACTCCAGAGGAATCGTCACGCCGACGGAAGTCAATAAGTGCGATTCCGATTACAACGTCCTCGAGACCAAGGAGTTCCGAGAGCATCTGTTTCAGCAGTACAGGATCGATCTCCCATCTATAACCTTCCGGGACGTCGTCGGAAGGTACATGCGCATTTACGGGAAAGACAACTATTCAGAGAAGCGTCCGCTCGAAGCCGCCAGCAAGGAAAAAGAATCAAACGGGATAACAGCGTTGGAGAAGCTCTTCAACTACTACAGCCAGATCGAGGAATACAAGATCGAGGCCAAGAAGAAAGAGGATCGGAAGAAGACATTCAATGCAGCGAAGAAAGAGAATTTGCTCCAGGTCTATGTCCCTACCGCCGCGCAGGTAAAGAAGAACGAGAAGGAAATCGCGGATCTGCAGAAGCAGCTGGACGAGCTGACGGCGACCTCCGATGTAGATATGTCGGAAGAGGAGATGGTCAATGCCGATGAAGTGCTCGCCATCAAAAGCCGCATTACTTCCCTGAAAAGGAAAAGAAGCAAGCTGATCTCCCAGCAGAATACGGTTAAGTTAAACGATGCGGGTACGCCGATTTCCGAAGAAGATTACAGGGAACTGCAGGAATTCTTCCCCGGAGTCGATTTGAAAAGACTATCGGACGTGGAGAATTTCCATCGGAAACTTCAAGGCATTCTCAAGGAAGAAATCGATGACGAGGTCCAGAGTCTGCAGACACTGATCGATGCAGTCTCCTCGGAAATCGAAGAACTTCAGGAGCAACAACGGAATCTCGGGGTTCCGGCATCCCTGCCTTCTAAATTCATTAAGAAGCATGAAGAGTTGACGCGGAGGATCGCATCCCTCAATGCCCAGAACAAGGCCAAGGCGTCTGCTGATCGACTGAAAGATGAAGTGAAGCAAGCAAATGATACTTTGCATGATGTGGAGCTTCAGGTCCTCAACACGATATCCGGAAAGATAAACGAGCAGATGCGCCAGTACAACGAATACGTATACAGCGGGACAAGAAACGCCCCGGTCATACAATTCGATAGCGGCTCAAAGTACACGTTCCACACACCCGGAGACGGTGGCCTAGGGACGGGTTACAAGAGCCTGATACTTTTCGATCTGAGCGTGTTACGCCTTACACAGTTGCCTGTAGCTGCGCATGATTCACTGATGTTCAACCACATAGGATACGAACCGCTGGAGAAAATCATGGAGCTTTACATTCAAAGCGGAAAGCAGATTTTCATCGCATACGACAAGCAAAATGCCCCCACCCCCCGCATTCAGGGGATCTTGAATCAGACAACCGTGATTCATCTAAGCGAAGATGGAAACGAGTTGTTTGGTTACTCATGGGCGAAAAAGACGGACAGAGAAGGCGATGAAGAATAATGCCACAAGGTAGTCACGGAGGGAAAAATGCGATTCAGCTATAACAAACTTTGGAAGTTGTTAATCGACCGCGGCATCAAGAAAAAAGATCTCGGTGAAATGGCAGACATCAGCGCGACGACCATAGCGAAACTTGGAAACGGCGGGAACGTTAACACGAAAGCCCTGCTCGCGATATGCAACGCCTTGAACTGTGATGTCGGAGACATTATGGAGTTCGTGCCCGATAAGAAGCAGGAGCCGGTAGCTGATGACGAGAAGACATCAGCTACCTCCCAATAAGAGGGAGCCATGATATGAATGAGTATATGGAAAGCAAAGGAGGGACGCTTCTCAAGTGGAAAGGCTAATAGATATTGGAAGCGATCCCGTGGCATCCCTTCTGGATCTGCTACTCGCTCAAGGATGTCAGTATCGCGAACGAGGCGGATTGGCCTCGCATGGCGAAGAGTTCATGGCCGAGTGGAGCAAGAAGTACCTGGACGTGATTCTTCCTATTCTGGAGGAACATTACGGCGGGCATGATCCAGATAACCTCAAGAAGCAGACGATTTTCGATCTGACGATGAAGTGGGTGGAGGCAAAGACAGAGGAAGGGCTCATGCAGTTGGACCCCGACCATAGCAATCGCAGCTATATACGGTTCAAGACACAGCAGATGTCGACGCTTTTCCCGGATGCAGAGAGACTGAGCGACTGGGGAACGTCGAATCATTATTTCTTTGAAATCATAAACAAGACCGGCCATTCCGCATACATTCAGATGTGTCTGGATTCAAAAGATCTGTCTGTTGAACAGAAAGCCCTTTATGACCGGGCAATTGAGTGCTCCAATTCCAGGACATCCGCCAATGGGTGGATATGGAGGACCATCTTCCGGTCCGCGACGGTTGATCTCGAAGAGGATTTGTCAGAGCAGGATGTTGTTGAAAAGCTTGATACTGCTTTGAAAGACCTGTTCGAAAAGCAGGAGGATTTCCTGAAAAGGATGAAGCTGTCGGATGACCTTTTGCAACAGATTGAGGCCATCAGACATTGATCATGGACAAGAGGAACACTATTGAAACATGCATGGTTGAAGTGGATGGCAAAATCTACAGGAAGATCCGGTGGGGATAAGAAGGCAAACCGTACGGCATCGAACAGCTAAGGCCGTATGACGAAGTGTTCTTTGACGACTGAACCTTTTAACGATAGCTATACCTTTTAACGATTGCAGATTGGGGGTGTCACTTTTGACTACAGCTGCCGCAAACCTATACCAGCACAGGGCCGTAAGTGCGCCCCTTTATGTTGAGCTGAAACCGGAGAAAGCTCAGAAATCAAGCGGTTTCAGGGCCAGAAACACATATGAGGTTGGTATCAAAGATAGAGTCTTAATAGATCCGTGCTGTGGCAGCGGCGGCATGTTCGTGCAGTCCGCGGACTTCGTCAAACGCCATCAGGGCAACATCAACGACATCTCCGTGTACGATCAGGAGAGCAATCCGCCCACATGGAAGATGACGACTATGAACCTCGCGATCCGTGGCATCGACGCGGATCTGGGTGATCATAATGCCGACACGTTCTTCGAGGACCTGCACAAGACCGAGAAATTCGATTTCATCCTCGCGAACCCGCCCTTCAACTTGAAGGACTGGGGAGGGAAGAAACTTGAGGACGACGTGCGCTGGCAGTACGGCACCACGCCGGAGGGCAATGCCAACTTCGCGTGGGTCCAGCACATGATCCACCACCTCAACCGTTTAGGCCGCATGGGCATGGTTCTGGCGAACGGCGCGTTGTCCAGTCAGACGAACAACGAGGGCGAGATCCGTGCCAAAATCGTGGACGCTGATTTGGTCGAAGGCATCATCGCGATGCCGGATAAGCTTTTCTACAGCACCGGCATACCTGTGGGTCTGTGGATCATCACCAGGAACAAGAAGCAGTCCGGCAAGACGTTGTTCATCGACGCGTGCGATATGGGAACCATGGTGTCCCGTAGGCTTCGCGAGTTCACTGATGCGGACATCGCCAAGGTATCGACTGCGTTCGACGCGTTCCGTGATGGCACCTTGGAAACAGAGAAGGACTTCTCCGCCATTGGCCACGACGGAGGATATCAAGGCGCAGGATTACATCCTGACTCCAGGCCGCTACGTCGGTGTCGCCGAAACGGAGGAAGACGATGAGCCATTCGATGAGAAGATGACCCGTCTGACCGGTGAAATCGCCAAATGCTTCGAGGAATCCAACCGTCTGCAAGAGCAGATCAAGAAGAATCTGGGGCCATCGGCTATGGCATGTGAGCAGATGGCGCTGCAGGACGTCTGCGAGTTGATTGTCGATTGTCCACATACCAGCGCTAAGGATGAAGAGGTGGGATATCCACTCATCCGAACACCTAATGTTGGACGCGGAAGATTGATTCTGACTGATGTTCACAGGGTCTCCCAAGACGTATACGAGAGACGTGTCTCCCGAGCTGTACCATGGCAGGGTGATCTGATTCTTGCACGTGAAGCACCAGTCGGAAATGTAGCTATCGTCTCACCTGGGATTGAGGTTTACTTGGGACAAAGGACAATGCTTCTTCGACCCGATTCGTCTTTCGTGGTTCCCGAATATCTGAATTATTATCTGAATGTTCCTGAACAGCGTGACAGAATGCTGCGATTGGCCAATGGCGCAACCGTGTCGCATATTAATGTTGCCGATATTCGCAACATGCCCGTGCAGCTCCCTTTCCGCAGGGAACAAAGCAAAGTTGCGGAACTGCTAAGTGTTCTTGATGACAAGATTGATCTCAACAATCGACTAAATGATTATTTGTTAGCTGCGTGAGGTCAACCTTCGAAACATCGATCTCGCCAGACATGAGTTTAGGCAGAAGAATGTCTCGAAGGGATGAAAGTTGAAGATTTTCTTCCTCATTTTTCCGAATTAAATCGAGCCATTCTGAAGCGTTTTCGCCCTAATGTGCAATCTCCTTATTACATGGGACTTCACCGTTTCGATTTTCAAATCTCGTGTGTTAATTGCCGCAAAGGTAGCGCCGTTCGCCTTCGCCCTTAGCGATTTAACTGCATTCTTGATTATCTGAAACACGATACTTTGAGGAATACCGTTCCCTCTGAATGCAAAACAGGACTGATTCATCGCCATGGGGCGCTCGGCAATAGCTACCTTTCCGACGGTTCCCCTAGCTGTGAGAAAGACCGTATCAACTGGATAAAGTTCACTATTGCAGTTGTTCAATCCGACATCGGTAATATGCTTTTCGGTTGTCAGCGTATAGACCGAATTGGTCACATCTCTAGGTGTAAAAAAGGGTATTTTTCCATCCTCCCAGTATTCGACATTCTTTGTTTTTGGTGTTCCACCGCTAAGGATGTCGACAGCCTCCGGAAGTCTAAGTTCTTTGCTGCCAGATTTGACAGCGTTTGCAAAAGCAGTATCAAGTAGATTAGCTAAATAATCATTTATCAGGCTGTGGGTCTTTTTGTAGCGTTTGTTGTCCGTCCGGATTGGCCTCTGAATTTCATGAGTGTTCCGTGAACATTTTTTTCTTTGGTTACGGTCACCTATGCAAAGCAGATTTGGGATGAGATGATCTGCCCTAAAGATACCAAGGAAGAAGAATCCTTGCAGGCTAGTTGTGACTGTAATCGAGGTGAGGAGCAAGAACTGATGAGGCCGGATTTTCGAAGAGGTGAATTAAATGAGGGACAGGTCGAAATGAAAGTGGACGATGATGCGCATTCAATCGTGCCTGAGTCAACGTCAGCGTATGTCCGAAAGAACTCCGTAACGACATCTGGGCCATCGGACATTTTATTGCAACAATTGTTGCGGTTGGTAACTGTTCAGGGCTGTTTATTGGCGTTATGTACTTTGCGTCGATATTCATCGAGTCCGGACGGTCGACATGACGCCGATTAGCGTAGTCTAGGAAAGATTGCCGATGAATAAACTGCTGGTTCGATGGACATTGGAAACCATGCTTGATGTTCATCGAACCGGCAGTTTCTATTTACTTTCAGTGCTTTACCGACAGTGTTTGCTGCAGGGTATGCGAATCGTGTGGGGGCACGACGACCGCGCAATCGCGATTGTTGACCGCTTCCACGCAGACGAAGCCGCGCCATTCGCCCTCATCCAAATCGCCGATGGCGTTTCCGGCTTGATCTCCCGGATTCCACACCACGGTCTGCGCCGCACCCTGCTTGGAAACAACGACGGTGCGTTTCAGCACAGGATCGCGCAGCTCAAGCGTGTGAGCCGAATAGTAGATGCGGTCAACCATGCCTTGGAAGGTCACTGGTTCATCACCTTGGCTGCAACGGGGATCGCCGTCCAATACGGTATCGAGATAATCGGTGCCTTCCAGCCCGCACACCTGCGACTGTTCGGCGTCTCCAACCTGCAGATACGTATGCAGTGCCTCTTCGTAAGACAATGGCTCGTCTCCATCGTTATATACGGTAAGCGACATCGTCAACTCACAGCCGACTTCAATGGTGTAAACGGCATGAAATTGAGGATTCGGTCCAGAAACAAACTGGGAAAGTATATCTGCGTTGATCTCGCTGGAATCCAATGTATAGCGCAACAAGGCATCGGAAGAACCTTCCTTGTCATAATGCCAGAAGCTATTGCGGGCAAAACCATGCTTGGGCTTCTTCGAAGCCACATGCCCGCCTTCGAAACCGGAATTGAACCAAGGGAAAATAATCGGAACACCGCCGCGGATGGCAGTTCCTTCCTTAAGATGAATCGCCTTTGGCCGCCAAACCACAGTCTGTTCGCCGGCAGGTGCCCAGGAAAGCACATGCGCACCGTAATCGCTGACTGATGCCGTTGCGTCTTCGTTGACAATATCTCTGATAGTGAAAGTGCTACTCATACGACCAGTATAAACAAGACAACGTTGAAGCGGGATTGTGGAAAGAAGGACTTTGCAGGATTGCGGAATTTCTTGGATTTTTCGGCTTTGCACGTGAAGGAAAAAGAGGATTGCGGCAACACGCGCTTGTAGGCTTCTGCTAGTATCATCCATGAAAGTACAAGGAAGATAGCCGGTTCGTTCCAACTTGCGTGATGGAGGGTGAATCAAGGCTGTGAAAAGCTGAAGATTTCCAGAATCCGAACGATTACAAGTAACGGCATCGAATCAGTCCAGGACCAGGTTGGGGTTTGTGAGACCGGCTTTGGGTGTGACAGTGGAAAGAGACCGACATGTCTGCAGAAAAGACTACGGAACCGGACGAAGTGCTCACCGACGATGAACTTCAGGCTGCCGCAGCGCCTGAGCAGTCCATCGAGGAAGATGACAAACCTCGCAAGCGTACCGTCGTCGTGGCCGAAGACGAATCCGTGAACCGTATGGATTTGGTTGCCATGCTGGAAGATAACGGCTACGAGGTTGTGGGCGAAGCCGCTAACGGTGAGGAAGCAGTCGAATTGACCCGCAAGTTCCGTCCAAGCGTGGTATGCATGGACGTCAAGATGCCTCGTATGGATGGCATCGAAGCGGCGGGCATCATCTGTGATGAGAATATCGCTCCGGTCGTTATGCTTACGGCATTCTCCCAGTCCGATCTGGTCAAGAAGGCCACGGGTGCAGGTGCCATGGCATACGTCACCAAGCCGTATGAGGAATCCAAGCTGCTTCCGGCTCTGGAAGTGGCCATGGGCCGTTTCGCCGAAATCAACGATCTGCTCGACAATGTGGAGCGCAGCGAATCCAAGCTGCACGAAACCGAAGAGCAGCTGAAGAAGGCGGAAGAGCAGCTGAAGAAGGCTGAGGAAACCCTCGAGGAACGTAAGCTTGTCGACCGTGCCAAGGGCCTGCTGATGGATAAGGCTGACTTCTCCGAGCAGGGCGCGTTCCGTTGGATTCAGAAGACCTCCATGGACCAGCGCATCCCGAAGAAGCGTCTGGCTATGGCCATCATCGCCAAGTACGGTGATCAGAAGTCGGAAGCAGAGGATGAGCGCTAACACAGCAACTGTGGAAGGCACTACGCGCGGGACGCTATTGGTCGTTGACGGCCATTCCTTGGCGTTCCGCGCTTTTTTTGCCTTGCCCGTAGAGAATTTCAGTACATCCGCAGGTCAGGCGACCAACGCCGTCTGGGGCTTCGCCACCATGCTTTCGCAGGTGATCGACGTGGAGCATCCGGATCATCTTGCCGTCGCTTTCGATGTCAAAGGCGGTACCTTCCGCAATACGATGTTGCCGCAGTACAAAGGCACGCGAGATGCGGCTCCGGAAGATTTATTGACCCAGCTGCCGTTGATTCAACGGATGCTGACGGCCCTTGGCGTCACATTCATCGAAAAACCTGGATACGAGGGCGATGATGTGATCGGCACGTTGGCAAGCATGGGAGACAAAGCAGGCTATCGCACGCTGGTGCTATCCGGCGATCGTGATGCGTTCCAGCTCATCAACGACAACATCACAGTGTTGTATCCGGGGCATCATTTCAAAGATTTGAAGCATATGACTCCCGACGCGGTGGTGGAGAAATACCACGTCACGCCGGAGCAATATCCGGATCTTGCTGCGCTTCGTGGCGAAACCGCCGACAACATCCCCGGCGTTCCCGGCGTGGGCGATGGATTCGCGGCCAAATGGATCAACCTGTATGGCGGACTTGACCAGATCATTGAGCATGCCGACGAAATCGGCGGCAAAAAAGGCGAGGCGTTGCGGGCCAATATCGATCAGGTCAAACTGAATCGTTCCGTGAATGCCTTGGTGCGTGACCTTGACCTTGGCGTGTCCATCGAGGATTTGACTTTCGGCCAGGTGGACGCCAACCAGCTCAACGAACTGTTCACCAGACTTGAGTTCGGCATACGCACCAAAAACCGTGTGCTGAGAACATTCAATGCGGGGAAGCCCACCAACGATCCCGTGCAGCAAGACGAGTCCGGCAAGCTTGAAATACCTCAGTATGAAACGGTTGATTCGCCGGAAGCATTGGAAGCATGGGTACGAGACAATCTGCCAATGCCGAACGGGCATCTGCATGACGAACGTGAAATCGCGCCGAAGTCGACTCCCTCCGGCTTCGCCATTGATCATACGAAGCAGTGTGCGCAGTCCGTGGCGCATTCGTGGGTGTTGCAGGTGGAAGGCGAAAGCAAGCCGGGGAACGCGGCCTATGCGTCTCTGATGATCGCTGCACATGATAAAGCGATTCGTATCAATCGTGTTGACCGTGACATGGCGTCCCAGCTGCAAACGGTACTTGACGAACACCACCAATCCATGGTGGTGCATGGCTATAAGGAACAGTCCCATCTGTTGGGAAGCACCGGCGTGAAACTGCCGGAACCGTTGTTCGATACCAAACTTGCCGGATATCTGGTCCATCCCGATTTCCATGCAGACACGCTGGAACAGGCGGCGGCTCATTTCCTGGATCTGCATGTCGAGGAGCAGTCCGAAAGCGCGACGCAAGGAACGCTTGATTTCGACGAGCCTGAAGAATCCGTGCAACAGAAAGACGATCAGCTTCCGCGCCACACGGCGATTGTGGGGCTGCTGGCGCGAAATCTGGCGAATTCGCTGGATCAGCGTGAACAGTTCGCCTTGTTGGAATCCGTGGAGATTCCAGTATCTCGTGTGCTGTATGGCATGGAACATGCCGGTGCGCAAGTCGACATGAACAGGCTGATGAACATGCGTGAGCAGCTTGCCTCCGATGCGAATCATGCGCAGGAAACGGCATGGCAGTATGCGGGCGAGCGTGTGAATCTGCAAAGTCCCAAACAGTTGCAGAAAATCCTGTTTGAGGATATGGGTTTGAAACCCACAAAGAAGACCAAAACCGGTTCGTATACCACGAATGCGGCGGCTTTGCAGGCGTTGCGCGATCGTTCGTATGATAATGACAGCGCATGCCAGTTCCTTGATGCATTGTTGCTGCATCGCGAGAAGAACAAGCTCAAGCAGATTGTGCAGACGTTGATCGATGCGACCAACGGGTCTGACGGACGCATCCATACGACGTTTGAGCAGACTGTGGCTGCGACCGGTCGATTAAGCTCGGTCGATCCGAATTTGCAGAACATTCCGAATCGTGATCCTGCTGGTCGTGAGATTCGTTCGGCTTTTGTGCCCGGTGAGGGTTTTGAGTCGTTGTTGAGTTCGGATTATTCTCAGGTTGAGTTGCGTATTATGGCCGATCTTTCCGGTGATGAGGCGTTGATTGAGGCGTTCCGTTCCGGTAGGGATTTTCATAAGTATGTGGCGAGCTTGGTGTATGGCGTTCCTGTGGATGAGATTACGTCTGATCAGCGCAGTCATGTTAAGGCGATGAGCTATGGCTTGGCGTATGGGTTGAGCACGTATGGGCTTTCGCAGCAGCTTGGCATTAAGCCGGGTGAGGCCGAGTCATTGAAGCAGCAGTATTTTGCGACGTTCGGCAAGGTCCATGAGTATTTGGAGTCGTTGGTTTCCACGGCCCGTGAAAAGGGATATACGGAGACGATTTATGGTCGTCGTAGGTATTTCCCGGGCTTGAAGTCGCCGAATCGTGCGGTACGTGACGCTGCGGAGCGTGCTGCGCTGAATGCGCCTATTCAGGGTTCCGCCGCGGATATTATGAAGATCGCTATGATTCGTGCTGATGATGCGTTGCATGAGGCTGGTCTTGCCAGTCGGATTATTTTGCAAATTCATGATGAACTTGTGGTGGAGGTTGCGTCGGGCGAGGCGGAGCGTGTCACTGCGTTGGTGAAGGATGCCATGGAGCATGCGGTCGATATGGCGGTTCCGTTGGATGTTGCCACGGGTATTGGTTCGGATTGGCAGCTTGCCGCGCACTGATGCCGCCTGTTTGGGACATGTCGGTTGCCGTGCGATGATGTCACGTATATGAAGTCGCGGATGATGAGGAGGTTGCGATGGCTGCGTTAAGCCAGGTCGTTGATGTGTTAGAAACGTTGTATCCGCTTCGCTATGCGGAACAGTGGGATGAGCCTGGTCTTATCGTGGGTGACTTGCGTCAGCCTGTGCGCGATATCGCTTTTGCGGCTGACCCCTCTATGGCGGTGGTTGATCAGGCGATTGCCGGGGGCGTTGATTTGCTAGTCTGCCACCATCCGTTGTTCTTCCGTTCCGTTCATGCGGTGTCGGGATTGGGTTTCCGCGGTGAGATTGTGCGTAAGCTCAATCTTGCCGGATGTGCGTTGTGGGTGGGGCATACGAATGCCGATGCGGCGTATCGTGGCGTCGGCATGGCTGCGGCTGACATGTTCGGTTTGGTGGATCAGCGTCCGCTGGTGCCCATCGATGATCCGGATGCCGAGCATCCGGTCGGTTTGGGGCGTGTGGGGCGTCTTGCCGAACCTGTGGCGTTGCGTGATTTCGCCAGTCGAGTAGCTGGCGCGCTGCCGTACACCGAGCTTGGCGTGCAGGTTTGCGGCGATCTGGACGTTCCGGTCAGCACGGTGGCGGTGCTTCCGGGTTCCGGTGATTCCTTGTTCGATGAGGTGCGTGCGGCCGGTGCCGACGTGTATGTGACCAGTGATCTGCGGCATCATCCGGTGACGGACGCCATAGAGCAGGCCCGCTATGAGGCTTCCATGCGTGCTTCCGGCGTTGCCATGGGCCATGGTGACGGGCGTGTGCGTCCGGCGTTCGTCAACACTCCGCACAGCGCTATCGAATCCATGTGGTTCCAGTATGCGATGGAAGACGTTCCCCATGCGGTTGCGGAAGCGACCGGCGACATTCCTGCCGTGCGTTGGATTTCCATGAACACCGATCCAT
>OGEU01002117.1_pt1 | contig 14918 bp, 11 predicted proteins | sample 1570651 | NCBI WGS metagenome assembly OGEU01 (sample SAMEA2582129, study PRJEB24529) | metagenome | biome: Human gut stool | place: China | collected 2011 | reverse complement strand
TAAAGGAACGGCACAGATACCCTTTGCTGATGTTAAAATTCTTTTCCAGCTTTTCCAAGGTGACGCTATCGTCATAATTTTCCTGAAGGTATTTCATAATGGATTTAATGAGCCCGGTGCGATAATCGGAATCCACATAAGTCTCTTCCTGATTTACGATCGCATGTGAAATCATCAGATGGCAGGATTTAAGGAGAGCTGCCTTGATGAGCAGTTCATAGCCGTAGGGTTTTGTGAGAAAGGCTTCATGAATCTCGTCCAGTACCTCACGCAGTGTGAATTCCCAGGCAAATGCCGGATTGATGACACGTGAGGTCTCGTAAAGCGTGGAAAACTGTACACCCTGATGAAAAAGCGGATCTAAAAACTTCTGCTGGACGATGTCATTTCCGAGACTGTAGAGCAGATCCGGATGGAAAACAATCGCGTAGAAGTCCAGTGCTTCTCCGATTTCACAGGTGACGAGGTGAAGGGCATTGGCTGGGATCAGACAGATGCTTCCGGTTTTCAGGGAAAAGGAATCTGCCCCTAAATACAGACGGCCGTTTCCACGTTCGATGACCAGAATTTCCACTTCTTCATGCCAGTGACAGTTGATCCGTTCGAAAAAGGTAGCATCCGATTGGACGTCATAGAGCATAAAGGGAAACAGGGAATTGCCGTGAATCCGTGTCTCGCGTAATTGCGGGGTGTTATTGCTCGTAATGTTTTTCACAGGGATATTTTTCACAGGGATATTTTTCACAGGGATATTTTTCGCAGGGATATTTTTCGCGGGGATATTTTCTGCAGGGATATTTTCTGCAAGACTATTTTTCATGCTGGAATTCTTCGTGCTGGTGTTTTTCATGGGGCTCCTTATGATCGTGTATAGGTAATTGTCTGACCGCATTCGTTTATAGGCTGCTGAATAGTACAGACAAATTTAAAAAATATATATGCATCTGGTTATTAGCGGTTACATATTTGCTGGACAGATGTGTGTTCATCTCTTTTCAACGGACATATCATTATTTGCTGGATACTTTTGGAAGGCAATGTTTGGCGAGTATCTGACTAAGTAGTAAATAAATATCAATATTGTACCAATATCATGCAATAAAATTCAAGTAATAGAGCAGAAGTATCATTATACTGTTATTATAAAGATCAAAAACACAACGCGCAATCCCTGACAGGTGATTTGTTTATAATATTTTATAATGTGTTGGAAGGGACAATGCAGGAAGATAGTCTTTTATACTATAAATGTTCTGCTTATGACTGTGTTGCATACGGCTGTCCTGTTTATGGCTGTGCTGCATATGGCTGTGCTGCTTACAGAAGTTCTGCTTACAGAAGTTCTGCTTACGGATGTTTTTCTTAATATAATTGCACAGATCTATTAAGATTGGACATAATCATGAGAAAATAGCAGGAAATATCCAAAATCAAGGATAATGTAGGAGAAAAGGGAATCGAATCTGATGGAAATTGGACATAATTATGAGAAAATAGCAGGGAATATCCAAAATGAAGAGCAGAGCAGGTGAAAAAATAATTTAGCAAGATGGAAATTGGACATAATTATGAGAAAACAGCAGGAAATATCCAAAATCAAGGATGATGTACGAGAAAGGGGAATTGAATTTGATAGAAATTGGACATAAACAAGTAAAGTAAGGCTTTTTATATCCAAAAGAAAAGGAAAATATGGATATCTATTCGTAAGTCAAAGAAATTTTGGATATATAATTTTAAAAAAACAGATATATGTCCAAAATGAGACTTGGCATGCATGAAGAAAAATGGGATATATGGAATGGCACACAGGCATGGAGTCAAGCACAAGCCGTGACACAACACAGCACACGGGTATGGAGTCAAGCACAAGGCATGACACAGCACACAGGCATGGAGTCAAGCACAAGCCATGACACAGCACACAGGGCATGGGGTCAAGCACAAGCCATGACACAGCACACAGGGCATGGAGTCAAGCGTAAGACATGAAGCAGCACACAATACATGGAGTTAAGCGTAAGACATGAAGCAGAACATAATACATGAAGCCAAGCGTAAGACATGAAGCAATACACAATATATACAAGAAAAAACAATACATGAAGCAATGCACAATATATGTGGGAAAATTCAATATATGGAGGAAAGCACACTGCATAAATTAAGACACAAGACATAAAACAACACAGAACAACATAAAACAACACAGAACAACATAAAACAACACAGAACAACATAAAACAACATAAAACAACACACAAGGAGGATATGATATGAGATTCTTTAAAGAAAACAACAGTTTATGCTTCAAGCATCAGTATGAAACCATGATGATTACCCCATGGGGAAAGAATGCGTTACGCGTGCGTGCGACAAAGTATCCACAGTTTACGCAGCATGACTGGGCACTGGAGGAAGCGGTTCCCGATACTTCCGCAGAAGTTTCCATTGAAATCAATGAGGACAACACGGCATCCATTCAGAACGGAAGACTGCGCCTTGACGTAGATGCATCCGGTATTCTGACCTATTACCGCGATGGTAAGAAATTTATAAAGGAATATCACAGAGACTACGATCAGCCGTCCTGTCCCGAGAGCCGGTGTTTAAGGATCCGTGGCAGAGAGTACAAGGCGATCATCGGTGGAGACTATACCTTAAAGGTTCGTTTTGAAAGCAACAACGGAGAGAAAATTTATGGAATGGGACAGTACCAGCAGGAATATCTGGATTTGAAGGGCTGTACACTGGAGCTGGCACAGCGCAATTCCCAGGTAAGTATTCCGTTTGCCGTATCCAGTCTCGGTTATGGCTTCCTGTGGAATCATCCGGGAGTAGGAACGGCTACGTTTGGTAAGAATTATACGGAATGGGAAGCAAAAGCAACGAAGCAGATGGATTACTGGATTACCGTAGATGACAATCCGGCAAAGATTATGGAGAATTATACCGAAGTAACAGGAAGAACACCGATGTTTCCGGAAGAACTGCTTGGTTTATGGCAGTGTAAGCTTCGTTACCGGACCCAGGAGGAGGTGTTGGGAGTTGCCCGTAAATACAAGGAGTTGGGCATCCATATTGATGTGATCGTGATCGACTTTTTCCACTGGACCAGACAGGGAGACTGGCAGTTTGATAAGAAATACTGGCCGGATCCCAAGGCAATGTGCGAAGAATTGCATGCAATGGGAACCAGGGTGGTTGTTTCTGTATGGCCGACCGTGGACAAAAAGAGTATTCATTTTGCAGAAATGCAGGAGCGCGGCCTGCTGATCCGGACGGAACATGGCGGTAACCAGACTTATGATTTCCAGGGGGACTGTCTGGAAATCGATGTAACCAATCCGGAAGCAAGAGAGTATATCTGGGAGAAGTGTAAGGAAAGCTATTACGATTACGGAATTGATCTATTCTGGCTGGACAATTCGGAACCGGATTATAACGTATATGATTATGACAATTACCGTTATTATATGGGAACAGCACTGGAAGTAACCAATGTATATCCAAATCTTCTTGCCAAGGCATTTACCGATGGAATGAAAAAGGAAGCAAAGACGGACAGGATTCTTCATCTGATCCGTTCTACCTGGGCAGGCGGACAGAAGTATGGTGTTCTTTTGTGGTCCGGTGATGTGCCGAGTACCTTTGAATCCTTAAGGGATCAGATCAATGCAGGCCTCAATGCCGGACTTGCCGGAATTCCCTGGTGGACAACAGATATCGGTGGCTTTATGACCGATGACTGGCAGGATGAAGCGTTCCGTGAACTGCTATTGCGCTGGTATGAGTTTGCCGTGTTCAGTCCGGTCCTGCGTATGCACGGCGACCGCGGACCGCACGACATTGAGCCGTTGGATGAAAGGGAATGGGGAGGTGGAAGCCTTTTCACCGGACATGATAATGAGCTTTGGAGCTATGGCGAGGAAGCTTTTACCATTATGAAAAAGCAGCTGGATCTGCGCCTTTCCCTGAAGCCTTATATAGAAAAGCTGATGAAGGAAGCCACACAGACCGGTGCGCCCCTGCTTCGTACCCTGTTCTATGAGTTTCCGCTTGATCCGATGTGTTGGGAGATCGAAGACCAGTATATGTTCGGCGACAGGTATCTGGTAGCCCCGGTTCTGGAGCTTGGCTGCAGGGAGCGTCAGGTTTATCTTCCGGAAGGAACCTGGAAGAATCTGGTAGACGGTAAGGAATATTTAGGTGGCTCTTACGTAATGAGCGAAGCTCCGCTTGAGGCTATTCCGGTATTCGAACGGCTGTAAGGATCGTACAACGTAAGATAATGTGAAGCAAAAGGGAGAGGATAAAATCATATCCGATCCTTCCATGAAGCAGTACATGATGAACCAGAAAGTAGTCTGCTTTTCAGAGATAGTGTTTGTTCGTTTCAGACCTGTTTCCTATGTCTCTTCCGGTATTGCAAAGGGGTAATTCCATATGCCATATGGAAGATTTTTATATAATAGGACGGATTGCTGTATCCGATCTGTTCACAGAGCTCTGATAAACTCAGAGTAGTATTTGTGAGCAGTTCGCAAGACTTCTGAAGACGGATATTCTGAAGCATCTGCGAGAAGGACTGCCGGAAACTTTTAGATATGAATCGGCTCAGGTAAGATTCCGAAAAATGAAAATGACTTGCCAGTGAACTGAGGGTAACGGTTCGGTAGTTACTTGACAAGTAAGCTCGAATTTCCCAGATTTTATCCTGTGAAAACTCGGAAGCATCATAGATGTTTTCCTCTGTGGAGTGATCAGCCAGATAATAAAGGAAGGATTGGACCAAATGATTACTAATCCTACCGGAATCGGTGGTGCCTGTTTTCTGTTGATGGCAGATCATCAACAGAAGCTCCAGTGAAAATGGATCAAGGGCTCCCTGAAAAATCAGGGAGTCCTTTCTGCGTCCTGCCAGTGCCCCCCGGAAATAGCGTGATATTGGGAGGGAACCGGACAGGATATCCTGGAAGGCTTCTTCAAATGTACTTCTACGGATACCTACATTAACGATGGTACTGTCTCCGTCTACCCGCAGACCGTGAACGGTATTGGCTGGTACGAGAATCATGTCGCCGTCGATCATGGAGAATGTGCCTGTTTCACCTGTATATTCCGCACTCCCGTGAAGGACACATTGAATTTCAAAATAATTATGGGAATGCTCAAAGCTTTCAAAATAGCGCGTTGACTTGGTTATGGACACATCACTTTCTTCATTAAAAAAAGGAGATTCCTGTTTCAGAGTGGCATTTGCAAGTTCTGCTATATTATCGGAATATTGTGTAGAGTCATCCATATAAGCCAATAATCCTCCAAGTTGGACAAACTGCTTTATCATAGATCGGGTAACGGTTTGTCTGGAGAGATAGTTTCCTGTTTCCAGATAATACTTTTTGCCAATCAGGTCAATTTCTGATAAAGAATGAAGTTCTTCAAGCTCCTGTTCAAACATATTTCCTCCTGATGAAAACTGTTATTCAAATCGCTATCTTTATTATAAGAGCAAATATCAAAAAAACAATATAATAATGTCATTTTATACTATATATTTCCTGAATATCAGCAGATATACTAAAAATATATCAAAAAGGAGGTATTTCTTATGAAGAAACACAAGATCGGATGGCAGACTACAAAGAAAGAGAGACTGTCATACTACTTATTTTTTTCGGGACAACTGATATTTAATACTATCGTAATGTCCTTTGTGTTAGTGTTGCTGTTGAACATCGGGATGAATGAGATTTTGGCAGGAACCATTATTCTTGCCCCGAAGATTTGGGATGCAGTTAATGATACGTTGTTTGGATTTGTTGTAGACAGGATTCATTTGAAGGGAGGCCGTTTCCTTCCTTGGATTAAGCTGTCTGCAATAATTATGCCGATTGCAACTATCTTTTTGTTCTCTGTCCCTGACTCCATGGGGGTGACAGGTAAGTGTGTCTGGGTTATTGCCGGATATATTCTTTGGGATACAGGATATACCATCAGTGATACTCCGATTTATGCATTGAGTACATCTATGACCAATAATATGGATGAACGTACCACAATTCTTTCATTTCGTGGAATCACAGGAGCCATCGGCGGTTTGCTTGCATCCATAATTATTCCTTTATTATATGGAAGCAACGGCGTAAACCTTGGGTGGTCCGTTACTGCAATAGTTATCAGTGTGATTGGCTTTGTATGCATGCTGCCGGTTGGATTTTGTGCAAAAGAACGATTTCATGAGGAGCAGGCTGAGGAAGCAACCTTTAAAGAACTATTTTCTGCGTTGTTGCATAATAAAAATCTGTTTATCATTATTGTTGTCCGCTTCCTGTTTTTACTGACATTTACCATGGAAGTACTGAACCCGATTTTTGCACAGTATGTTATGGGAAATGAAGCAATTGCTTCTGTTCTGGCATTGTTGATTTCTTTGCCGACTATATTGCTGGCGGTATTACTTCCGACCCTCACCCGTCGGTTTGACAAAACACGGTTATTGTTATTCTGTATGGTATTGTACGCAGTAACTTCAGTCATTCAGTATTTTGTGGGATATGAAAATATGCCCATGTTCCTGGCATTTACAATGATTCGTGCAATCGGATATGGAGGGGTTACATCATTGATGTTTATGTTTGTTCCAGATTGCATTGAATATGGTCAGTATACGACAGGACGGCGGAATGCAGGAACCTCATTCAGCTTACAGACCTTTGTTTGCAAGCTGAATTCGGCAATCATTTCGACAGTTACGGCGTATGTGATATCTGTAATGGGATTCTCTGCTGCTGATGTGACATCGGCTGGACAAAGAGGTGTCTGGTTTACTTATACTGTTTTTGCATCTGTTGGCGCATTTATCGCAATCCCTATTATGGCAAAATGTTACAAGCTGAGAGATAAGGATGTTGCAATTATGATTGCATGCAATAATGGTGACATTACCAAAGAGAAAGCTGAAGAATGTCTAAATGGGAAGGAAAAATAACGTGAAGGAAATAGTAATTAATACACCCTGTGGACAGGTAAAGGGAATATCAAATGATAAAGTAAATATGTTTTTGGGGATACGGTATGGGACAGCAGAGCGCTTTGAGTATGCACAGGAGGTGACGCACTGGGACGGAGTGTATCCGGCGGTTCATTTCGGTACAGCACCGCTTCAGATAAGAGCGTATAAAAAATACTGTAAGTCGGATGACCACTATGAACATGAGTTTATGGAAGGAGTATCAGCAGCTTATTCGGAAGATTGTCTGTTTCTAAATATCTGGACACCTGAGCATGCACTACATTGCCCAGTACTGGTAGTGCTATATGGCGGAGGCAATATGACCGGTCAGGCAGATGAAAAAGAATTTGACGGTACAGCATTTGCCAGACGTGGAATTGTGGTTGTAACACTTAATTATCGGATCAATGTGTTCGGTCTGATGGCTATTCCAGAGCTGACTAAGGACGATGGAAGGTGCGGCAACTATATTTATTATGATCAGCATACAGCATTTGAGTTCATCCGGCATAATATTTCAGCCTTTGGTGGAAATCCAGAAAATATGACATTAATTGGACAGTCTGCGGGTGCTGCGAGCTGTGAAACGCAGATTAAGAGTCCACTAAATAAAGGTTATTTTAAAAATGCGATTATCCAAAGCAGTGCAGGATTTGTTACTGCGGTGAAGGCGAAAGACAATCACCGGAAAATATTTGAGCTATGGAATAAGGTATATGCAGCTACCGGTTGCAATAGTGTGCGTGAGCTAAAAGAACTGCCTGCGGCGACGCTTTTTGACGCTTTTATGAGGACAGCCGGACAGGATCAGTTAAGCTATTCCAGCCTGCTTTATGATGAAAACTTTACAGGATCTTTTAAAAATAAGCCGATAGATACCAATATCATTTGTGGTATAACCTCCGAAGATGTCATGCCACTGGTTCTTTATCTGATGATGAAGCTCCTCGCCGGAAAACAGAAGCATACGGCTCCTGTATACAGTTACTACTTCTGCCGGCAGCTTCCTGGTGATCAGAAGGGAGCCTGGCATTCGGCAGATCTATGGTATACATATGGTTCTCTTTCCCGATGCTGGAGACCTTTTCAAAAAGAGGATTATGAATTATCGGATAAAATGATGGATTATTTTGAAAGTTTTATCCGGACGGGGAATCCTAATGGTAAGGGGAGAGCGGAATGGCCATCATGTAATATGGCAGAGCAGCGCTATATGTTTTTTGACATTGGAGATTGCAAGGCAAAAAAGGCTCCTGTGTGGAAGATTATTCAGAGTACCTTGTTTCGAAAAAGGGTATCGACTGGTTTTTAGGAAGCTTTTTAAGAAGCTGGTAACACGGTTCTTGCAATTACAGAAAAGATTCGTTAAACTGGGAATGTATGTGAATACATTCCCAGTTTGCAATTGTTTGTAAATGCGTAAAAGGGCAGTACTTTTGCAGATAGTATTTGAAATAGTTATGCTTTTTTAAATATCTAAATATATGATACCAAGAGGAACAGGATTACAAATGAAAGCACTGATCAAAGAATTTAAGGAATTTATTTCAAGAGGAAACGTGATGGATATGGCCGTCGGTGTCATCATCGGTGGCGCATTTACTGCAATTGTGAATTCACTGGTAAATGATATGCTGATGCCGTTGCTTTCTCTTTTGACCGGCGGATTTGACTTTTCCGGACTCTGCATTGCCCTCGGAGGAGGAGAAAATGCAGCAACGATCAATTATGGTTCCTTTATTTCGGCAATTATTAATTTCCTGTTGATTGCACTGGTGATCTTCCTGATCATTAAGGCGATCAATAAGGTTTCCCGTAAGAAGAAAGAAGAAACTCCGGCACCGACCACGAAGGAATGCCCGTATTGTAAGGAACAGATTGCTATGGAAGCGACGAGATGTCCTCATTGTACTTCAGAGCTTGAGTAACCACTAATCATACGGAAATAAATTCAAGAGTGATCTGTGAAAATCTGTTTTGGCAGTATGGAATGTAGCGGGAAATGAGAAGCAGGAATGGTAAGAGGAAAGTGAAAATCATGGAACAGAACATTGAGAATACACAATCGATAGCACAACCGATGAGCCGGCAGAAAAAGGTCGCAGCCATTAATGATCTGACCGGATACGGGCGGTGTGCACTGACCGTTTCTCTTCCGGTGATTTCCCATATGAAGCTGCAATGCTGTCCGGTTCCGACATCGATTTTGTCCAATCATACCGGGTATCCGGAGTATTATTTTGATGATTATACCGACCGTCTGCCGGAATATCTTGCTATGTGGAAGAAGCTGAAACTGTCCTTTGACGGAATCATGTCCGGATTCTTAGGCTCTGCACAGCAGATCGGTATGGTGGAGAGTTTTATCCGGACCTTTCGAAGGGAGGATACGGTTGTTGTCGTAGATCCGGTGATGGGGGATCATGGAACAATCAGCAGCGTCTATACGGAAGAAATGTGCCTGTTAATGCGCAGGCTGGTATCTCTTGCCGATATTGTAACACCGAACCTGACCGAAGGCTGCAGGTTAACGGATGTGTCCTACCGGGATCATGGATGGACGCGGAAGGAGCTGCTTCTTATGGCAGAGCACCTGACAGATTATGGGCCACAGAAGGTTGTCATTACCGGAATCCCACAGGGAGAGTTCATTGCGAACTTCATGTATGAAAAGGGCAGGGAACCCCGGATGATCCGGACGCACCGTGTTTTCGAGGAACGCTGCGGAACCGGAGATCTGTTTGCTTCCATTATCACTGCAGATGCCGTGAATGGCGTAGAATTTGAACAGTCTGTGCGCAAAGCATGCCGTTTTATTAAGAAGTGTATGATCAAGACGGCCGAGATGCATATTGAGCCGAAGAACGGTGTATGCTTCGAGGAACTGCTACATTTGTTGTGAATCAGAATACTTTTATTATATTTGAAAGAGAAAGGGGGACATCCGGTTAACGGATGTCCCCTTCTACATAACCCCATAATTTTCTCTAAATTGTTCTGTCAATAAGAATTAACCCATAGTAACAACAACGTCGTAGGTTTCCTTGCCCTTTACATAAGGGATCACACATCCGTCGATTGCCTTGCCGTCTACGGTGATGCTCTTAATTCCCTTTTCAACCTTGTCAGGGTTTTGAACCTTGATGTTGTAGGTTCCTTCACGGAATTTACGTGTTAATTCAAAGTCACCGAAATCCTTCGGTACACAAGGATCAATGCTTAATCCGTTGTGGGTAGGATATACACCTAAAATGTACTGGGATACATTGACAAAGGTCCATGCAGCAGTACCGGTTAACCAGCTGTTCTTAGCTTCGCCATGGAACTTGGCATCACGTCCGGCAACCATCTGGGAGTATACATAAGGCTCTGTTCTGTGGATCTCACTGAATTCTTCACAGTAAGCAGGACAGGTCTTCTGGTAAATTTCAAATGCACGGTCACCACGTCCGATTACGGTTTCAGCGATGGAAACCCAGGGGTTATTGTGGCAGAAGATACCGGCATTCTCTTTGTATCCGGGCGGATAAGAAGAGATTTCTCCAAGCTCTAAGTGATATCTGGTATAAGCAGGCTGGAGAATCATAACACCATATTTGGTATCCAGCTTTTCTTTTACAGAATCAAGCGCCTTCTTAGCAAGACCTTCCTTCACACCGATACCTGCTAAAGAGCAGAAGCCGTTGGATTCGATGTAAATCTGACCTTCTTCACATTCTTTTGAACCAATCTTCTGTCCGTAAGCATCGTATGCACGAACGAACCAGTCGCCATCCCAGCCATCCTTAAGAACAGCGTCGTACATCTTGGCAACTTCTTCTCTGGCATAAGCTGCTTCCTTCTGGTCACCCATCAGTTCACAGAGCTGTGCATATTCTTCGCCGTACTTAACGAACATACCTGCAATGAATACGGACTCTGCGACAGGTCCTTCGGAAGGACCAAAGGTCTGGAAGGATTCACCCGGATGCTCAGAGAAGCAGTTCAGGTTCAGACAGTCATTCCAGTCGGCACGTCCGATCAGAGGAAGATTGTGAGGACCCTTGTGGTTTACGGTGTAATCAAAGCTTCTCTTTAAGTGTCCCATTAATGGAGTAGCTACGGACATATCATTATCATAAGGAACCATCTCGGTTAAAATGGTGGTATCGCCGGTCTCGCGGACATAGGCGGATGTACCTGCGATCAGCCATAACGGATCATCATTAAATCCGGAACCAATGTCGGAGTTACCCTTCTTGGTAAGCGGCTGATACTGATGATATGCACTGCCATCCTGGAACTGGGTAGATGCGATATCAATGATTCTTTCTCTTGCACGGTCCGGAATCAGATGTACGAAGCCGAGCAGATCCTGACAGGAGTCACGGAATCCCATTCCACGGCCGATACCGGATTCATAATAGGAAGCAGAACGTGACATGTTAAAGGTAACCATACACTGATACTGATTCCAGATGTTAACCATACGGTCAACCTTATCGTTAGAGGACTTCACGGTGTACTTGGAAAGAAGTCCGTTCCAGTATTCGTTCAGCTCTGCAAATGCCTTATCTACATCTGCGTCTGTTTTATAACGGTCAAGCATTTCGTAAGCGCGCTTCTTATTTACAACACCCTTGGATTCCCATTTTTCATCTTCGGGATTCTCTATGTAGCCCAGTACGAAAACAAAGGACCTGGTTTCACCGGGATTTAAGGTGATATTGATCTGATGGGAAGTGATCGGCTGCCATCCGCTTGCTACGGAGTTGGTGCAGGCACCATTCTTCACAGCGGTCGGATCATCTGTTCCGTTGTATGCACCAAGGAATTCATCGCGGATGGTATCAAAGCCATCGATCTTCGCATTTACAGAGTATACAGCATAGTGATTACGACGCTCTCTGTACTCGGTTTTGTGGAAAATCGTGGAATCTACGATTTCAACTTCGCCGGTACTGAAGTTACGCTGGAAGTTCTTCATATCATCATCCGCATTCCATAAGCACCATTCTACATAGGAGAATAAGGACAGTGTCTTGGCGGAAGAGGAGTTGTTGGTCAGCTTCACCTGGTTGATTTCACAGGTATCGTTCATCGGAACAAAAGCGAGAACAGAAGCCTGTATATCATTCTTGCTTGAGGTAAAGCGGCTGTAGCCGATACCGTGACGGCACTCATAAGAGTCAAGCTCAGTTTTTGTGGGCTTCCACCCGGGATTCCAAATGGTATCGCCATCTTTAATATAGAAGTATTTACCATTCACATCATTGGGGGTATCGTTGTAACGATAACGGGTTAAACGAAGTAACTTTGCATCCTTATAAAAGGAATAGCCACCGCAGGTGTTGGATATCAGACTGAAGAAATCATTACAGCCAAGATAGTTGATCCAGGGAAGCGGTGTTTTGGGAGTGGTGATCACGTACTCACGGTTCGCGTCATCAAAATAACCAAATTTCATAGCACTTTCTCCTTACCTTATTAATTATTATTTAATTGTATTAATAGTTACCTATAGTATAAAGTAAACGTTGCTGATATTGATAAACATACAGAAAACGTTTAAGTAACTTCTTAATTAGAATTATACATAAAAGGATATGCTATTGCAACAACAAAATTGTGCATATTAGAGCATTTCCGAAAGGACAAAAATGATTTCTAGTGCAAAACTATGATTTTCAAAGACTAATTAAATTAAAATTACTTAAAAATACTTAAGATTAGCTTATGAACAAATGCTAATAGCGAAAATTTAAGTTGTCAATAGTAAAATCCTTGTTAAAAATAGTAGAAATATACTTGCTCTTTCTGTGAAATTTGCTAAAAATATCATTTTTGCATAAAAAAACGATAAAAAGCATTGCGAAGTTATAAAAAATGATGTACGATAATGATACGAAAACGATTAAGAAATCGATGAGCAGTGAAGGGATTACAGCTATGGTTTCGATGAAGGATATTTCAGCAGCCTGCGGGGTATCGATAGCAACCGTTAGCAAGGCCCTGAACGATCACAAGGATATAGGAAAAGAAACAAAAGAGCATATCAGACAGGTTGCCAAGGAAATGGGATATTCACCCAACTCCGCAGCCAAGGCTTTGAAAACAAATTGTACGAAGAATCTCGGAGTCCTTTTTGTAGATGACGCCCACAGCGGACTGAAGCATGACTACTTCACCTATGTTCTTGACAGCTTCAAGCGAACTGCTGAAGAAAAAGGATATGACATTACCTTTATTAACAGCAACCGTTCCGGCAACAACAAGATGTCTTATCTGGAACATAGCCGGTATCGCGGATTCGATGGGGTGATGATCGCCTGTGTGGATTTTTATGACCCGGAAGTGGAAGAACTGGTTCGCAGTGATATTCCGGTGGTAACCATCGATCATCTTTTCAACAACAGATGCGCCATTATATCGGATAACGTTTCAGGAATGAGAGATCTGGTTCGTTACGTATATTCCATGGGGCACCGGAGAATTGCATATATTCATGGAGCACCGTCTTCTGTTACCCAGAGCCGGTTATCCTCTTTTTATAAGACCTGTGAGGAATTTGGTATTGATGTTCCCACAGAATACATAGGAGAAGCTCCTTACCGTGATACCAACGGAGCATATCTGGAAACGAAAAGGCTCCTTGGACTTAAGAAATTACCGACCTGCATTCTTTATCCGGATGATTTTTCCTGTTTTGGCGGAATCAATGCCATCAATGAACTGGGACTTAAGATTCCGGATGACATTTCGGTAGTCGGATACGATGGATTGAGACTGGCAAGACATTTTCAACCGAAACTTACTACAATCATTCAGGATACGGAAAGATTGGGAAGAGAAGCAGCACTGAAGCTTATCAGTCTCATTGAAAATCCGAAGTCGACAATTACTGAACAGATTGTCGTTCCCGGTGTGGTTTTTGAGGGTAATTCAGTGAAGCATTTATAATTCAGGAAACAAAGCATACAATCTTACCGGTTGTACATAAAATGTGATATATAAGAAGAACGGCAGCGAACGGTAATGATGCGTTTCTTCTATATATAATATAAAGAAAAGCAAATCTAACGGAAAAAGGAGAGATGACTATGAAAAGCTTCTTGCATAACACGTGGAAGCACAGAGCGCACGTTGTAATGGCGTTGCCGGCATTCCTGATTTTATTCTTTATCATGTATGTCCCTATGGCTGGTCTTGTAATGGCGTTTAAGAACTTTGACTACACACTGGGTATTTGGAAGAGCCCCTGGAATGGAATTGATAACTTCAAATTCCTTCTTGCTTCCAAAGCAACCTTCGTGACCATGACGAGAAATACCCTGCTGTATTACATTGTGTTTACGGCATTGGGAACCTTCCTCAATGTAGTACTGGCAATTGCTATTGATCAGTTCATATTTAAAAAAATGGCTAAGACAATGCAGACCATTATGATCATCCCGGTATTCATTTCTTATGCAGCAGTACAGTTTATTGTATATGCATTTATCAGTACCGATACCGGTATCATCAATCATGCAATGGATGCCAATATAAGATTTTACTCAGTGGCTTCTTACTGGCCGGTGATCCTGACCATCGTAAAAATGTGGAACAGCGTAGGTTACGGTTCCGTATTGTATATGTCCGTATTAGCCGGTATTGATACCGAGTTATACGAAGCAGCAGAAATCGATGGTGCAAATAAGTGGCAGAAGATCTGGCACATTACCATTCCGGCGCTGACCCCGATGATTACCGTTATGCTGCTGTTATCTGTTGGTAGCATTATGAAGTCTGATACCGGTTTGTTCTATCAGGTAACCAGAAACAGTGGTGTGCTTTACCCGACAACACAGGTTATTGACTCTTATGTATTGAATGCGATCTTTAAAAACTCGAACTTCGGATTCGTTGCAGCAACTACATTCTT
>OGEU01002108.1_pt1 | contig 14954 bp, 15 predicted proteins | sample 1570651 | NCBI WGS metagenome assembly OGEU01 (sample SAMEA2582129, study PRJEB24529) | metagenome | biome: Human gut stool | place: China | collected 2011 | reverse complement strand
ATGGGGAAAAACGTGGAGTCCATCTATGACCGGATCGCTTCCATGTCCTGTAAGGCAGCGGTCAAGGGAAACAATGAGTTGTCCTTCGCGGAGGCGGACAAGCTTATCGATGAACTGTTAAAACTGGAGAATCCATATAACTGCCCGCACGGAAGACCGACGATCGTCGCGATCAGCAAATATGAGATGGAAAAGAAATTCAAGAGGATCATATAATGAAAAAGCCTTTGATCATAATCACCGGGCCGACGGCGTCCGGAAAGACCGCTCTCTCCGTGGAACTAGCGAAAAAGGTCGGCGGCGAGATCATCAGTGCCGACTCCATGCAGATCTACCGGGGCATGACCGTCGGCACCGCCGCCCCTACGGAGGCGGAAATGCAGGGGGTTCCCCACCACATGATCGCCGTGGCGGAGCCCAGCGAACAGTGGAGCGCCGCAGAATACGTGGCGAAGGCCACGCCCATCGTGGATGACATCCTTTCCCGGGGGAAGCTGCCCATTCTGGTGGGCGGCACCGGATTGTGGATGGACGCCCTGATCCGGGGACACGGCTTCGCCGGCGGACACGCCGGCGGAGAGGTGCGCCGGGAATTGGAGACCCGGTTTGACCGGGACGGCATTGAGCCGCTGCTGGCAGAGCTGCGGCAGGTGGACCCGGAAAGCGCCGCACGGCTCCATCCCGCCGACACCAAGCGCATTCTCCGAGCGCTGGAGGTCTATCTGGAAACGGGCGAGACCATCTCCGCCCACAATGCTGCCACCCGCCAACTGCCTCCCCGGTATGACGCAGTATGGATCGGCCTGCAATTCGCAGACCGGGCCGACATGAAGGCGCTCATCGACCGCCGTGTGGACAAGATGACGGAGGAAGGGCTTTTAGAGGAAGTCCAAACTCTGCTGGCCATGGGACTGCCCCGGAATGCCACCGCTATGCAGGCCATTGGCTATAAGGAGTTTTTGGGCGTACTGGACGGGATCCTTACGGAGCAGGAGGCGCTGGAGCTGGTCAAGCTCCGCTCCCGGCAGTATGCCAAGCGCCAACTCACCTGGCTGCGGCGGAATCCGGCTATTCACTGGATCTATTGGGAAAAAGACCGTGATTTTGCCCGTGCCCTCCAGATTTCGACAGAAATTTTGACCGCTTCTGGCTTAGGATAAGACCAGGGGCGGCGGTCATCGACCAACAGAGACAGCGTACCGCTGGCACAGCCGCTCCCAAATAAAGAAGGAGCGGAATACTATGCAGAAAAAAATCAATTTACAGGATCTCTTCCTCCTGCGTCTTCGGCAGGAGCGGCTGCCCGTCACCGTGTTTTTGATGAACGGATTCCAGATGCGGGGCACCGTTACCGGCTACGATCCCTTTGTGGTGGTGCTGGAAAGCGACGGCAGGCAGCAGGTGATTTACAAACACGCCATTTCCACAGTGGTCCCCCTTCGTCCGGTGGCCCTGCGGGAAAGTGAGGAGGAAGCTGCCCTGTAACGATACGAGGCGTACATGAATCGATCATCCTTTGTAAGCAAGCTGTTCACGCCGGTCATCACCCTTCTGGTGCTGGCCTATTTCGGCTATCAGATCTACGGCTATGTAAGCGACCCCTTTTCCACCACCCTGGCCTACACCTATCAGGTGGAGGATACGGTGGACATCAGCGGCTATGTGGTCCGGCAGGAGCAGGTGCTCACCGGCGATGCCGGCGGCCTTATGCGGCTGCGGAAAAACGAGGGCGAGCGGGTCGGCACCGGCGGGGCCGTGGCCACCGTCTACGCCGATCAGGCGTCCTTGGACCGGCAGAACGAGATCGAAACCCTGAATAACCGCATCGAGCAGCTGGAATACGCTCAGGAATCCATGCTGGGCGCGGAGGTCACGCTGAAGCTGGACAGCCAGATCGCCCGGTCCCTGCTGGATTACCGGACCGTTGTGGCGGCGGGACGGCTGGACGCAGCGGAGAGCCGGGGGCAGGAGCTGCGGTCTCTGGTCCTCAAGCGGGATTATACCTATTCCGGCACCGAGGATCTCAGTGGGCAGCTGCAGGAATTGAAAAATCAGTTGAAAACCCTGCGGTCTCAGGCTGCTAACTCTGTAAAGACCATCCGGTCTCCCCGGTCCGGTTTGTTTTCCGCCGTGGTGGACGGCTACGAATCTGTTCTGACGCCGGACAGTTTGTCCGCGCTGACTCCCAGTGCTCTGAATAAGCTGTCCCCTGCCGAGCTCCCCGCCAACACCGGAAAGCTGATCCTGGGGGACAACTGGTATTATGTGGGCGTGGTCTCCGCACAGGAGGCCCAGACCCTTCAGACCCGCCAGAACCGTCTGGGAACCGGAGAGAGCCTGTCCCTCCGGTTTACCAAGAACGTGGACCGGGACCTGTCGGTCACGCTGTTGTCCGTGGGCGCGGAGGAAAACGGCCGCTGTGTGGTGACTTTCCAGGGGAATACATATTTGCAGGAACTGACGCTCCTGCGCCGCCAGAGCGCCGAGATCATTCTGGATACCACCGATGGACTGCGGGTCCCTCTGGCTGCGCTGCGTGTGGCCACCCAGACCGTTACGGAAAAGGACCCGGAAACCGAGGAGACTGCCAGCAAGGAGGTCAATGTCACCGGTGTTTACTGCGTCTCCGGCGCAAAGGCCCGGTTCAAGCCGGTAGAGGTGCTGCTCACCGGTGACGATTACGCTGTGGTCCGGTCTGCCGGCTCCACGGAGAAGCTGCGGCTGCGGCCCGGTGACGAGATCATCGTTGCCGCACGGGATCTGTATGACGGAAAAGTTGTTTCATAAAGAAAGAGAGGGATGTTCTATGTCCATTCAGACAAATATTCAGGAGGTCCGTCAGCGGATCGCCGCCGCCTGCGGAGAATGCGGCCGGGACCCCAAGGAGATCACGCTGGTAGGCGCCAGCAAGATGAATGATGCCGCCGCCTGCCGGGAGGCCATCGCCGCCGGGATCGACGTGCTGGGCGAAAACCGGGTCCAGGAGATGACGGAGAAGCTGAGCCAGAACGCCTATGACGGCGCGCCGCTCCACTTCATCGGTCATCTCCAGCGGAACAAGGTCAAGCAGGTGGTGGGCAAGGTAGCCCTGATCCAATCCGTGGGGTCTCTCCCCCTGCTGGAAGCCGTTGAAAAAGAGGCGGAAAAGCAGGACATCGTTCAGGACATTCTTCTGGAGGTGAACATCGGCGGCGAGGAGGCCAAGAGCGGCTTTGCGCCCGAGAGCCTGGAGCAGGCGGCGGAAGAGGCCAAAAAGTGCGCAAATGTCCGCGTGCGCGGCCTCATGTGTATCCCGCCGGTCGCCGAGGGCGAGCACGGCAGCCTGCCCTACTTTGAAAAAGTTCATGCACTTTTTGTTGACATCAATGCCAAGTTGTATGATAATACACTTGATATACTGTCAATGGGCATGAGCGGAGACTACGAGGATGCGGTGCGCGCAGGCGCGACGATGGTGCGCGTCGGCACGGCGATCTTCGGCGCCCGCAATTATACGATTTGATCGAGGAGGTCTTGATACCATGGGTATTTTGGATGATCTGAAAAAGTGGGCTCACCCCTACGAGGATGAGGACGAGGAATATGAAGATGATTTCCCCGATCTGAGAGACCGCGGCGACACGGGCGCCTTTGCCGACCGCCGCAGCGCCGAGCGCAAGGCGGAGGACCGCCGCAACAAGGTCGTGAACATCAACGCGACCACGCAGCTCAAGGTTGTGCTCGTCAAGCCCGAGCGCTTTGAAAACGCGAGCGAGATCGCCGACCATCTGAAGGAAAAGCGCACGGTGGTCATCAACCTTGAGTCCACGAACAAGGACATTGCAAGAAGACTGATCGACTTCCTCTCCGGCGTGGCCTACGCGGGCGAGGGCAAGATCAAAAAGGTCGCGGCCAACACGTACATCATCACGCCCTATCATGTGGATATCATGGGCGATCTGATCGACGAGCTGGAAAATAACGGCCTCTACCTGTAAAGAAACGGAGAGTGGGATAGCATGCTGACACCGCAGGAAGTTTCCGGCCGCGCTTTCAGCAAAGCGGCCTTCGGCGGATATAATATGGCGATGGTCGACGAGTTTCTCGACGAGCTGACCGACGATTATACCTCGCTCTATAAAGAAAACGCCGCCCTCAAGGCCAAGCTCAAGGTGCTGGTCGACAAGGTGGAGGAGTACCGCGCGACGGAGGATTCCATGCGCGCCGCCCTCCTGACCGCCCAGCGCATGGCCAACACCATGGTCGAAGAGGCCGAGGAGAAGAAAAAGGAGTTGTTGGAATTTATCCAGCGATTCAGTGCAAATGCTTCCAAATCCAAACAGGCAACTTCCAGAAAACGTGCGCTGGAAAAAATCGAGTTAGACACTCTGCGCCCATCCAGCCGTAAATATCCTTATGTTGACTTTAAACCGGACCGCGAAATCGGAAATGAAGTCCTTACCGTTACCAATCTTTCAAAGACGATTGATGGCGAAAAAGTGCTTGACAATGTTTCCTTTACCGTTGGCCACGATGATAAAATTGCTTTTGTTGGTTCTTACGGTATTGCGGCAACAACCTTATTCCAGATTCTTGCCGGTGAAATGGAACCGGACGAAGGCGATTATAAATGGGGAATTACAACTTCCAACTCATATTTCCCGAAAGATAACACAGCATACTTTGACAGTAACGATACCATCGTAGACTGGCTAATGCCATTTTCTCCGGAAAAAGATGCTACTTATGTCCGCGGCTTTTTAGGACGTATGCTCTTTAAGGGCGACGATGGATTAAAGAAAGTCAATGTACTTTCCGGTGGTGAGAAAGTTCGTGTTATGCTTTCCAAAATGATGATGCTTGGTTCTAACGTCCTTTTAATGGATGAGCCAACAAACCACTTAGATATGGAATCCATCACTTCCGTAAACAATGGTCTGATTAAATTCCCCGGTGTTGTTTTATTCACTTCCCAGGATCATCAGTTTATCCAGACCATCGCCAACCGTATCATTGAATTTACGCCAAATGGTATGATTGACAAGGTAACCACATATGACGAATATCTCGACAGTGATGAAATGGCCAGAAAACGTCAGGCTTTAAGCTGATTTGACGCTGACTTGAAAAGACAAAACTTGACAATATTCATCCAATCAGATACAATGGTTGGAAAATAATCCATAACGACCCTGGATACAAAAGGAGATGAGGACTTGGGGCCCAGTGACGCGGTAAATATACTTATAATTATAATTTTACTCATATTATCCGCATATTTCTCTTCTGCAGAGACGGCATTAACAACGGTAAATAAAATCCGCATGCGCTCTTTGGCAGAGGAAAATAGTAAAGCAGCAAAACGCGTTTTGAAGTTAATCGAAGAACCTTCAAAAATGCTGAGTGCTGTACTGATTTGTAACAACATTGTAAATCTTTCTGCTTCTTCGATATCAACATCCTATGCATTTTCAATATGCAAACGGATTGGTATGGAAAACAGCACTAGTCTTTTTGCCGGTATCGCAACCGGTATTCTGACTGTATTGATTTTGATTTTTGGTGAAATCACACCAAAAAACCTTGCGACAAAAAATGCAGAGAAATTAGCACTCTTCTATTCGAGTTCAATTTCCGCTATCACTCACATATTGACGCCTGTTATTTTTATCGTCAACCAATTTGCAAGATTTTTAATGTTTTTACTGCGTGTGGACACTTCAAAAAAATCAAGCAGTATTACAGAAGATGAGCTGCGTACCTTTGTTGATGTCAGTCACGAAGAAGGTGTCATCGAAAGCGAGGAGCGTAAGATGATTACCAATATCGTAGACTTTGGTGATACACTTGCCAAAGATGTTATGATTCCACGTATGGATATTGCCATGGTGGAGGCAAACATTTCCTATGACGAACTGCTGACGGAATTTACGGAAAACAAATACGCAAGACTTCCGGTATACGAAGAAACCATTGATCACATCATTGGTATTATCAACTTGAAAGATTTCGTTTTTTATCAAGGCGACAAAGAAAACCTGAACATCAAATCTTTGATGCGGGAAGCTCATGTCACTTATGAATACAAAAATGTCTCCGAACTTTTCATGGAAATGCGGAAGGACTCCATTCCGATGACCATTGTTCTGGACGAATATGGTGCTCTCGCCGGTCTGATTACCATGGAAGACCTCATTGAGGAAATCGTTGGCGAACTACGTGATGAGTACGACACAGACGAAGAAGATGACATTCAAGTACTTTCTGATTCCGTCTACAAAGTGCTTGGTTCTACACCATTAGATGACATTGCCGAGGCACTCGGCGTACCGCTTAAATCCGATGATTATGACTCGATTGCGGGGCATGTCATTAACCTGTTGGAGCATTTTCCAACTGAAGGGGAAACAGCCGAAGATGAATTTGCCAGGTACACAGTACTTAAAGTCGACGGAAATCGAATTGATACAGTAAAACTTGAACTCAAACCAAAAATAACAGAGGAGCCGGAAGAAGCCGAATAGTTTCTTTCGGCTTCTTGCCATTTAATCTTTTTCAAAAACAATTTTTCTTCTCACACTCACCGTCTCTTCTTTTCCCTCATCCATATTCATTCTGCCGCAGACCTCCACATCCATCTGTCTTTTATCATAATCCATTTTATGAACCAGAACCGTCAAATCAATTTCATGGTTCCATTTTGCAATCAGGGACTGTAAAAGGGCTGCTAGCATCTCATTGCGATTTTCAATTCCATAATGGTTTTCCTCCATCACCTCCGACATTGTCTGCTCCATAGCAGATGATAAAGAAGTTTCCGCTCTTTCATATGACCACATTCGTTTTGACGCCGTATGTTGAATCATAACAACAAATAAAATTGAACCAATTCCAATCATCGATATCACAATTGTCTTCACACAAATCACCTCCTATCCTGCATATTCATACCCATCAATCACATATTTTTTTCGTAATCCAAAAGGAAAAACGACATCATACCACAGAATAACACGAACATACCCTGTCGTTTTACTCTTTATCTGTACCTGATAGCCTCTGTCTTTTGCCTCCTTATTACATTGTTTTTTTGCTTCTTCCGAATAATCACTTTTCTGCAATTGATATACAGCCTCCCGGTAATATGTTCTGGCACTTCCATATCTCACATTTTGAGAGAGATAGAACACCAAAAGAAAAGAAAGCGCTGTGAACAATAACATAAGTATAAATTCATCCACTAATCGGCTCATCTCACCCTCCATTCCAAATCGTCATCTGCTGAACAAGAAGAGAAAATACTAAAACACTGTCCCACATGATTTTTACACCGGCAATAAAAAGTGGAATCCGACGAAATGCACGCAGACGCAACGCATGTTTTTTACTGCTACTCTCCTCTTTCTCATCGTACTTACTATACAACTGTTCCATAAGAAAAAATATCTCCTGCTTTGCCTGCTCACAGCCATCGACATTTGCCCTTCCCAATACTCTCATTGCGATGCGAAACTCCATGTCATCAAATTCCTCACAAAAAGAATCATATGGTTTATAAGAGGCCGGATCCTGCCGAATATTTTCCAATAAAGTTTCCAACTCTTCACGAAACCAGCCATCCATTCCCTCAATCGACAGCAAAATCATTTGATAAACACCTTTTGTCTGCAAAGAACAGGCAACTGTCATAATCCAGTAAGAAGCCATCTGTCTCATCTCCTGCGCTAAGACGGTACTGTCCTTTTTCCTCTTTTTCTTCCAAAGCCATAATAAAAAACAAGTAACAGTCAACAAAACCATACCACAAAAAACAGCAGTAGAACCAAGTATATTCGTTTCTTTTCCCGTCAACATAAGAGAGCAAAAATGCAACATAAGAAAAGAAACCAAACAAAGGATAAATGCCAGTATCACCGATAACAAATACTCTTTTTTTATCTTTTTCTCAGACTGCCTTCTTTGTTCTCTTCTCCTTTTCCACGCATCAAAATCACGTGTTATAAAATCAAGTGCTTCCCCTTCCATCGTTTCCATTCGCTCATACAAATGGAGGAAACGATAAATCACAGCAATCTCATGATAAAGAGATTCATCGCACACTTTCATGAAAGCCTCCAATCATTTCCGGGAACAATTTCCCCAATTTGAAATTTTCTCGACAAACTTTTGGGAAGACGGTAATTAACAACTTTTCCATCTTCCACGAGCATAATCATCCGGTTCGCAGTTTCTCCTCCCCTTACCGGTTCCCGTTCAAACACACCAATCTGGTCAATAAAGCGGTGCAAAAGTCCTGTCTCATCCCGTTTACTTTTCACTAAAATACCAATATCCAAGTAACGATACGTGTCATTTTCAATCCATCTGCTATCTTCTTTTTCCCCTGCCATAGCTAAGATTCTCTCCGGAATACTCCTTACATCCTCTGCAAGCATCGTAGTCATTCCACAAGCTCCGGTACGAATTGACTCTAAGAAACATTTCACCTCCTCGGACTTGATTTCGGACAAAATCAGCCAGTTTGGCAATTGTTTCATACATATTTGGATTGCCTGCGTATAAGAAAAGTTTTCCGCCACTCTCATCTCCACACAATCTTTATTAGGATTCATTTTCTGATAATGAATCTCTAACACATCCTCTATCGTAACGGTTCGCTCCGCAGCAGGAATATACTGCGTCAGATATTTCAATAATTCTGTTTTTCCGGAACCGGAACATCCGCATATTGCAATACTGCAATGCGCTGCCATACATTGAATCAGAAATTCAATCACTCTTGCATCACAGTAGCCATTTCCTGTCATATCCTCTTTTTTCAGCCGGCGCACGGCAGGTGTTTTTTTCAGTGAAATCGAAAGCCCGGAATACGCAACACTTGGATGCACCAGACAGACACGAAGTTCTTCCGTTTCCACTTCCATAACCGGATTATCCCTGTTAAATGCCTTATTTGATAAATTCGATAATAGCATGGAAAACCGATTTGCAAATGACTCAGATAAAACTTCCGGTGCCATATACCGCCCCTTTTCCAAGTCATCAATCCATAACTGTCTGCCATTCCAATGAATATCTGTGACCGTTTCTTCCATCACGTAAGGATATAAAACACCATAGTCCTGACGCTTCAGCAAATAATCTTTTTGAAATTCATTCATTTTTTACCACTCCTTTTTTCGCCTTTGCAAACTGTCTTAAAAAGCTATCATTTACCTCTCTGCTAAAGGGCTTTTCCTGACGGTGTATAAACTGTCGTGCCACCTTCAGTGCATCTACCGAAAAATGCCACTTTTCTTCAACAAAATCTGTATTATCCGGCTCGACATACAAAACCCGCCCATGTATTTCTTCTTTTTTATCCATAACCGGCATTATTGTTTTTTTATGCTCTGTCGAATCTGTCTTTTGTTGTTTTTCCTTTTTTATGGTATCTGTCTTTTCCGGCTTTGGTTTTGCCGTTTTAGCTGGCATAAGGTTATGTTTTTGTTGGTTTTCATTTGTGTTTTTTTGCTTCGACTTAGTTATCTCTGACTGATTTTGTTTTGGCTCCTTTTTCTTTGATTTCTTATTTTCCCAGCCGGTAACCTTGCCATCAGCATAAATCTGCTCCTCCCTTTCATCCGGATTGTTTGTCAATGTGCCGCCCTGAACAAATAACGAACCGCCTTTTGCCACATAAACAGCTCCACCGACACCTCCGTAACAAATATCACCTTTTCGATAACCTTTGGCCGTATTTCCCGATATAACTCCACCTTTAAACCAGACACTGCCTTCCGAGTAAATCGCTCCACCTCTTCCATCAAACCCTTCCACAGCACCGACTCCTATCGTTTTGTTACCAGTAATTACACCTCCCTGTATCAGTAATCGGCCGCCCTTTTTTACATAAAAGGCCGCTCCACCGGAAACATTTCTGTTGTTACGCACGCTCCCTGCTTTCATAATGCAAACACCTCCGCTGCCAATCTCAACTGCTCCACCTCCGTTGACCGCAAGCGTTTCATTCACATTATCCTGCAGAAAGCATCCTTTCCCAATCACCAATGTTCCCTGTCTGACTTCGATTAACCTTCCAAATATCTTAGATTTTGTATTTTCCCCTGCACTGCCGGAAACCGTCAACTGGCTCCATTCACATTTTTTCCCCTGCACTAAAAACAGACATCCACCATAAACTTTCCCATGCAAAGCACTCCGAACCAGATTATGTCCTCTGCCATGAATTATTTTCTCTCCTCGTATCACTACAGGTTCATCCACGATTATATCCGAAGTCAGCTCGATAGTTTCCTTCGTATCCGATTCACACAACTGCTTAAACTCCGAAAAATCAGATACCATCCTTTTTGCTAAAACCGGCCGTACACTCACACAGAGCGAAAGAGCGAAAAAAAGTGCAATTCTTTTTCTCATTTTCTTCATGCTCCACCTCTCCTTTCATCCATGCTTCCGAATCTGTTCCTGCAGCAAAGACACTGTCTCTTTCACCGCCTGCATAAACATCTCATGGGAAAGAGAATTTTCTTGCATATAATTTTTCAACAAAAAAGGAATCAGCTGTCCCCTTGACATTGCATCGGAAAAACCGGTATCATGCGGAATCGTGCCAATCTTTGCGCCGGGTATATGAAACTGTTTCATAATCGCCGACTTTGTAAGCTCCGACTTTCCATCATAATTTCCAATCAGATAAAATGCCTTTTCCTGTATGGATGAATAATTTCGAAAAAAATGAGAAAGCAACGGAAGATTCTGATTCAAATTCACAACAACCAAATCAGCCTGTTGTAAAATTTTACGCGAGCTCGCTAACTGTGCGGCCGACGTATCGACCATAACCATATCGCTAAGCCGCTCTAAACATTCCATCGTCCGAACTGCTTCCCGTTCTAAATAATACTCCAGATAATCAGAACTCTTTACCGGTTCTGAAGGAAGATAAAAAAGACGTTTTCCCAAGTAATCCTTAGTCAAACCATATAAATTTTCTTCGGAAAGTTCTTCTCCTTTTTCCACTAATTGAAGAACCTTCTCCAGACCGCTTGCGGTCTGGTAATACATGGGCTCTCTTACACATCCGGCAGACTGCGGATGATAATAAGTGCTCCCCAGATTCACAATATTTTTGTGATTTTCAAAGACAATTGTCCGCTCATTCGGACAACTTAATGCTGATAATACGCTGATACAAGCCAAATTACTTGTAACACCGGAATGTCCTCTGGCATTGCTCCAAAAAGCAATTTTCATTTTAGTACCTCCTTTTTGTTATTGGAGGTGGAGTGTTTCCTATCTTAGCACCTTATTTTCTCCTTGTAAATTATCAATTAGTACCAAAAAAGAAACCAAAAATTTGTTCAAATACACGTTTTTTCAGCGAAAAACGCCGGGAACACAAAATCCCCGGCGTCATGCGACAAGTTTTCCAATCATTTACTTTTGAACACCGTACTTCTCATAGTATGAGTCGATGGATGCCTTCATTTTGTCATCAATCACAATTTTTCCAAGGCATTCTTTATTATACAAACGCTCAACTACCTCTTCCATTGAAACGATAGCAGCCGTTTTGAATCCATATACTTCACGAATTTCATCCAGCGCACTCTTTTCTTTTGTTTTTCCCTGCTCCATACGATTTAGGGAAACCATAAGTCCAACAATCTCCACATCTCCCTGTGCCTGAATAATCGGGAAAGTTTCTTCGATGGATTTTCCTGAAGTCGTAACATCCTCAATAATTACCACACGCTCTTTATCCTTAATTTTGCTTCCAAGCAGAATTCCGGTATCACCATGATCTTTGATTTCTTTGCGGTTTGAACAGTAACGGATTTCTTTGCCATACAATTCATAAAAAGCAATTGTGGTTGCTACGCTAAGCGGAATTCCTTTGTATGCAGGTCCGAATAAAACGTCAAAATTATCTCCATACTGGTCATGAATCGCTTTTGCATAATATTCGCCTAAACGTTTTAACTGAGAGCCGGTTACATAAGCACCTGCGTTCATGAAAAATGGTGATTTTCTTCCGCTTTTCAGCGTAAATTCACCAAATTTCAAAACATCGCTCTCTACCATAAACTCAATAAACTCTTCCTTATATCGTTCCATTTTCGTTCCTCCTAGTCATTTAACAGTTTTTCAACGGATGCTAATTTGACACAAAGAACAAAGATTTTTGTTGCTTCTGCCATTTCTTCCGGTGTTGGGAAAGAAGGGGCGATTCGGATATTGGAATCTTCCGGGTCTTTTCCATACGGATAGGTAGCGCCTGCTCCCGTAAGAACTACACCAAGCTGCTTACATTTATCAACAATCGCTTTTGCACAACCAGGCATTGCATTAAAGGAAATGAAATAACCACCACGCGGTTTCACCCAGGAACCAATTTCAAGCCCCTTGAGTTCTTCCTGTAAAATCTGCAAAACAGCCTCAAACTTCGGACGCAGAATTTCTGCATGCTTCTGCATATGATTTTTAAGACCGTCAATATCCTTAAAGAATCTTACATGACGAAGCTGGTTAATCTTATCATGTCCGATAATCTGCACAGTCATGTGCTGACGGATAAATTCCACATTAGCTAGTGATGTCGCAATTGCAGAAACACCGGAGCCAGGAAAACTTACCTTTGAAGTTGAACCAAACATGTAAACCATATCCGGATTTCCTGCTTTCTCACACTCCTCCAAAATGTTTGGAATTTTGTCATGAATTTCATCGTAAATGTGATGAATACAATACGCATTATCCCAGAAGATACGGAAATCTTCTGCTTTCGGATGAAGATTTGCAAAACGTTTTACTACCTCATCCGAGTATGTGATACCAGTCGGATTAGAGTACTTTGGCACACACCAGATACCTTTTACTGCCTCATCGTTATTCACATATTTTTCAACTAAATCCATATCCGGACCATTTTCATCCATCGGGATGTTAATCATCTCGATACCAAATAACTCCGTAATTTTGAAATGTCTGTCATATCCGGGAACCGGACACAAAAATTTAACTTTATCCAGTTTACACCACGGAGTTGAACCATTCACACCACGAATCATGGAACGAGCAACCGTATCATACATAATATTCAAGCTGGAATTTCCACATACAATTACATTGTCCTTTTTTACTTCCATCATATCAGCTAACAACTGGCGGCACTCTCCGATTCCATCCCAGTCACCATAGTTTCTGGTATCATTTCCTAATAAAGTTTTCATGTCAGATTTGCTGTTAATCACATCCAGCATCGGCATAGATAATGCAAGCTGAGAAGCTCCCGGCTTACCACGTGCCATATTTAAAGACAACCCTTTCGCCTCTTCCGTTTTAAACTCTTCTTCCAGACTAGCTTTCAATGACAGGAGTTCCTCCCTGCTCATCTGCATATACGATTTCATATTGACCTCCATTCTAAAGTGTAACAAAGTGTTTCGAAACACTTCCTTTTGTATCTAAACTTAATTTCTTACTATTTTACACATCCGATAATATCTCGGATACTCGAAAGTTTTTCCTTCTTTACATACTCCTCTAATCCATCAATAATCTGGGATGTTACATACGGGTTAAAAAAGTTTGCCGTACCGACTGCCACCATGGTAGCACCTGCCATCAAAAATTCAAGAGCATCCTCGGTATTCTGTACACCACCCATTCCTAAGACTGGAATGGAAACAGCATTTGCCACCTGATATACCATCCGCACTGCAACCGGTTTCACGCATGGACCGGACATACCGCCGGTCTGATTGGCAAGAGCAAATGTTTTTCTTGCTACATCAATTTTCATACCGGTCAGCGTATTAATCAGCGAAACACCATCTGCACCTCCGGCTTCCACCGCTTTTGCCATCTCTGTAATATCCGTGACATTCGGACTAAGTTTCATAACAATCGGCTGCTTTGCCACTACTTTCACAGCTTTCGTAATTTCTTCCGCCATTTCCGGTTTCTGTCCAAAAGCAATCCCGCCTGCCTTTACGTTCGGACAGGAAATATTAATCTCTAACATATCCACGTCTTCATCCGCAAGACGTTCAACTACTTCCACATAATCCTCTTTGGAACGCCCGCACACATTTACGATAATATGTGCACCATGCTCATACAGATATGGCAAATCACGTGCAATCAAAGTATCAATTCCCGGATTCTGAAGCCCAATAGCATTGAGCATACCACCGTGGGTTTCCACAATACGCGGTGTCGGATTTCCGGACCACGGCACATTGGCAACGCCTTTTGTCGTCACGGCACCAAGTTTCTTCAAATCCACAAATTCACTGTATTCGAGTCCGGAGCCGAATGTACCGGACGCCGTCGTTATTGGATTTGGAAACGTGATTCCCGCGAAATTTACTTCTAACTGTTTGCTCATTTTCCTCCTCCTTATAACTCAATGTCTGTCGATAAAAAGACCGGACCATCTTTACAGATACGTTTATTTTTCACTTTTGAATGTGAGTCGATTTCCTTTGACTCACATACACAGGCAAGACAGGCACCAATACCGCACGCCATCTTTTCTTCCATTGAAATCCACGCCGGAATCTGTTTTTCAAAAGCCCATTGTTTCACACCGCGAAGCATCGGCGTTGGTCCACAGGAAAAAATACAGTCTCCGGTCACACCTTCTGCTTCCATGGCATCCAAAACGGTTCCTTTTATTCCTATACTGCCATCATCTGAAGCAATTACAACACGGTCTGCCGCCTCTTCCAATTCTTCCCGCAAAAAAGCATCGGCATTTCGGTAGCCAACCACCACCGTTGTTTTGCAAGGCAATTGCTTTGCAAGTTCCAAAAGCGGCGGAATTCCAATTCCACCACCAATTAACACTGCCGTCTTGTCTTTTTCACAAGCATCCAATGGAAATCCATTTCCCAAAGGTCCGAGAATCCGGATTTCATCATCCTTTTTTTTCGCCGCAAATTCCTTTGTTCCCGCACCAACAATGC